>Ga0114932_10005778_pt1 | contig 10839 bp, 10 predicted proteins | sample 2SBtaG_2_FD_87286 | JGI IMG/M metagenome (GOLD analysis project Ga0114932, IMG submission 87286) | Deep subsurface microbial communities from Kolumbo volcano to uncover new lineages of life (NeLLi) - 2SBTROV12_ACTIVE470 metaG | ecosystem: Environmental > Aquatic > Marine > Volcanic ... | reverse complement strand
GTGATTCTTCAGTTCTCCCCTCTGCTCGCATGACGAGAATTGACTCTGTGTTTGATGGTCGGCAGAGGTACCAACCGTCGGGATAGCGCACTCTGATTCCGTCGACGCTTGATTTCTCAAGATCCGCAAAAGCCCGCTCAACCATTCCCATGGTTTCCTCGCGCCCCGCCGTAAGAGGTACCTTCGTTTCGTCGGTTGAAGGATAATCGGGTAGATTGTTGAAACGCTCAGAGAAGTTTGGCCCGCCATCGTTTGGAGCGGGGTCTCGTCCGATTATTTCGAGCAGGCGGGCTGCATTGTAAAGTGAGCAATCGAAGCCAGGCCAGCGATCGTGAAGGAAGAAGTGGCCAGACATCTCTCCCGCCATCACAGCGTCTGGATTGGCTCGCAGTTCGCGCTTCATGAATGAGTGACCGGTTCTGACCATTCGTGGGATTCCACCACTTGCGATGATGGCTTCCTCAAGTGCCATGCTGCACTTGACATCGAAGAAAACGGTGCGCTCGGCTTCAGTTCCACCTCGTCGATCGACGAGGACATCTGCTGCGATGAGCGCCATCAGTCGGTCTGGGTGGATGAAGCGGCCGCGCTCATCGACGATTCCGATGCGGTCGCCGTCACCATCCATTCCAATTCCGAACTCGCAGCCATTCTCGATTACCGCTGCTGCGAGATCGAGCATATTCTTCTGGCGCGTCGGGTCGGGAGGGTGGTTGGGGAATGTATTGTCCCAGTCGCAATGGATGGGCACGAGGTCGACGCCTAATCGCTGCATTAGGCGAACGGTAAGTGGTCCAGGAACTGCATTTCCACAATCGATGGCGATACGGATAGTGCGGCGAGGTTTACCAGCATTTTCGACAATGGTATTGACGACTTCTCCCTCGAAATCAGGCAATTGAGTCACATTTCCTTGGCCAGTGCGGAACTCACCAGCATCGAATGTAGCCTTGAGTTCCTGCAATTCTTCACCAGCCATCGGCAGTGAGCCATTACAGATCTTGAAGCCGTTGTATTCAGGGGGATTATGGCTTGCTGTAATCGCCACCGCGGCATCAACTTGCAAGTCGACGGTGGCGCGATACAAAACCCCAGTTGTTGTGATTCCCAAATCCAAAACATCGGCTCCAGCCGAGGTCAATCCCGCAAGAAATGACGCGTGTAATTCTGGTCCTGATTCACGGATATCGCGTGCCACAGCTACCGTATTTGCATTGAGGTGAGTGACGAGAGCAGCCCCTAGTCGACGCGCGAATTCAGTATCCAACTCACTGCCCGCAAGGCCACGGATATCGTAGGCCTTGAACACGCTCATGGCCGAGACGGAGCGCTCGGCCTTCATCATTCCATCGTGGCGCTGGCGCCACCGAAGCGCGAGAGTGCGCGATTAAGCAGAACCCGAACCGCGCACCGCGCGCGCAACGACTTCGACCTTTGCACCAGCAGGCAACTCCTTCACTCCATAAGCGGCGCGAGCAGGAAGAATCGCACCTTCGAGCCAAGCTGCGTAGACCTCGTTGAATTCGCCGAATTCAGCCATATTTTCAAGCAGGACCATTACCATCACTAGATCGCCCTTATCGGAGTCTGCCTCGCCGAGCAGTGCATCGATTTTTGCCAATGCATCAGCAGCTTGCTCGGCCATAGAATCTCCACCTTCGATACCGATTTGACCGGCTACCCAAATGTCGTCTCCAACGGTTATGCAAGGGTTGTAAGGGAACATCGGTTTGACGCCGGCGTAGATTGGTTGCTTCTTGTTCATACAGTAGCCAGTGTAAAGCGGGACTTAGGATTATTCACGCATCAAATCGACAATGGTTAGGTGATCCGCCGCAACATTTTCTCTATTCAGATCAGAAATCGGTATCCAAGCCGCAGAGACTGCATCATCGGCGCCCTGCGGCTCGGTCTCGATATCGGCCTCGACGAGATAGAAGAGACCGACACAATGCTTGCGCGGGTCTCGCCCAGGAGTGCCAAGAACGTGCATTATTCGCGGATTATCACCAACAACTCCGGTCTCTTCAAGCATCTCGCGCAAGACAGCATCCTCAGGATCTTCTCCATAATCGACGAAGCCACCTGGGAAGGCCCACATTCCAGACCAGACGGCAGGGTCTGGGCCGCGTTCAATCATCAGTAATTCGAGCCCGTCGTCAGTTTCGCGAGTAGCGACTGCATCGACGGTGACAGACGGGCTTCGATAACTATCTCTCCCACACTCGAGGCAGCGTGCAGCGTTACCAGCATCGTCAGCATCCAAATTTTCACCAGCGCTCTCAACTTCCATATCGCCGCCTCCTAAGTTGGTAGTCCTCGATGGCTTCGTAGAGGTCGCTGCGCCGGAAGGATGGCCAATGGACGTCGGTGAAGTAGAGTTCTGAATAGGCGATTTGCCACAACAAAAAATTCGACACACGCTCCTCTCCAGACGTACGAATCACCAAATCTGGGTCCGGTAAATCTGCGGTGTAGAGGCGACTTGAGATTGCTGCCGGGTCAATCGAGTCGATGTCCAAGTCTCCAGCAGCGTGGTCTGCCGCTATGGTTTTGACAGCATCAACAATTTCCTCTCGACCGCCATAAGCTAGGCAGACTGTGAACAGGAAATCACTGTACTGCGAGGTTGCTTCCTCGGCTTCAGCGATCGCTTTTCGAACATGATCGGGCAGAAGGTCGGTGCGGCCGACGACTTGTACCTTTACGCGATTTTCGTGAACCAACGGATCAGTGGAGATTTCCTCAAGGCCGGAAACATAGAGGTCGAAGAGTGTGTCGAGTTCCTCTCCCTCTCGCGAGGTCAAGTTCTCTGTGGAGAGAGCGTAGACGGTGAGGTAAGGAATCTCGAGGTCGAGGATCCAGCGCATGACATCCTTGAGTCTCTTCTTACCAGCGGCATGGCCGGCGTCGGTATTGATTGAACGGTTCCAAGCGAATCGACGGTTTCCGTCCATAATCATCGAGATATGTCGGGGCATCATTTCTGGACCAGCAGCCTTGATGCGGTCTCGTAGTCTGTTTCTTCGGATTCGGTCGGTACGCGAAATGACGCTCCATGCGATAGTGGAATTAGCAATCCATCTAGCAGGAGCGGAGATAACGCGGAAGCGCAGCAGCCAATGTGCGAGGGCGTCGATTCGACGACCTGCGGATTTGCGTGCGCGGCTCATGGGCTCACCAACTCTTCGCCGCGCTAAAGGTCGTCGGCGGCGAGGGGTCGGTGATTACGAGGGATAGAAGCGATGGTTACCAACGGCTTACGAGTAGAGTTGTGATTCTCAAACAACTCATTCGAAGACGAGGTCTGCTGCATCGCCGACCTTGTCGAGCAGGCCACGCTCTGGATTGACGACGACGACCTGTCCGGCGTGGTCCCAGACTGGGATATCGTGGACACTATTGCCGCAGTAGCCGAACCCCTTCTCTCCATAACGCGCAATCAGTGCCTCGGCCTTCTTGTGGTCTCGAAGATTGATTACACCGTCCGAGCCCATGACATCGTCGAAGAGGCCGACGTGTGCAGCGATTACTTCGGCTACGGAACGGTCTGAAGCGGTGGCTAGAATCAGCTTTCGGCCTCGCGCGCTCTCGCCGGTAAGCCACTCGACGAATGCAGCATGGTATTCCAGTTCAGCCGGATCAAACTTGAGTTGACGCGCGAGATTCTTCTTCCACTTCGCGCGCTTACCAGTAATCTCCAACAAAATTGTCGAGATGATCATCCATGGCTTGCGGAGAAACACCCGCTTTGCACTTAGGACACTCATGTCTGTGAGAATCAGCGTGCCGTCCATATCGACGGCCAGCGGCATCTCGACAGGTGCCTCCATCATGGCCAATCGTCCCACCGACCCCGATTCAAGGCTTTGGAATGACACAGAAGCACCCGAACCGATTCCATCAAGCCCTCATCGGCTCTCGGCGAGCCGTGTCGCAGTCCGATTCAGCGCTCAACAGTGTTTGGCGTCCTGCCGAGATGGTCGAGGTGGATTGCGACCGCAAGCCACCCCTCGGATTCACTGCGCATCTGATGCGTGGCTTGCGATTCCGCCTCAACCTCCTCGAACCTGAAGATTCTCTAGCAACCCTCGCCGGTTGGGATGAAGCAACCGAGGCGCTGGAATCTTGGGGCGAGGTTCCTGATGGTATCACAGCAATCGAAGCCGAGGCCACAGAGAGAGGCCCATTCTACCGAATCGAAGCCGCCGACGGTTCGTGGATAGCCGAAGTTCAACCGTGGGGTGGACCAAACATCCGACCCCGCGCGAGAATCGCACCCGAAACCGCTCGCATTCCATGCGGAGGATACCTGCATGAGGAAGCCGATTTGATTCTACTTCGACGCGTTAGCGTAGAAACCCCAGACGCGAATGAGGTTCTGCAAGACCATCTCAAGCGAGGCGATATCGATTCAGCCCAAGCCCTCCTCCACCGCTGTGGTGCAGCCCTCGGTCACTACCACGCCGCAGCAGAGGAAGAATGGACAAACCCACCCGACCAAAAGCGATGGAATGAACGGTTCAACGAGATTGAGCAGCGACTCAAAGCAGCAGCCCTCTGGCGCGCCCCCTTCACTCGAGGAGCACCTGCAACCCTGAGTTTAGGAGATGTGCGATTTGCAATGTTCGCAGAGGGTTCAAGTGGCGAAATCGGAATCAGAATTGGCCCTTCTCGCCTCGCTCATGGTCTCATTGCTAGCAGTCTCGATTTACCTGCAATCCGTGACTTTGCTAGCCTATTACACGATTTGTCGAGAGTTCATAACTCGTCAGGAACTGATCTCAAACTCTCGCACCTGAGAGCCTCATTGATCAAAGGTTGGTCATCCAGCGCGCCGACAAAATGGTGCAACAAGCGCTCCTTCAGTGCGCACACGGGAGGGGTGGTGATTTGGGAGTATGAGCAGGCCTTATTGGACGTAGTCGAAGCGGTTTCGCATCAGTCAGGACGACCCGAACCGGCCGTAACTATAATCGAGAAAGTACCGATTCTTCAGCAGTCACTTTTCAACGCACGAATTCTCTCTGCGGGCTGGTTGATGCTTGCAATTCTTGGCGGAATAGGAACCGTTAACTGGGTAAATCTTGCTCTCGACGGCGAACTGTTATTCCCTTCGATACCGCTGCTTCTTCTTACTGCTGGCTTATTCCTCCGGCATCGCTACCAAACCTCGGCTCCGCCTCCTGAGAATCCGATTCACTGAGACTGCCGAGTCATCGGGCGAATCAATGGGTAGACAGTGTACTGAGGGACTGAACACCCATTGAACTCTTCCAAATCTCCTGAGAGATTTGATTGAACCCTTGCGACGTCATGGGAATGATATGTCGGTTGTCTGTATCAGCCTCTACTTGAGTTGTATTATCTTCTAACGAAGGAATCACTTTTTCTCTTGGTTCCTCTCATCTTCAACAGCATCAGCAATCTTACCAGCTGTACGAAGAGCCTTCTTTTTCAAACCATCGAAGTTAAGAAATATCATTCCACCAACTGTCAAGAAAACGCCTCCAATTATTGTAAAAATACCTCCAATATAGAGCCAAACTCTAGGCACGTCATCATCAAAGGTTGCAAATCCATTTTGTACCATCATAATCCCAGTAATGAGTACAATTATTCCAGATATTATCAATGAGAATGAGGTGATTTTTCTCTTCGTTGTTTTTGTCATAATATCCCTCTCCATTCATTCCAATAGTGCATGCATTCCACGCGTCGGTACCCTTGCGATTGGCCAATCAGTCGATACGGGAGATTTCGCCGTTGGTGAATTCGTAGTGCATCGGTACTCCTGTTGGAATTTCGAGGCTGGTGATATCTTCAGGCGAAATTTCCTCGATACGCATCACGATTGATCTTAGTGAATTTCCATGGGCTGCTACGAGGACGTTCTTGCCTGCCTCAAGGTCGGGAATGATTTCTTCGAGGAAATATGGTATTGTTCGCTCGGCGGTCATTTCGAGTGATTCACCACCGGGTGGTGGTATGTCGAATGAGCGCCTCCAAATGTGGACTTGTTCAGCACCATGGATTTCTGCGGTTTCGGCCTTACTGAGACCTTGCAAATCTCCGTAATGACGCTCGTTGAGTCGCTCATCGCGGTGCGTCGGTACTGAGTTTGAATCGCCCGACGCACGATTGTGTTTCATCACGATCTCAGCGGTTCGCTGAGCTCGCATCAGTGCACTGGTGTGTACCACATCAAAGCGCACTTCGGCTAATTCCTCGCCAGCAGCGGCTGCTTCATCCTCACCTTTAGGAGAGAGTTCAACATCAGTCCAGCCGGTGAATCGATTAGCCGCATTCCATACGGATTGGCCGTGCCTGATTAGGATGAGTTTCGTCATTGGACGCGCCTCTCAGTTCTGACGGCGCAGGCGCGGTTCATGGAATGTTAGGCCGCAGTCGGCAGCGATTGTTGTGGCCAGAAGCAGAATGTCCTCAGTCATCTCGCGCTGCGATGCAGCCGATTGTACTGAGTAGAAATTGCATGAAACGGTCACAAGCGATGGACCGAACGCATTCACACGCACCCAAGAGTCATCCTCTTTGACTGCGCGTGGGTCCTCTCTGACCTTGGTGAGTAAATTCTCGCAGAATTTCTTGAGAGATTCTGGGTCCGAGTCGGCTTCGAACTCAAAGGTGGGCTGAATTCTGCGGAACCGACGCTGGCTGAAGTTCTCAACGGGCGAGTTGACGAGGTTCGAGTTAGGGACGGTAATCAGGGTGTCCGCGCTCGAGCGAATGAGTGTCGTCCTAAGTCCGATTTCTACGACTTCTCCTTCGATACCATCGACGAGAATCCAGTCACCGACATTGAATGGCTGATCGATGATAATCGAGATTGCGCCGAATATGTTGGCTACACTGTCGCGCGCGGCCAGAGCCAAAGCAAGACCTGTGATTCCAAGACCAGCAATCAGGCCGTTGAGGTCTAGTCCGATGAGTCCAGCCATAACGAAGGCGGCCAACAGGAACACGACAAGGTGGCCGACAGATTCAGCAACGCTCGCGAGCGAGCGTCGACTAGCCATATTCGCATCACCTTCGACGACGATGAAAGCGTCTAGGAAATCGACTAGTCGGTATGCTGCTAGAAGCATACCGAGAATGAAGAGTGTGAATGACCAATCGATTACATTCTGCGCCATTGAATCATCCCAGATCGGTGTTGTATTACCATCGAGCCAGGACAAAATTTCAGAGAATATCAGGAAGCCAATCATCCAACCGAGTGACTTCGGCGCGAGCAAAGAACCGCCATCGATACGCTCAGACTTTGAGAGAAGGTCCAGAATTTTAGGGAAAATGAACCGGCGAGCGGCGATTCCACCACCAATCGACAAACCAATAGCCGCGATTATAACCATCATAGTCCCGCTTGAAAGGCCAAGCAGTACCTCATTTCCGCTCATTAAATCATTCAACATTTCAATCGGGAAGCCCGACTCCGAAGCGCCTGTATCAGACTCATCCTGCATGTTCCGGCCGACGACGACCCCGCGATAAACCCCGCGCCGGTCCTATGGACCGATGTGGCGAGAGATTGAAGACCGGCTCTTGAGTGGCTAAACTGTTCCCATGGCGAGTAGCGTGTCCATTTCTGATTTCGACGAAGTCTATCGGGCACGCAGAATTCCTGCAATTGCCCTCCTTTTGCCGCTTTTACTATCCGTGGCTGCTCCAATTGCTATGGTGGCCCCTGTATCAGCTCAAGAGCCTGAAACGGGGCTTACACCCGAAGAAATCTGGTCGTCAGAGTATGTGAATCAGATATTCCCCTGGGGTCCACACGGTGATTTCGAACAACTTCAGTTCCGTGAGTATCACGACTACTTCTCAATGAAAGAGAGGATGCAGACTTTGGCTGCCTACTACCCAGAATTCCTCCAGTTCCACGAAGGTCTTCTCGGCGGAGTAAACGCTCGTGGTGATGAAATGACATCTACTGAATACGAAGGCTGGTACTACAACCACCCAAGTCCATGGATGAAGATTACCGGTAATGTTCAGGGTGGCGAGTACAATGAATACAATGATGACGATGGGAATTACGCTGATCGCCCAGATGTCATGTTGGTCGGAAACCACCACGCTCGCGAGTGGATGTCCTACGAGGTACCGATGTTCTTCCTCGAAACTGTGGCGTTCTACTATGGTAAGGCGGCCATCGACAATGATGGCGACGGCTTGCTAGACGAAGACGGCTGGGATGGAATTGACAACGATGGCGATTGTCTAAGTTTGAATTTATCAGCCCAAGATTACAACGGAGACGGCATCAATTGTGGTCCGGGAGACCTTGGCGTCGACGAAGACTTCTCTGAACAATTCATCACCGACATGGTCAACACTCGCGAAATTTACCTAATACCAATGCTCAATGTCGATGGTAACCGCTACGACAGAGAAGAATACTGTGGCGAGACTGCTTGGGAGAATTGTAGAACTTCTGGTTGGAGAAAGAACCTACGTGACAATACGGTTACTGGTGTGACTCCAATTCCAGATGTTGATGAGCAAGTCGATCCATCCTGCGATGGAGTCGATTTGAACCGCAATTATCAGTTTGAGTGGGGAGCACCACTCGGAGCGACCGGACCTCTATTCCCTGGAATGTGTTATGCTGGAGAAGCCGGAGCAAACAACGACGTCTACAATGGTCCGGTCAATTACGAAGATAACGATGGAGATGGTCTAGTCAATGAGGATCACGTCGACGGCAAGGACGACGATGCTGATGGTCAGACTGACGAAGATTGGATGGGTGGCAATAGTGAGCCTGAGACCAAGTTCATCCAAGATCTGACTGAGATGAACGACGACGACGGAGACGGAGCTTCCGACTTCAAGTCCACACTTACATGGCATTCCTTCTCAGAACTTGTCTTGTGGCCATGGGGGCACTGCACGAATTGTGACAATCCTGACCAAGAATATCTCGAATACCATGGATATATGATGGGAGACATGACTGAATACGCACCAATGCAGTCATCCGATCTCTACCCAACGACAGGCGATTTCTGCGATTGGCACTACGGCGTACACAACTCCTACTGCTATACAATCGAAATCGGCAATGCCTTCCACGAATACCCCGAGGATATTGCTCACATCGCCGTCAGAAACCTCGGCGTTCCTTTCTATATGATTGAGATTGCAGATGATCCAAGATATCGAGCCATAGTAGGGATAGAGAATACCACCTCGACACAATGGCTTGAGGAACCAAGCAATGTCACAGTTCCATCCAATGGCGACATACCAATCTCAATGTGTCTAGACAAGGCCTTCCCCTTCACTCCAGATATCAATCGTACACATCTAATGTGGAGATTCGTCGAGCCGAATAGACAACAGAATGACTACGGTCCAACTGAGTGGATCGATGTGCCATGGAGTATGTCGGCATTCATGGAGCCAGGAGAGCAGTGTATACTGCTCGATGGTTCCAATGGGACTAGGCTTGAGAGCTACATTCCACTACCTGACACATCTGTCGGTAAAATTCAGTACAAAGCAAAATTAGGTACTATAAACGGGGCTTTCCCCTTCACATATCCTGATTCGGATACCGCGAATTATTACGAATTGTCGATTCCTTATCGTGCACCATTCGGCTCGGGAGTCTTTGCTCTACTAATGTTCGCCTTCATCGCGACGATGGTCTGGGGTGGACTGGGTTTCACACTACGCGCTATGTTCGATGATGAAGGCGGAGTGCTCGGATTACCTGAGGATCATAGCCACCTCGTCGACGAGGAGGGCTCCTGATGTCCGAGGGTGGATCCGACGAATTTAGTGGACGCCTTGGGCTGATTTTCGCTACCATCGGTGCCGCTATCGGCACCGGTAACATCTGGCGCTTTCCAAGGATGGTCGGTGCCAACGGTGGCGGTTCCTTCCTAGTTCCGTGGGTCATCTTCCTCTTTCTTTGGTCGGTGCCGCTGATTATCGCCGAGTTCGCACTCGGAAAGCGAAGTCGCACTGGAACTGTTGGAACATTCCGTATCTTCGCAGGCAATCGCTTCGCTTGGATGGGGCTTTGGACAGCCTGGATTTCGACCGCTATTGGATTCTATTACGCGGTCGTGACAGGCTGGTGTATCAATTACTTCCAGACCGCTATCCGTGGTGGTCTCGGCTCAGAGGTCGATACCGTCGAAGTCTGGAATTCCTTCCTCAACAATCCCCTCGAAGTCGTCTTCTTCCAAGCGATCGCTGTTGCCATCACAATGCTCGCCATCTGGAAGGGTGCGAAGGCCATCGAGAAGGTCAACGTCGGCCTGATGATTTCGCTCTTCGTTCTCCTCTTCGCTGCCCTCTTCCTCGCCTTCGTGATGGACTTAGATGACGGTAGCCTCGACGGCTTCGTCTACATGTTCAGCATCCAACCAGAATATCTCATGCAGCCGGAGACTTGGATTAACGGCCTCTCGCAATCAGCATGGTCCTGTTCGGCCGGAATGGGTATGGCGATTACTTACTCTGTCTATATGCGTAAGGACGAGGATACTACTCTGAACGCGGCGACGATGTGCCTTGCCAACAATAGCATCTCCATCATCGCTGGCCTCACCGTTATGATGGCAGTTTTCGCTGTGGTCGACGACCCCCTTGCAGCGGTAAGCGGAGGCTCCAGTGCAATCACCTTCCTCGTGCTCCCTGAAGTGTTCGCACAAGCACCAGGCGGTCCATTCGTTCAGTTGACGATGGTGACGATGTTCTTCCTCGCACTTTCCTTCGCTGCCCTCACATCGATGATTTCCACCGTCGAACTATGTGTTCGCAACTTCGTCGATCACGGAATCGACCGCCCAAAGGCGGTCGGCT
>Ga0114932_10005774_pt1 | contig 10841 bp, 7 predicted proteins | sample 2SBtaG_2_FD_87286 | JGI IMG/M metagenome (GOLD analysis project Ga0114932, IMG submission 87286) | Deep subsurface microbial communities from Kolumbo volcano to uncover new lineages of life (NeLLi) - 2SBTROV12_ACTIVE470 metaG | ecosystem: Environmental > Aquatic > Marine > Volcanic ... | reverse complement strand
CGGACTTGCACTCGGGGCCATGGTCTATGCATTGGACTCGGTGCTCATGCCGACGGGGGCTCTGGGCGTCTTTTCCAGCGTGCTCATCTACACCAATGTCACGTGGAGCTTCATCAACCTCGTGCCCTTCTGGCCACTCGATGGCGGCCAGCTGTTCCGTCTGCTGATCAAGCAGCGCCTGAACGCCAACGCCACTGGCTACTGGCTGCACACCGTGGGCTTGGTCATGGCCGTGTTGGGCATGTACTGGGGTGGCTCTCGCGGCAGCATCTTCATCATCTTGCTCGCGGCCTACCTCGGCTACATGAACTTCGGCGAGCTCGACCGATTTGCATCCTGGCCTGCCGGACTGCGGCGCAGCTTCAAGCGACTCACCGACCGCAGTGCCAGCAACGAGCCGCAGCAGCGATCAAACCGCCCCGGGCCGCACTTCCATGTGCTCAAAGGGGGCCGCGATGACGACCCCGAAGACGACGAGTGGATTCACTGAGGGCTCAGGTCTCGAGCGTTCCGCGCTTCATCATCTGGTAGTGCTTTCCGCAGTAGCCGCGCGCTCGATGAGAGCCCTCGCACCCTGGCACTTTGCAGCCCGCCGCCGATGCGGCAGCCGCCTTTGATTTCTTCTTCTTTTTCTTGGGCTTGGCCGTCGCTGCAGCCGCTGCGGGCGGACCGGCGACCATGTTCTCCATCAGCTTGTCGAGGCGTTCCTCGACGCCCGTGACGCCGTCCGCCGCGGCCTCGGCGGTCGCTTTTGCGCTGGTGGCATGCTGATTGGCCTGGGCGGCGGTGGCCTCGGCGCCGTCGGCCTTGGTCTTGACCCCCATCAGCTGGGCGGTGGATGCCTGGACCGCACCCATGGTCATCGACTGCTTCTTTTTCAGCGACGCGAGTTCGCTCTCGAGCGCCGCAATGCGAGCCTCGAGTGCACTTGTGTCGCTTCCACCTCCTCCGCCTCGCAGCTCATCGACTGCGCTCTTGATGCCGGCGAGGTCGCTCGCGGTGAGGAAGGACCGGGCCGCGAGGGCCTGATCGACAATATCTCGGATGGGTCCTTCAAGGATGAGTCCAGTGACAGTGCTGCGGATTCCCATGAATGCTCCGTTCAGATTTGTTCAGGAGGGGTCTGCTGGTTTGCTCTTCGGTCCAAAGACGGCGAACAGCCCCTGTCCAAGCTCGCGCGGGCGGTCGCTCCCGTCCAGCGGGATCGCCCAAAGCCGGCTAGCACCCTGCGCTTCGGTGTGCCCATGAATGCCCCCGGGCAGCACAATATGTGTGCCATCGGGGTTCATGAGCGAGTGTGACTGCGTGTATTGCTCGAAGAATCGCAGGTAGAACCCGAGATCCCGGGTCGGATACATCGAGACCAGCAGCTCGTGTCGGCCGTCCAGATCAATGCGGTACCACTGCAGCAAGTTGCGGGTGGTGTCGACTTGGGCGGCGACGATTGCCTTTCCATTGGGCGTCCACGCAAATGCGAGGCATGACTGCTCCCACAGCGGCCGCGTCTGGAGGGTCTCGATGTCGACGAGCGATAGGCTGTGGTACGGGGTGCCATCGCCACTCGATGCGACCGCGCGCGCCAAGGTCTTGCCATCGGGGCTTGCGACCATTGCGACCAGACCATCCACATCGTCGATCCAGGTGGACTCCGCGGCACCGCTTCGTGCCGTGACAAAGCTGGTATTCCCGCGTTCATGGGAGACGTAGAACAGGTTGCCATCGATGCAGACGGGAGCACAGAAGCTGCCGGGGTTGCCTGGCAATAGCGTGGTGTTTCCGGTGCCCTTTGGGTCCATCAACACGAGGCGTGAGGTCCTTGCGTCGTTGGTGCCGCCGATGAATGCGGCCACCTGACCCGACCCCGCCCAGGTGAAGAACAGCGGGCTGCCCTCGGCCAAGGTGATCTCGGTGCCAGCGCGATCGGGCCTGCCGGTCGACAGCATCAGCTTGTCATCGCCCTGCGAGAGCATCGCGATGTGTTTGCTGTTCGGCGACCAGAACAAATAGATGGGCAGGCGCTTGCCCAGGTCCATCAGCTCGGTCTGGTTGACTCCATCGACGTCACAGACAAAGACGCGGCTGGTGTCGTGGTGGGCGTCTGCCAGCTTGAAACAGGCGACTTGGTCGCCATTTGGTGACCACGTCGGCCACGAAAAGGTGCCGGTTCGCTTGGGCCCTGTCTGCCAGCTGCCCAGCATCAGCGCATCGACGTCGATTTCGGTGTGGGATCGGTGTTTGCCCTCGGCGTCGATGGTCCACACGTCGCGGTTGACGGAGAGGTAGGCGAGCGGTGCCTTGAACGTCAATCCTTGCGGCCCGGACTACGCAACAGCCCATGCAAGATGAACTGGATGCCGTCGCCCAGCAGCAGTCCCTGGTCGGGTCGCTTGCCGATGGCGGAGTGGCCTGCGAGGCCGTCGATCATCGCCTTGAGCATGACGGCGACCGCAAAGGGGTCAAGGTCGCGGAATGAGCCTTCGGCAACGCCCTGTGCATAGACCCGGGCTGCGGCATCGATGAAGCGGGTGTGCACCGCGTGCACCTCTTCTCGAATCTCGGGGTCGCGAATCGAGAGCTCGGCCATCATCAGGAAGAACCGGGGAGGGGACTTGAGGCCCGCGAAGTAGTTGACGTACTTCTGTCCCAGGTCAAGCAGCTTCTCGGCAGCCTGTCGGTCGTCGCCTTCGGCTTTCTCGAGGAACGAATAGGTGTTCTCGTGTTCCTCGCGAATGAGTGCCATGAACAGGTCGCGCTTCGACGAAAAATAGAAGTAGACCGCGCCCTTTGAGAGTGCCGCGCGCTTCGCCACGTCTTCGACGCGGCACTGCACGTACCCTTTCTCGATGAATACCGCGCGTGCAGAACGAAGGATCTGGGCGCGGCGTTCGGTCTCGGATTGATGCTTCGTCATGCCTGCAGAGGGGACTTAGGCGACGGTATCACGTGGCGGCCCGCAGGACCGGCGATATCCATTGCGTCCGGGGACCTGCACAGTCGCGGCGATGTGGATAGCCCGGAGACCGAGAAGGAACCCCGTGCCCACATCACTCGAACTTGTAGTCACCTCCGGCAGTATCGCCGGCCAGCGTTTTCCGATCCCCAGTGAAGGCCGGATTCGGATGGGTCGGTCGGGCAAGGGCATCAACGTGCCCGACCCGCTGGTCAGCATGGACCACTCGTCCATCGAGTGGGACGCCGAAGAAGAGCGCTACCTCATATCCGACCTGGGCTCGCAGACCGGAACCCTGGTCAACGGCGAGAAGATCGAGGGTCCGACAAAGATTCATCCGGGGTCCGAGATTCAGATCGGCGAGACCTACTTTCTGGTCGAAGAAAGCCAGAACCTTCCCAGGTGGATCATCCCGTCGTTCGCATTGAGCGCGTTCATCATGGTCGCCATTGCGGGCGTCACGTGGTTCTCCGGCACCCCCATCACATACAACCCACGGGTGTCATGGTCCAAGGACGTGCACCAGGGCGGCGACCTAGTCAGCCCGATCATCAAGATCTCGCCCTCCTTCATTCGCGCCCACGGCATCGACCACCGAGGGTTCGTGCTGCGACGGGTGACCGATCACGACCAAGACGGCGTCGACGAGCTGTGGATCACGCTCAGCGACTCGCGACAGGTCGTCTATACATTTGGGGCGGAGGGCAGCTGGACGCTGCTGGGCGACTTGCCAGCCAAGTGCGTAGAACGCCAATCTGCGGACTTCCCCGACCTCAAGTGCCAGGGCCAAGAGTACCGCTTCAACAACGGAAAATACGGGCTGTTCAGCCACGAAGGGGCGGTCATGTACATGCCCCCGACCCCAGAGCTGCCGGCCGCCGGACCCGTTCCCTACCGGGTGTCTTTCTCGCAGCAACAAAAGCTTGCTGGCTGGCTCGACGACCGCGGGGTCACCGAGCCCATTCACTACCTCATCTGCGAGGGCGCGCTGCCGGGCATCGCTGCACAGGTCCTGACCGAGAGTGGCAAACAAATCAGGCTCAACACCGGGTGCATTCGCCAGCTGGTACTCAGCGGGCCCAAACGCGGAGAATTTGGACGCACACAGCCCGTGGCGGTCGCGTTCACCGGTGCGGGCCACACGGCCCTCATCAAGGACTTCGCGACGTGGTTCGCTGGCAGCCCCGAGGGAATGTTCCTCGACCGTGAACAGAGGGGAATTGTCGCGGCACTCGAGACTCCCGTGAAGCCGATGCTGGGCTCGGTCAAGCTCAGCTTCCAAAACAACACGGCCGAGGCATCCGAGGTCATTGACCGGCCGTCTGTGGCTCGCGAGCGCCGAATCCCCGGCTACCGCCCGCTCTTGCCATCCAAGTTTGGCAAGGCCGCCCCCGTCGGCAACAGCGCCGTCATCAAGAGCAGCGGAGTTGCGAGCATCGATCCCGAAGGCTGCAGCATGCTCGAGGTCGAAACCTTCAAGTGGCACTGTGCCGCAAAGCACGGCTGCACCGGCGGCACCAACTTCATGACGGTCAAAGAGCTGGGCTGTGATGCGCCAAAAACACTCGTGTCGGTTCCGTACAAGGCGGGCCTGTCCGGCGGCGCCTCCGAGGACATCGAAGTTCGTGTGAACTTGATTGGCCTGGGTGGAACGGCCCAATTCGACGTGCTCAAAGCAGTCATCGAGTACCGCGTGCCCTTCAAAGCCGAAGAGGAAGAGGCACCCGAGCCCACCGAATAGGCGCTAGCGGATTCTGCGGTAGACGCCGACGGCTTTGCCGATGACGCTGACGTCGCCGCTCTGGTCGTCGACATAGATTGGGTCCATGGCGTCGTTGGCTGGCTGCAAGCGAATGCGGCCGTCGCTCTCGCGGAAGAAGCGCTTGACCGTGGCGTCGCCGTTGACCATGACCACCGCAATCTCGCCATTGCGGGCATTGCGTGCCTGCTGAACGAACAGGTAGTCGCCATCGTGGATGCCGTCGTCGATCATCGATTCACCGGTCACCACCAGTGCGAAGAGCTTGCCACCCGCCGGCAACATCGAGGAATCGACCCGTACGGCACTGTCGTAGTTTTCTTGGGCCAGCAGGGGCATGCCGGCGGCGATGCGGCCGAGCAGCGGAACGCCAATGGTGCCATCGTCGTCATAGGAGCCTGAAGCTTTGTTGGTCAGTCGCAGTGAGCGGGGCTGTCCCCGACCGCCCACACGCTCGATGTAGCCCTTGCGAACCAGCGCCTTGATGTGGTCCGAGACGCCGTTGGTCGAGCCAATGCCGAGCGCCGAACCGATCTCGCGGTAGCTCGGAGGCACCCCACGCTGGTCGATGGCCGATGAAATGAAATCAAGAATCTCGCGCTGCCGCGGTGAGAGGTCTTCCACGAGTGACTCCTGTACAGGTGTTCTGCTGGACACCCGTACAGTACCAGTCGGCTTGATCCCGTGCAAGCGGATGATCGCATCGTTGTTTGGTGGTGTCGGCATGGTCGAGGCGTTTCGGGTTCTGGCTTGGGCTGTACAACTTCCTGACGTTGCTGGACGACAGAATCCAGGCTGAATTCGCCTTCGCGGGCACCTGAGCATGCAGCCTGCCTTCCAAGGACCGATGGGTCCTTGGGGGCAGTGTGTCACTCCGTGTCATCGAGCATGGATGCAGGAACCAAGCCCGATGTAGGCTGTCCTTTCTGGCACCCGCAGCAAGGATCGGATGAATCAGGACACCCAGCTCATTCGTGGCTTTGTACGGTCACTTGTACGCCGCGAACGCCTGATAATCGTCGGCAGGGTCGTATTGCAGGTCCTGCTGCTGTCCGCGATGGTGCTCGCATTTGCTGTTGTGGCGTCAGCTTGGCACTGGGATCGCCCCGCCTCCACGGCGGGTATGGTCCTGCTGTCGGGCATTGGGCTGTGGGGCTTTGCACTGCTGCCGCTGCTGCTGCGCTGGCGTGCCGCCGGTGACGTGATGCGCCAAGCGGGTCTGGTCGAGAGCGTGCGCCCGGATCTTCGCGGCCGCATGCTGACTGCCGTCGAGCGCACGGACGGTCCAGTTGGCAACGAATCGGCTGCCCTGGTGGGGCTGCTGGCGCGTCGGACTGCCGCGGTATTGGCCGACGAACATCCGTCACGGGTGCACTCCATTTGGCCGCTGTTGCCGCTGTCGGCAGGTGTGGGCACTGCGCTGATGGTGTCGTTGCTCGCGTTGCTGCTGTCGCCGCTTGGGGTCTCGGGCACGTGGGCTTGGTGGACAGCCATCGGCACAGCAAGTGCGTCAACCATGGGGTTTGAGCTCAACGACCAGCGCCTCGCTCGGGTCGGCGACATCGTGCTCCGCTACACCTACCCGGCCTATACGGGCCTGCAGCCCCTTGAGATCGAGAACTCCACCGGCGACGCGATGGGGCCTCCTGGGACTGTTGTGCAGGTCTTCGCCCGCTCGGATGTGGCCGTTGAAGCGGGCGCCCTTGTCGCCTACGACGAGCCCGCCCTCGACGCCGAGGTGAGCGAGGCTGGACGTCTGCTTTCGGGCACTTTTAGTATTGCGGCCGAAGAGGGGGCGTGGCGGCTGATTACCTACCGCGATGGCCAGCCTCGCGAGTCCAGGGACTTCTCGATCACCCCTGAACTGGACCTAGCTCCCGAGGTCATGCTCGTCGCGGACGAGGTAATCGAGGTCGCTGTCGACGAGGTGTTCGGCATTCCGTGGCGCGTTCGCGATGACTATGGCGTCAAGCGGGTGCAGGTCGAGATCGATGGCATCGAAAGAGGTCGGGCCCTGGCCCGTCCGTCGGTGCGCCAGGCCGAGGTCAGCGGCACCGTGTCGATGCGGCCGCTCGAGCTGGGTCTGCTCGAAGGCGACAGCGTCAAGCTGGTGCTGGCGGGATGGGACAACGACACCTATTCGGGAAGCAAGGCGGGTCGCTCTCCAGAGATCACCATCGTGGTGCTGGGCGAGAGCGGGCTCAACGAGCGCGACGAGGAACGACAGACCGAGCTGCGCGACCTGATGTTGGGCGTGCTCGCGGACTTTCTCGAAGAGCCGTGGCCGCCGGGCTTCACCGGTGGCGACCTCGCCAAGTGGGGAGAAGGCTTGGCTGCGCGCTACCAGCCGATGGAAGACTTGGTCGAGGCCTACCAGCGCAGCTCGCGGCGCACCAAACTCGAGGGCGATGTGCTGCGGACCGTCACCCGGACGGGCAGTGAGCTGATTCGCTACACCCAAGTCGCGTTCACCCCCGGTTCGACGGCGATTCCTCCCGACACCGCCTGGGACATGACCACCGAGCTTCGCGACAACGCCATCGAGGGCCTCGAGGACGGCATCCTGGCTCTGGATAGAAAGCTGCGCATGATGGCCTTCCGACAGGTGGCGGACAAGGCCGAGGACTTGGCGGACTTCGCCGCCGAGATGGCCGACATGCTGGCCCAACCCGAGCCCGATCCGCTTGCCATGCTGGCGCAGCTCGACCGCCTCGAAGAAAAGCTGTCAGCCCTCATGGAGGCCGCTGCCAAGATGGAAGAGGGTGGCCTCAAAGAGTTCGTCAATGCGCGCTCAAACGAGATGCAGAGCCTCATGGAAGAGATCCGCAAGGCCCTCGCCGAGGGGCGAATGGACGAGGCAGCCGAGCTGATGAAGCGCCTCGAGCAGCAGATGCGCGAGATGAGCGAGTGGGTCCAGGACGAGATCGAGGGCATGCAGCAGCAAGGGGACGACACCATGCAGCAAGCCCAGGACCTGCAGAAAGAGCTGGCCGAGATCGAGCAGGCGCAGCGCGAGCTGCAGAAAGAGACCCAGCAGCTGCAGGAAAAGAGCGACAAGGCCAAGGCCGAGCGCATCGCCAAGCTGTGGGAGGAGCTCGAGCAGACCACCAGCGAGCTGAGCCAGAAGTCCCAGGAATACACGCGGGAACTGACCGAGAACGAGCGCGCCTTCTATGAACAGGAGCGGGCCAAGCATGCGGGTGAAGAGACCGACCGCTTCGACGAGTCCGTGGCGGCCCGGGACCTGCACGGCTCCAAGAAGGGCAAGGACGATGCGGAGGCGGCATGGAACCGCTCCGAGTACACGATGGAGCGTGAACTGCAGCGCCAGGGCACCAAGATGAAGGGGCCAGGTCGTCGCGAGATGGGTGAGATCGGAAAGCTCATGGATCGGGCGAACAAGCTGCTTGACGACCTCGACAAAGAGGCGCGCACATCGGACCCCAACGCGCGGCGCCAGGCCCGGCAGATGCAGCAGCAGCAACAGGGGCTTGAGCAGCGACTTCAGCAGGCAAAAGAGGCCGCCGAACAGCTGGCCCGGGACTTCCCCGTGCGGCCCGATGGCCTCGAGGAGGCCCTGGACGACGCCGAGGGACAGATGCAGCAGTCTGGTCAAGACCTGCGCGACGGTCAGCCGATGCCCTCCGAAGGCGCCCAGGGCGTGGCGGCACAGCGGCTCAAGGACGCGCAGGACGCGCTGCAACAGGCGATGCAACAGGCACAGCAGCAGAACCAGGGCCTCTCCAAGGGCCAAGGGCAGCCCGGCGACCAGCCGCAAAGTGGCAACGAGGGTCAGGACATGGACACCCCCTTCCAGATGGAAATCCCGGGAGCTGAGGACGACTTCTCGGCCGAGGAGTACCGCCGGCAGCTGCTCGAGGGCATGGAGGGCGATGTGCCCGAGGAGTACCGAGCGTGGAAGAAGCGCTATTTCGAGGAGCTCGTTCGCCAATGAGACTGTTGTTTGCCCTGGCATTGTGGGTCAGCCCCGCGTCTGCGGTCACGCTCGCGGACGGACGCGCCTGCTTGGACCGCAACGACGTGCCCTGTGCCCAAGCGGTGGTCGATGAGCTGGCCGCCGACAAGAGCGTCCGAGCCGACGAGCTGCGCTTTGCATCCCGGGTCGCCTTCTACGGTGGGGATTTCGAGACCGCGGTCGATTTGGTCAACCGGGCATCCAAGGCGGGCTGGGAAGACAAGTGGGACGACCGGCTGCTCTATGAACGCACCATGCGCGTGCACGCAGAGTGGGACCACATCGAGCGAGGCAACTTCGTCGTCGCCTACCGGCCTGGCGTCGATGCGGTGCTGCTGCACGACGCGGTCGAGGTGTTGCTGAGCTCTGAAAAGAACTACGGGCCCATCCTCGGTGGCTCGCCGTCCGGGCCGACTCGGCTCGAGATCTATCCAGACGGGCGCTCGTTCACCGATGCGTCGAGTCTGACCAAAGAGAACATCCAGACCACCGGCGTGGTGGCACTGTCCAAGTGGTCCCGCCTGTTGCTGACGAGCCCGAGAGCCCTTGGCCGCGGCTACGGCTGGAAGGACACCGTCGCCCACGAATACATCCACCTCGTGGTGGCTCACCAGACCGACGACAGAGCGCCTGTCTGGCTGCAAGAGGCCATCGCCAAGTACCTGGACAACCGCTGGTCCGACGGAAAGGACCACTTCAAGCTCTCGGTCCGGGCCCAGGGGCTGCTGGCGACGGCCATTCGCGACGACGACTTTGTGACCTTCGACCAGATGCACCCGAGCTTCGCCAAGCTGCCCTCTGCTGACCGCGCGTCGCTGGCCTATGCACAGGTGGCCACAATGATGGCCTTCTGTTTCCAGGAGGGCGGTGACGACGTCCTGCTCAAGGTCTTCCCGTTGCTTCGAGACGGCATGGATGCCCGCGAGGCCCTGGCCCAGGGCAGTGGGTTCAAGAACTTCGCCGACCTCGAGACCCAGTGGATGGCCTATGTGCAAGGCCTCGACCTGATTGGCAAGCGCTTGGCTTCGATGCCCACGCTGCTCGACGGCGGCAGCGCCATCGACGCCGACCCGGTGCTCTCACATCGACAGGACTTGGCGCGCTTCCTGCGGCTTGGGGACCTGTTGGCTGAAAAGGAGCGTCACAAGGCGGCGATGGTCGAGTACACCAAGGCTGTGCCCGACGACGAACCGATGTCGCCGCTGCTGGCCAATCGCATGGCGCGCAGCTGGATCGCCCTCAAGCAGCTCAAGAGCGCCGAGAAGGTACTGACCGAGTCGCTGCTGGACTACCCCGAGTTCGCCCTGACCCACAAGACCTTGGGTGCTCTGCATCACGCCCAAGGCAGCAAGCGAAACGCCATCAAGAGCTACCGCGCGGCAGCGGACATGAACCCTTACGACCCCGAAGTGATCTCGGCGCTCGCGGATTTGACCGTGTCGCTCGGAGACGTGAAATCAAGCAAGCGCTACCAGGACCACCTACGGATCCTGCAGCGCGGCGGAGAAGGATGACTACACAAGCTCCTCAGGACGACATCGCCCTGTTTGAATCCCTGGCACCTACACACAAGGCTCTGATCGAATCGATCGGCGGTGTTGTCGTGGGCCAAAAACACGTCATCGAGCTGATGCTCTGCGCGATGTTCAGCAACGGACACAGTCTGTTCATCGGCGTGCCTGGCTTGGCCAAGACCCTGTTGGTCATGACCGTTTCAGAGGCTGTTGGCGTTGGATTTGGCCGTGTGCAGTTCACTCCGGACCTGATGCCGTCTGACATCACCGGAACCGAAGTGCTCGAAGAGGACCGCGCGACGGGAGCCCGGACGCTGCGCTTTCTCAAGGGGCCGGTGTTCACCAACTTGCTGCTGGCCGACGAGATCAACCGGACGCCGCCGAAGACGCAGGCCGCTCTGCTGCAGGCCATGCAGGAACGCCAAGTCACCGCCGCTGGCAAGACCTACGGGCTCGAGCCGCCCTTCTTGGTGTTCGCGACCCAAAATCCGATCGAGCAAGAGGGCACCTACCCGCTTCCCGAGGCTCAGCAGGACCGCTTCATGTTCTCGATCGAGGTGGGCTACCCCAGCATCGTCGAGGAAGAGGAGATTGTGCGGCGGACCACGGTGGGTGAGCTGCCTTCGGCCAAGCCTGTGCTGT
>Ga0114932_10005768_pt1 | contig 10849 bp, 8 predicted proteins | sample 2SBtaG_2_FD_87286 | JGI IMG/M metagenome (GOLD analysis project Ga0114932, IMG submission 87286) | Deep subsurface microbial communities from Kolumbo volcano to uncover new lineages of life (NeLLi) - 2SBTROV12_ACTIVE470 metaG | ecosystem: Environmental > Aquatic > Marine > Volcanic ... | reverse complement strand
GTTAACTGGCACCCTCAACATGACGGATCTGTCAACACGGCTCCCCCAATATCATTCGAACTCGGTGTTTTATGCAGCATTTTGCTTTATCCTGGTTGGGTTAGGCTTAAAGTTAGCTCTATTTCCTTTACACCTATGGCTACCTAACTCTTATACTTTTGCCCCATCTCTAATATCCGCGCTTTTTGCAGCTACAGGGACAAAGGTTGGGGTCTATTTATTATTACGATTTGTATATACGGTCTTCCAAACTCCCCAAAATACCCATCTCCTCAGCATTAATGCTGTCATTCTTGCTTTGGCTTTTTCGGGGGTCGTGGCAGCCTCTATTGTTGCCATCTACCAAACAGACGTTCGTAGACTATTGGCCTATTCAAGTGTTGCCCAAATTGGGTACATCATGATTGGCATTGCATTGACTTCTCAACAAGGCTTAATAGGCGCAATCGTTCACCTATTTAACCATGGACTAATGAAGGCGGCCCTATTTGCCGCTATAGGTGCAGTCGCACTAAAAACTGGTGATGTATCTTTGCATCGGCTGTCCGGTATCGCTAAGCAAATGCCACTAACTCTGGCGGCCTTTATTATTGCAACGCTTAGCCTGATTGGGATTCCAGGGACCGTTGGCTTTATCAGCAAATGGTACTTGTTGCTTGCTGTCTTGGAGACCCCGGGATTCCTAGGTCTTTTGGGAGCTGCCAGTATTATCGGCGGCTCCCTACTATCAGTTATCTACATGTGGCGCATAGTCGAAGTAGCCTATTTTGAGAACCCTGGAGAACCTGTCTCACGAATAAAAGAGGCCCCTTGGCCTACATTAGTCACCATCTGGACCCTTTCCGGACTGTGTATTGTGTTTGGTCTTGCCACTGATTTAACAATCGGGATGGCACAGTTTGCTGCGCAATCCTTACTTGGCCTGATCTAATGAATACCGACATGACACTAATACTATTATTATTAATACCTTTTATCGGCGCCACGCTAGTTGGCCTAACCGGCAAACGTCCTAATTTAAGGGAGTCGGTCACACTAGTAACTGCAACAGCCCTTTTTATATGTGTCCTAATTCTAGCCGGATCAGTTCTCAAAGGAGAAAGGCCCGCGATAGAACTTTTTTCTCTACTACCAAATATTTCTATAGCTTTCCGTGCAGAGCCCTTGGGTATGATTTTTGCCCTAGTTGCATCGTGTCTATGGATACCAAATTCGGTTTATTCGATAGGATACATGAGAGCACATAAAGAACCTGCACAGACCCGTTACTATATGTGTTTTGCCTTAGCGATCATGAGCGTGATGGGCCTCGCCTTTTCTGCAAACTTGGTAACCATGTTCTTGTTCTATGAAATCCTAACTCTTAGCACTTACCCCTTAGTCACGCATAGCGGAACACCTGAAGCAAAACGTGCCGGACGCGTATATCTAGGATTATTAATCGGTACTTCTGTTGGTTTTCAACTGCCTGCAATCATTCTTACCTACCTGACAACAGGTACAACTGACTTTCAGGAAGGCGGCATTCTCTTGGGCCATGCTGCCCCCGGCCTAATTATGTTACTTTTTGCTCTCTTCATTTTTGGTGTAGGTAAGGCCGCCCTGATGCCTTTTCATCGATGGCTCCCCGCGGCCATGGTTGCCCCCACTCCTGTCTCAGCGTTACTTCACGCTGTCGCCGTTGTGAAAGGCGGGGTCTTTGTAGTGCTTAAAATCGTAATATATATTTTCGGATTAGATGCAATACAACTGGGTCATACCGGCGATTGGCTGCTCTGGCTGGCTGCGTTTACCATTTTGGCATCATCGTTAATTGCCATGACAAAAGATAACCTAAAGGCTCGTCTAGCATACTCCACTATTAGTCAACTCTCGTATATCGTACTTGGAGCAGCACTTGCCACAACAGCAAGCATAACTGGCGGCGGCTTGCACCTTGTCACCCACGCCTTCGGTAAAATCACATTGTTTTTCTGCGCTGGGGCAATTATCACCGCAACCCACAAAACAAACATAAGTGAGATGCGCGGCATAGGACGTGCCATGCCCATTACGATGCTTGCGTTTTTTATTGGTAGTTTAAGTGTTATTGGCCTACCCCCCTTGGGCGGCACCTGGAGCAAATGGTTCTTGGCTCTCGGAGCAGTAGAGGCAGATAAGATGATTTTAGTTGGAGTTTTAATGCTGAGCAGCCTGCTAAACATTGCCTATTTAGTCCCAATAGTGATCAACGCCTTTTTTCCTGGGCAACATCCATCAGATTTTGACAAATACAGTGAAGCCCCTTGGGCTTGTTTGGCTCCCCTTTTATTCACAAGCGCTGGATGCTTGGTACTGTTTGTTTACCCGGATCCTATTTTCCATTTACTAAATCAACTTTTTGGAAATTAAGTTATGGGAAACCAGAAAAAATATTGGCTAGACAAATCTGCGAATGTACAAAAACTCTTACTGACCCTGTATATTTTGTGTGCCGCACTCCTACTTACAGACCTTTTTTATCACAAGCATGCGATAATTAAGCTTGAGGAATCGTTTGGCTTCTTCGGCATTTATGGATTCGTCGCTTGCGTTATCCTGGTACTAGTAGCCAAAGAAATGCGGCGTCTTGTTGGCCGCCCTGAAGGCTACTACGAGGATAACGACAATGCTTAGCCTTCCTCCATTTTTTATCTTTGTGGCTGGCGCGGCTCTTATTTGCCTTCTTCCCCAAAGGTGGCAAGGGTGGTCCTCGTTTATAATAACTATTGCCGCCCTGTTAAATTTTCTTTCCATATCCCAGGGAGTATACTGGGAGGTAGCCATATTGGACTACAAACTAACACTGGGCCGGGTTGATACCTTAGGCTACTTATTTTGCCTTCTCTTCCATATTGCCGCCGTTATAGCCGCACTTTTTGCCGTTCACGTCCGTGATCCTATTCAAAATATCTCGGCCCTTTTATATGCTGGCGGGGCAGTTGGCGCCACATTGGCAGGAGACCTTATTTCTCTTTTTATTTTCTGGGAAATTATGGCAGTTGCTTCGAGTTTCCTTATATGGGCGAGGCGCAGCCCACAATCAAACGCAGCCGGCCTACGATATCTAATCGTACAAGTGCTCTCAGGAGTTCTCCTCCTCTCTGGCACAATCGTTTTTTATTGGGAAACAGGATCCACTTCTTTTAACAGCATTGGCCTCGATAGCTTTGGCGGCAAACTCATATTCTTGGCATTTGGAATTAAATGCGCCTTCCCGTTACTGCATGGCTGGTTGGTGGACTCCTATCCCCAGTCTACTCCAACGGGCACTGTATTCATGAGCGCTTTTACCACAAAACTGGCTGTCTATTCTCTTGCTAGAGGGTTTGAGGGCGCCGACGTCTTAATTTATATCGGCACTTGCATGGCTATGTTTCCTATATTTTACGCCGTCATCGAAAACGACCTCCGTCGAGTGCTGAGCTACAGCATGATTAACCAAATTGGCTTTATGGTCGTCGGAATTGGACTCGGTACCGAATTGGCCTTGAATGGGGCAGTAAGCCACGCATTTAATGATGTTATTTTTAAAGGACTGCTGTTCATGTCAATGGGTGCCGTTCTCCACATGACCGGGAAAATTAACGGGACAGATTTGGGAGGACTATATAAGTCCATGCCCATAACTACTACTCTTTGTATTATTGGGGCTGCGTCCATTTCCGCATTTCCTCTTTTCTCTGGCTTTGTATCAAAATCTATGGTCATGACTGCTGCCGCTCAGGAGGGTCATACAATCGTATTCCTCTTACTTCTTTTTGCATCGGCAGGAGTTTTTCATCACGCAGGAATAAAAATACCTTTTTTTGCCTTTTTCGCTCATGACTCGGGCATCAGAACCCGCGAACCTCCCCTGAATATGATAATGGCAATGGGCATAGCTGCGGGAATTTGTATTTTTAATGGGGTGTATCCGTGGGCCTTATACTCGATCCTTCCGTGGGAGGCAGACTACCAACCCTACACCTGGAGCCATGTCATAAGTCAAACTCAGCTCCTCTTTTTTTCTGCATTAGCCTTCGCTTTGCTTATGGTGAGTGGACTCTATCCCCCTGAATTGAAATCGGTAAATCTTGATGTGGATTGGATCTATAGGAAAATAGGGATGAATTTCCTCCGGGTTTTACAACGTCTACTTGAGAGTTTGTGGAAAATTTTTGTTAAGTCACTTCACGACATCCAAAATACCATTGTTAGGCAAACCAAAGTTCTTTCAGCCCCTAATGGTGTTATGGCAAGAACTTGGTCGACAAGCACTGGTACAAGTTGGATGCTTGCTATCTTAGCTATTTTACTAGCAATACTCTTTTTCTCTTAAGAAACTATGCTTTATCACATATAGTTGACGACTTTCGCAGCTCGCTCCCAAGTTAGGAACTATGCAATGGAATTTTCTTTTTTGCCAGAAGACATTTTGCCAGAAGATGCATTCACTGGGATGCTGGTCGGCCGCGTTTGGTCTCCAGAAACAGACAAAACACCAGGTGGACCATCCGTAGTCGTACTAGCAGAGCACGGCGTATACGATATTACTCGATCGTATCCGACATCTTCTGAATTGATGAATACTAAAAACCCAGTGTTGGCAGCAGCAAATGCCGATGGAGCGATCCGCATTGGTGGAATTGAGGAAATTTTAGCTAATACTGGCCCGGATCAGCGAGACCCAGAAAAAGCATTCTTTCTTGCCCCCATAGACCTGCAAAGCATCAAGGCTTGCGGCGTCACATTTTTAGATAGCCTTCTTGAGAGACTGATAGAGGAGTTTGCAAAAGGAGATATAGAAGAAGCGAAGACTGTGCGCGAAACAATTGGCAAAGAAGTTGGCTCGAATCTAAACGGCATACGCCCGGGCTCGGAAGAAGCCGAGCGCCTAAAGACATCTCTGGTAGATCGAGGCCTTTGGTCTCCCTACCTTGAAGTTGGTATCGGCCCAGACGCTGAAGTATTCTCAAAATCCCAACCCATGTCAGCCGTGGGAGTAGGTGCGGAAATCGGCATCTTGAAAAGTTCTACCTGGAATAACCCTGAGCCCGAAGCAGTTCTTATAGTCAATGCGGACGAGAATATTGTCGGCGCAACACTTGGCAACGATGTTAATTTAAGAGATATGGAAGGCCGTAGCGCGTTACTTTTAAACCGGGCAAAGGACAATAATGGATCCTGTGCAATTGGCCCTTTCATTCGTCTTTTTGACGACACATTCTCCCTTCAAGACTTGAAGGGACAGGAGGTAAGTTTAGCAGTTGAGGGTGACGATAATTTTTCACTTATAGGGACATCCAATATTAGTCTGATGAGCCGGCAGCCTGAAGATTTGGTAGCTCAAACTATAAACGCCAATCATCAATACCCCGATGGCTTTGCCCTAATGACAGGAACCATGTTTGCTCCTACTGAGGATAGAGGCGAACCAGGACAGGGGTTTACTCATCATATTGGTGATGCGGTAAGTATTTTCTGCCCCCCTCTGGGGGCCCTGATCAACCGGGTCAACTATTGCGATGAGATTCCGCCATGGAGTTTTGGCGCCTCTGCACTAGCCCGAAACCTAGTCGCGAGAAACTTGCTGTAAACCCGTAACGGCTCAAAAAATAATCTTGCCCGTAAAGTGTATCATAAGATCGGGGTAACCACCCCAATGGAAGACCCTTTCAGGATCTTAAGATCGCACCCCTCACTGGCTTGCTCCACTTGCTCCAAGTGTAAACGAAGATAACCCCTCTCGGAACCAATAGGAGGGCTCGGAGCTACCCACTCCCGCCTACGTTGTGCCAATGTCTCCTGGTCAACCGCCAAATCAAGACGACGACCCTTAACATCCAAGACGATTCGATCCCCGTTCTGGACCAGGCAAAGGGGTCCACCGACATAAGATTCCGGGCAAATATGAAGAACTATGGTTCCAAATGCTGTCCCACTCATGCGGGCATCGGATATCCGGACCATGTCTTTGACCCCGGTTTCCGCCAACTTTTTTGGAATTGGAATATACCCTGATTCCGGCATCCCTGGTGCGCCCTTTGGACCAGCATTGCGCAACACCAAAACATCGTCTTCTTGTACGTCCAAATTAGGATCATCAATTCTTTCCGCGAGATCCTCCAAGTTTTCAAAAACAACTGCCCGCCCTTCATGTTGGAGAAGTTCGGGGGTCGCTGCTGAATGCTTTATTATAGCTGTACCAGGCGCCAGGTTGCCTTGGAGGACAACTATTCCCCCCTCCTCCTTCAGCGGTTCATCTATAGGTTTAACGACTTCCTGAGCCCAAGACAGCGACTTTGGAATATGATCACCTAAAGTTTGACCAGAAATGGTCATACAATCCAAATGAAGAAGAGGCCTGAGTTCCCTAAGAATTGGACCCAAACCCCCTGCCCGAAATAGATCCTCCATATAATTTTCGCCTGACGGTTTTAAATCAACTATCACAGGAGTGTTTCGGCTCATATCATCGAGTTTTTGTAAATCCACTTTGATGCCCAGTCGTCCAGCCACAGCTGTCATATGGATAAGCGCATTGGTAGAACCGCCGACAGCCAACATAACGCGAAATGCATTGGAAAGAGAAAATTCATTAATTATTGAACTTGGAATTAAATTTTCTTCAATTAACTCCACTGCCCGTTCACCAGTGGCTTCAGCAATACGCAAGCGCTCTGCATGAACAGCTGGAACGGTGGCGCTTCCCGGCAGCATCATTCCTAACGCCTCAGTCATTAAAGCCATGGTACTAGCGGTACCCATAACCATGCACGTACCAGCCGTAGTGGATAGCTGCTGCCCAACATCGATAATCTCCTGATCATCCAATTCGCCAGCCCGGTACCTACCCCACTGCCTCCGGCAATCCGTGCAGGCTCCAAGACGTTCACCACGCCAACTTCCTGTCAACATTGGGCCTACCGCTAGAGATATAGCCGGAATATTTGCGCTAGCCGCAGCCATCAACTGGGCAGGAATAGTTTTGTCACAACCGCCAATTAGGACAACCGCATCAATGGGCTGGGCTCGGATCATTTCTTCTGTATCCATCGCCATAAGATTACGGAATAGCATGCTTGTGGGATTGAGGTATGGTTCCCCTAGAGATATCGTGGGAAAATCTACTGGAAGACCGCCAGCATACATAACGCCCCGTTTGACGGCCTCAACCAAATCTGGGACAGAGCGATGACAATTATTAAACCCGCTGCTGGTATTGGCGATCCCAATAATTGGCCTATCAAAATCTGCTTCACTATAACCCATAGACATGGCAAAGCTTTTCCTGAGAAACAAGGAAAACCCTCTATCGCCATAATGGGTCAGACCTCGCTTTAGACCCCTCGTATCCTTAGTATTTACCATTTATCCCTTCCTATTAATAACCTGGAGGCAAGGTACTCACCTCGGCCGCAATCTCAAATGCGCGGGCAGCCCTCAAAACAAGATCCTCGCGAAAACTGTCGGAGACGATCTGCAAGCCGATCGGTAATCCTGCTTCGGTGAAACCGCAGGGGATAGAGCAAGCAGGTTGTTGCGTGAGATTAAACGGATAGGAAAACGGGGTCCAATCCCGATCTCTCAAGTCTGAAACCTGGCCAGACATTGCTCCAACATCAAATGCTGGCACTGCCGTGGCGGGCGTCAGGAGAAGATCGTAGTCTCTGTGGAAATGCCGCATATGGACACAAAGTTCTGCTCTCCGGGTCATGGCATCGGTATAATCCCTCAACGGAATTTCCCGTCCCTTTTCGACAAACTCTCTTAGTGCTGGTTCCAGTTTGGCCTTTTCTATTTCGGGTAGGGACCCTAAAGCACCAGCCGCGCCAACTCCCCAGTGCGTCCGGAAAATCGATAAAATATTTTCAAAACCAGGAGCCTTCTCCTCAACGTTAGCTCCCAGAGCTTCAAATACTTTGGCAGCTGCATCTACAGCTTTCCGTACAGAGGGATCGACCTCGGCATAGCCTAGGTCAGGACTATACGCTATGCGGAGCCCTGCAACTCCCTTATCCAACCCATCTGTAAAATCTTCGTTGTTGTATACCAATCTCGTCCAATCCCGGTAATCTGGCTCTGAAATTGCAGTAAGGAGGAGTGCCGCATCCTCAACTGTCAAGGTCATGGGACCTGCGTGCGTAAGATTACGCATTGGTCCCTCGGGGTACATCGGAACCCGTCCGTAATTCGCCTTGATACCAAACACACCCGTCAAACTTGAAGGAATTCGGATTGACCCTCCACCGTCACCGCCAATGGCTAGAGGACCCATACGGGCAGCAAGCGCCGCCGACGCGCCCCCAGATGATCCACCAGGAGTTTTATCGAGATTCCATGGATTTCGGGTGATCCCGGTAAGTTCACAATCACCCACGCCCTTCCATCCAAATTCTGGCATGGTGGTCTTTCCAAAAATCACCGCACCATGTTCCCTCACTCTTGCAACACAAGGTGCATCTTCTTCCCACGGACCCTTTGGATCGATTGTTAATGAACCCTTAAGAGTGGGCCAGCCTTTGGTTAAAAACATGTCCTTTATCGAAATCGGAACTCCATCTAAAAGGCCTTTTGGATTTCCGTTACTCCATCGCTCTTCCGAATCCCTCGCCTGAGCCAGAGCGGACTCTTCATCCACCAGAATGAATGCGTTGATATCCTTGTCACGTTCCTCGACACGCTCAAGAACGGCCCTGATTGCCTCCACGGGCGAGGCCTCTTTGCGCTGAAATAAGCCCAATAACTCCTTGGCCGATTTATAAATAAGCTCGTTACTCAAGTTGTGCCCCCCCTCGAACTGCTAGCCTAGTCTCTCAATCGAGATCAGGATAACATGAAGCATTATAATGTTAGTGTCCATCATCCCAGAAACAGGGTACCAGTTTTTGTAACAACTAATGCTAAAGATCCCATTTCCATGAAATCTATTCAATTAACAGAACAACTCTACAGCTATATGCTGCAGGCTTCCCTAAAGGAAACCCCAGTTCAGTCCGAACTCCGGGAAACCACGGCATTATTACCTGGAGCCGTGATGCAAATACCCCCGGAACAAGGCCAATTCATGGGTCTCCTCATTAAATTGCTTGGAGCAAAAAACTGCATAGAGGTTGGCGTTTACACCGGCTATAGCGCTCTTAGCACGGCACTCGCCCTTCCTAAAGACGGAAAGCTTCTCGCCCTCGATAACGACCCCCAAAATACTAAGATTGCCCGTAAATTTTGGAAGAAAGCTGGCATATCAGAACGGATTGATCTTCGAATCGGCCCAGCACTAGAGACCTTGGCTCAACTCATTGCAGAAGGGCATCACAATAGTTTCGATATGGCTTTTATCGATGCTGATAAAACCGAATATCAGGAATACTTTGAGGCCCTCATGATTTTGCTACGCCCCGGCGGTCTATTGATAGCAGATAATGTTTTGTGGTCTGGCAGGGTAGCCGACAAAACAGCTGTCGATGAAGATACTGTTGCACTCCGTGCCTTTACCCTGTCACTGCGGGATGACCATCGGGTATCAACAAGCGTACTACCTATAGCCGATGGCTTGTTACTAGCCGTAAAGCTTTAAAGGCCCTCTAATTATCCTGTGTGAACGCCTGACTCTGCAGACGCCTTTTAGGAAGTTGATCCATGATTAAACGTTTTTTCTCATCCGGATAAAATAACCATTCAGCTACTTCCGCCGGAGAACGGAAACAACCCTCACACAATTGAGTATCCCTATTAATACGACAGATTCCCAAACAGGGTGTAAGCACATTGCCTGCCCCAGTAACAGGATTACTCATTTCCCAACGTCCAAATTGCCGCTCCGCCACGCAGAAATATACTTTTGACAAAATTCATCGCGCCCAAGGATCACATCCTCAGCCATACGGTAGGAATCACTTCCCCTATCCATAGAAAAGACTTCGGCAGGGTTACTTAGCACGGGATCAATTATTCCTCCATCAGCACCAGCCTCAACCATTAGTATCATAAAAACCTCGTTTACTAATCTCCGCCCTGGGATACCAAAGGAGACATTACTGATGCCACCTGTAATATGAATTTCTGGACCATACTTACCCCGTAATTCGGCCACCGCATCGAGCGCATGGGATCCAAAGGTCTTATCTACGGATGCGGGGAATACCAACGGATCGATAAAGATAGTATCAAGTGTAAATCCCTTGGAAAGGGCACTTTCAACCATCTTAGATGCATTGGCCACCCTCCCTTGAACGTCCTCTGGCATGCCACTATCCCCAGCTGCTGTTACAACAACAGAAGCCTCATATTCTTTAGCGAGCTCAAGCGCATCCAACCGCTCAAGAGATGCCGAATTCAAAAGTGGCCTAGGCATATCATTATTGTAGGCGGCTAAACCAACTTCTATCACCTCAATATTTGATGAATCTATGGAAAGGGGAGTTGAGCTTATTTGTTGCAATGATTCCACAAGCCACCGCATCGCCCTTTTCTGCTCGTCTAGCTTGTACGAAATCTCATCAACATTGACATCAAGATAAGATGCTTGTGCGCCATCTTGTTTTCTAGCCAACGTATGCAAATAATCAATCGCAGGTTCAGAACATTCTTTGCCCGACATTGCCATAGTTACAGCAATCATTACATGCTTAATCTGACCTTGTTTATACTCTTGCCTTTCTTTGAAAGCCTCAGGTATGACTAAATATTTAGTCTCATCATCAAGGCCTTTGTAGGAAATACTTTCTCTATCTTCATGTGTAACTATACTCTTGCCCTTCCGAAGAAGGACCCTAGTGGTATGAACGTTCTCCCCAATGGAGATGAAGCGTGCTCCCCAGTCCACTTTGCTTTTCATCACTTTATTACT
>Ga0114932_10005765_pt1 | contig 10853 bp, 9 predicted proteins | sample 2SBtaG_2_FD_87286 | JGI IMG/M metagenome (GOLD analysis project Ga0114932, IMG submission 87286) | Deep subsurface microbial communities from Kolumbo volcano to uncover new lineages of life (NeLLi) - 2SBTROV12_ACTIVE470 metaG | ecosystem: Environmental > Aquatic > Marine > Volcanic ... | reverse complement strand
TGTCGACCCTGAGGTCCAACTGGCCATTTTTGATGGCGCGGCCCAGGAAAACGTCGGCCATGCTGACATCAACCAACCGCGAACGCGCCCAAACCTGAACGTCATCCCATCCCAAGGTCTTCTCCAGAATGAAAAACAACCTCAGCCGGGTTGACGCCTGGCCGCTCGCGTTCTTCGCATTGATGCCGAGCGCCGAGGTGAATTGCAGCGGTTTGTGGTCGATATATTTCAATTGCGCGGGGACCGGGCCGTCGATACGCAGGTCGATATCGGCGAACTGGTCAACTTGGTCCAATCCGGTGATGACGATCGTGCCGGCGTTTATTTTCAAGCCATTGGACCGGGCCTTGTCGATGTGGATGGTGTAGCTGGATTTGTCAAACTCCATACGCGCCGCGGCCACATTGACCGCCGGCAGGGGCCGCAAGTAGTCAACGACGGCGCCCTTGACGTTCATGGTGCCGGCCAATTCGTCGACCTGCAGCGGCCCCGAGGGCGGCAAGCGAAACCGGCCGGCAAACTGAAGCTTCGGAACGTGGCCCTTGAAGATGTGCGACGTCACCCAGTTGTGCGCGTCGGTCCCCAGCGTCTTCGGCCAGATGCGGTCCAGGGATTTCACCGGCACCGACGTCAGCTGCGCCGACAATTCAATGCCGATCGGCTTTTCCTTCTGGCCGACACCGTTCAACCGCGCCGTCGCCGAAATCCTGGGGCCGCCAAGATTCGCGTCGAATTTCTGTATGTCCCATGTCTCGCCGCCATTTTGAAAGTGTCCTTTGACGGTGAAACTGGAGACCGGCATGGCATGTGAGATCGGCGCCGGCAGCTTGACGACGCCGTTGGCCGCCAATTCAACCGCCAGTTTCTTGATGTCTCCGCGGCGGCTGTCACCGCTGAATCCGGCCTGCAGTTCGACGGATTTGACCTCCAGCGTCTGCGCGAACGGCGCCGGCAGGTGCAATTTCCCGGGGCCGCCGGTCACCGCCATGCCCAGGCTATCGATCTTGCCGTCAATGGGCAGGCCGACACTCATCTGGCCGGAGAAAGGCATCTCCAGGCCTCGCAAAGGCGCCAGTTCACCGGCCATGGCGGAAAACTTGGATGGCGATATCTGGTCGAATTGAATATCCAGTTTCAGGCGTCGTGAGGCGATCATATAGTCGCCGGTAATCTCCAGTGCCGTCTGCCTTTTGCCGGCATCGAGAAGCAGTGACATTTGCCCGTTCAACCGGTCAATGTAGCGGCTGAGGTGCAGGTCTGCGGCCGGCAAGTGCCAGGACTTGTTCAAGACCTCATCGGCAATTGTCACATCGCCGCCGATGATCGCGACCCGCGTCAGATAGCCCAAGGCATCGTTGTCGCCCGACGCATTGAGCAGCCCGTCAATGGCACCCAGCCCGACCACACCGGATTTCGAACCCTGGGCGCCGAAACCGATATCGATACCGCCGCCCCGGTCACGCCGGAACCGCAGGGTCGGTCCGAACAGGTCGATACTCCGGGGCACCAGCTTTCCCTCAACCAGGGCACGGCCACTGATGGAAAAGGCGACCTCCGGGATGGCGCCGATGATGGTGCCGCGCCGGTCCAGCAATTTCACGTTGAGCACGCGGATATCCAGGGCCCGGTCCCAGCCGGCCCAGGTCAAAATGGTTTCACCCATTTTCAGGGTCACATCGCGGTTCTCGCGATTAACCGCGGCTTCGATATAGGGGCTTAAGAAGCCAAGCGGAATGGGGCCCTGGGAAAACTGCCAGGCAATCAGCATGACGACCACCGCCAGCCCGGCCGCCAGACCGCCGATCAAATGAATTATTCCGCGAAATGTACGTTTGATCACAGACGTTGTCCCAAGCCCCGCGGCGGCGTATTTCGGCCCCTTGACCGGTCTATGCGCATCCCGCAGTCTGCCGATCGTGGGGACCGAAGATTATGACTCATTTCCGCCTTCTCGACACGCTTTCCACGTTGCCGTCCGGCTTCGAAGCCGACGCGGTCCGCATGGGGCTCGAAAATTGGCGCGCCGCAACGGCGGACACGACCGCCATGAGCCCCAGGGGAGAACCTGTCGCCGGCGTGGCTGATGCCATTCTCAACGAGCCCAAGGGCGTGGCGCTCCTGGAGACGATTTTCGGCAACAGTCCGTTCCTTTCGCATTGTGCAATCCGCGACGCCGGCTTTCTGTGCGACCTGGTACGCCATGGGCCTGACGAGATGGCGAACTCGATACTCTCTCAACTATCAGAAAAGCGCAAAGAATCCCTTAATGAGGATCAAGTGTCGCGCGTCCTGAGGACCGCCAGGCGGCACATGGCATTGAGCATCGCGCTTGCCGACATTACTGGCATTTGGCCCTTGTCCAAGGTGACCGAATCACTTTCCAAATTGGCCGGCGCCACCGTGTCCACGGCCGCTGCTCACTTGCTGCGCGAGGCCGCGGCATCGAACGCCTTCGATCTGGTGGATGATAGCGAACCCGAGCGTGGTTCCGGGCTGATTATCCTGGGCATGGGCAAACTTGGTTCATGGGAGCTCAACTACTCCAGCGATATTGACCTGATCGTCCTCTACGATACTGAGCGGATCACCACGCAAACACCGGAAAAATTGCAAAAACATATGATCCGCCTGACCCGCGGCCTGGTCCGTTTGATGGACGAACGCACCGCCGAAGGATACGTGTTCCGGACCGATCTGCGGCTCCGTCCGGATCCCGGCGCAACGCCCCTGGCGATCTCCGTGCAGGCGGCCGAAACCTACTATGAGACCGTCGGCCAGAATTGGGAGCGCGCGGCGATGATCAAGGCGCGGCCCGTCGCCGGCGACATCGACGCCGGCGAGGCGTTCATGAAGCGCCTGACGCCCTATGTTTGGCGCAAGAACCTGGATTTCGCCGCCATTCAGGATATTCACTCGATCAAACGCCAGATCGATGTCCGCGGCGGCGGCGACAGTGTGCGGGCCGCCGGGCACAACATCAAACTAGGACGCGGCGGTATCCGCGAAATCGAATTTTTCGCCCAGACCCAGCAACTCATCTGGGGCGGCCGCGAACCGGGCCTGCGTTCGCCGGTGACGGTCCGGGCGCTCAATGACCTTGCCGAGTTTGGCCAATGCGACCGGCAAACCGCCGACGAATTGACCGCGTCTTACGAATTTCTCCGGCGCGTCGAACACCGTTTGCAGATGATCAACGATGAACAGACCCAGACCCTGCCCGCCTCTGAAGCAGAATTCGAACGTCTTGCCGTCTTTCTGGGGTACGCCTCGTCCGAAGCCTTCGGCGAAGAACTGCTTCATCACCTGAACCGCACCCAGGACCATTACAGCCAGCTGTTCGCAGATGCGCCGTCGCTGGGCGCCGACGGTAAGGGCAATCTGGCCTTTACCGGCAGCGACACGGATCCGGGAACCCTTGATACAATCTCGGCGCTGGGCTTCAAAAACCCTGAGCGTGTCGATGCGGCCATCAGGGCCTGGCACCATGGGCGCTACCGGGCGGTCCGCAGCACCCGGGCCCGCGAAATTCTGACCGAACTGCTGCCGCGGCTATTGCAGGCCATGGCGGACACGCCGGACCCCGATAACGCGTTTCTGAAATTCGACGAGTTTCTGCAGGGCCTGCCGTCGGGGGTTCAATTGTTCTCAATGATTCAGGCCAATCCGCAATTGATGACGTTGCTGGCGGAGATCATGGGCATGGCGCCGCGTCTGGCGCGTCATCTGAGCAGCCGCCCGGCCATCCTCGACAGCGTCCTGACACCTGATTTCTTCGATCCCATACCGGACCCTGATGCCTTGAAAGAGGAACTGGGCCGCATGCTTGAGCGGGCTGAATACATGGAGGACGTGCTCAATCTCAGCCGCCGCTGGGCCCACGACCGGCGCTTTCAGATCGGCGTGCAGCGGCTGCGCGGACTGATTGATCCGGCAGACGCCTCGGTGGCCCACAGCGCCGTCGCCGAGGCCGCCATCGATTGCCTGTACCCGCCTGTCGCGGCGGAATTCGAGGCCCGCTACGGCCGGGTGCCGGAGAGTACGGTGGCGGTTCTTGCACTGGGCAAGCTGGGCAGCCGCGAAATGACGGCCAGTTCCGATCTGGATCTGGTGTTCGTCTATCGTGTCCTGGACGGCGCGGCCAGCTCGGATGGCGAAAAGCCGCTTTCCGCAACTCAATATTTTGCCCGCCTTTCGCAACGCCTGATCAACGCATTGACGGCGCTGACGCCGGAAGGCGGCCTGTTCGAAGTGGACATGCGGCTGCGTCCTTCGGGGAATTCCGGTCCCATCGCGACCACCCTGGAAGCCTTCGCGCGCTACCATGAGGAAACCGCCTGGACGTGGGAGCACATGGCACTGACCCGGGCCCGCGTGGTCATGGCCACGGACGCGGAGATGGCCCGGGCCGTCGATGCCGAGGTCAAAAAAATTCTGAGCGCGCCGCGCAATGCCCATGACCTGTTGCGTGACATTGCCCACATGCGGACCCGGCTGGCCCGCGAAAAGCCGGCGGAATGCCTGTGGTCGCTGAAACAAACGCGCGGCGGCATGGTCGATATCGAATTCATTGTCCAATACCTGGCGCTGCGCCATGGCGCGGAAAATCCGGATTTGGTGGTGCCATCGACGACGGGTCTGTTGAGCCGTCTCGTTTCGGCCCAACTTATCGACCCTGAGCAAGGCCAATTGTTGCGCGACGGCATACGCCTTTGGCACGGCCTTCAAGGGATGCTGAGCCTTACCGTGGAAGAAGATATCACCGCCGCCCGCGCCGCCGAGTTTTCCAGCGCGTTGAAGGACCGCCTGGCCGCCGTCGGCCAATGCGCAACGTTCGAAGAACTGGAATCCAAGGTTCAGGCGGCCGCGGCGGCCTGCTACGCCGTGTTTCGCGACATCATCGAATTACCGGCCGCCGAATTACCGCCTGCGGGTCCATCCGACGCAGATAAACGCGCCAAGCCGCTTTAAGCGCCACTGCTAAATCCCGATAGCAATTCGCTCAGGGCCTGGGGCTGAGTGACAAACGGTGAATGCCCGGATTTCAAATAGACCATGGGGACGCATTCGGCGGTCATCGCCATCTGGCGCTGCAAGGCAAGGCCGATGGCACGGTCGTAGCGGCAGTGGATATAGGCCCGCGCCACGGTGCCGAAATTCGCCGCCGTGATCTTTGCCTTGCCGGCGAACGGCGCAACCGGCTGGATTTGCGCCTGCGACAAGGCCCATTCGAAATCCGCCTCATCGGCATCGTGATAGAAATGCCGGCGCATGACGTCGGATGACAGGCGCAGACACGGCACGCCGTTTTCGTCGGCGCGCTGCACGGGGATCGAAAATTGCGTATCGGCACGCACCAATTGGGCTACCGACTGAGCGTCCGTGGGAACGTAGGCGCTCAGAAAGACCAAACGATCGACGCGCGCCGGCATATGCTCTGCGACCCCGGCGACAACGGCGCCGGCCATGCTGTGGCCGACCAAAATCACCGGCGTTTCAGCGGCCGCCACGGCCTGGCATATACCCGCCGTGTAGGTGGCCAATGAGATCTCGGCCAAGGGTGTCGGATCCGTCCCGTGGCCGGGCAGATCGGGCGCCATGGCCCGATGGCCGGCGGCCTCCAGAAACGGGATCAGCCGCGCCCAACACCAAGCGCCATGATAGGCGCCGTGAACCAAAACGAAGGTCGCCATCGACTTTGCCTTTAGCAGCCATTGACCGCGCGGCGAGCGGGCCCAATGATAGGCGATATTCGTGGACCTTGGGGAATTGATAGCAATGCCGCACTTTCAGGGCGCCTTCACCATCGCCGAGGCGGCCGAGTGGATCGGTCCGGAATTGGTGATCAGCGATTGGCTGGAACTGGATCAACAACAGGTTACCGCCTTCGGCAAACTGACCAACCATCATCACTGGCTGCATCTTGACCCGGACCGTTCAGCCGCCGACGGCCCGTTTGGCGGCACCATCGCCCAGGGTTTCCTGATGCTCGACTTTATCATTCATTTCACCGACCAAACCGGCCTGAGGCCCGCCGATTCGGCCTTCAACCTCAACTACGGGCTCGACAAAGTGCGGTTTATTCAGCCGGTCCCCGTCGGCGTCGGCTTCCGGTTGCGCGACCGCATCGGCCTGGCCGCCGTCAGCCATCGCGACGATGGCCGCTGTCTGATGAAGACGACCCACACCCTGGAAGTTGAAGATCTGCCCGGCACCGCCGTCTATGCCGAATGGCTGTCGCTTTGGACGCCCAACGCGGCCACTTGATTTTACCTGCCAGCGGCCTGATTTTAGGCCCTGGCTTGATGACCAAAGGACACTTGAATGACCCTCGACACCGGCGACAAGGCCCCGGCCTTCGATCTGCCCACCTACACCGATCAGCGCCTGGCTCTCAATGACTTGCAGGGCCAAAGCGTTGTCCTCTATTTCTATCCCAAGGACATGACGCCGGGCTGCACGGTCGAAGCCAAGGACTTCCGCGACCGCGCCCAGGAATTCGGCAAGGCCGGCGCCGTTGTCGTCGGCGTCTCGAAAGACAGCCCGGCCCGGCACGACAAATTCAAGGCCAAGCACGATCTCAATTTCGCCCTGTTGGCGGACGAAGATGGCGCCCTTTGCGAAGCCTACGGGGTCTGGCAAATGAAGAAATTCATGGGCCGCGAATTCATGGGAATCGTGCGGACCACGTTCCTCGTTGATGGTGATGGCGTGATCCGCCGGGTCTGGCCCAAGGTCAAAGTGAAGGGCCATGCCGAGGACGTCTTGGCGGCCGTGAAATCCTTGTGATCAAGGCCGGTTCGGGCATCCCGCCGACATTAACCGCCGCGGCCTACGCGGTGCTCAATGATCCGACCCCGGAGGGCAAACTGGCCCGGACCCAGGCCGCCGCCGATGCATGGTTTGACGGCGCCCTGACGGATATCGGGTCGATGCCGCCGCCGCCCCGCCCAGCCCGCCCGGCGCAGCCGGAACTGAAGGCGCCCCGGGAAATGCCGCGGCGGCGCAAAGGCGGCCAAGCCGGCCGTCTCGCCTTCATCCATGCGATCGCCCATATTGAATTCAATGCCGTTGACCTGGCCTGGGACCTCATTGCGCGTTTCGCCGCAGATGACATGCCGTGCGCCTTTTACGATGACTGGGTCGGGGTGGCCCGGGACGAAGCCCGGCATTTCGACCTGTTGCGCCGCCGCATGGCCGCCCTTGGCGGCAGCTACGGTGATCTGCCAGCCCACGACGGTCTCTGGGAGGCAGCCACAAATACGCGGCACGACCTGATGGCACGGTTGGCGCTTGTTCCCATGGTGCTGGAGGCGCGTGGCCTGGATGCCACCCCGCAAGCCGTCAACCGGCTTCGTGCCAACGGTGATGAAGAGACGGCGGATTTGTTGGCCCGCATCGGTCGCGAGGAAGTGCCGCACGTGGCCGCCGGTGTGCGTTGGTTCGAATACTTGGCGAGGCGCCGCGGCGTCGCCCCGGTACCAGCGTTCCACGATCTGGTCGAGGCCTTGTTTTTAGGCAACATTAAACCGCCCTTCAACGAAGCGGCGCGGGCCGAAGCCGGCATGAACCCGGCCTATTTCTCACCTTACGCCGGGTGAGCCATCCGCGGCGGCGGCATTTCGGCATCAAAGTGTTGTCCCGCTGCCGGTTATTTGGACTACTGTAAAGAAAATCGGACCGCCAGTCCGCGACAAGGGAGAGATTATCATGACCGCTGACGCCAATGTGCCCGACCCTGAAGAAAATGCCGACGACCTTGGCGGCGAGGAGGAAAAACCGAAGAAAAAGAAAAAGAAGAAGAAGAGCAAAAAGAAACTGGCCCTCATCGGTGGCCTGGGATTCCTGGGCCTGCTGATCGTTGGCGGCGGCGGCGCGTTTATGTTCGGCGTCTTTGATTCCGTGCTGGGTATTGAGCGCGAGAAGACCTCCGCTGAACTGGAATTGGGCATTCCCGTCGTCGTCGAACTGCCTCAGATCAAGGCGGATCTAAAGACCGGCCGCTGCAAAGCACCGTTCCTGCGTGCCGTCGTTGCCGTGCGCATGGACAGCCGCGATCAAGCCCTGTTCGAGGAAAAGAAGCCGGAAATTCTGGAATCCGTGATCATTCATCTGCGCGACCAGGAACGTCAGGATCTGGTCGGCAAGAAGGGTTCCGAACAGCTTAAATTCGACATGGTCCGCATTCTCAACAACGTCATGGCGCCGGGCAACGTGCAGGAAGTCATCTTCAAAGAGTTACTTCTGCAATGACCGATTTCAACAGCCTGCTGGCGGACCGCGTCGCGGTGATCACCGGCGCCGGTTCGCCGCAGGGCTTCGGCCGCGCCACGGCGCGGCTGTTCGCTGCCCACGGCGCGCGGACGGCGTTGCTGGATATCGACGAAGCGGGGCTTCAGGAAAGTATCGCAGAACTGGGTGACAGTCATCGCGCCTATGTTTGCGATGTTGCCGACCGTGCGGCATGCATTGAGACGGTAAACGCGGTCGCCGCCGACTTCGGTGGCATCGATATCCTGATCAATAATGCCGGCGTGGTTTACGGCACCGCGATCGATGACATTTCCGCCGACGAATATCAGCAGATCATCGACGTCAATCTGAACGGCAACTTTCATATGTCACAGGCGGCGATCCCGGAAATCAGAAAACGCGGCGGCGGCGCCATTGTCTGCATCTCGTCCATCGCCGGGCAGAACGGCGGCGGTGTCTTCGGCCGCTCACATTACGCCACGTCGAAGGCCGGCATCATTGGCTTGGCCAAGGCACTGGGCCGCGAACTGGCACCCGAGGGTATCCGGGTCAACGCCATCGCGCCGGGCACCATTGATAACGACTTCACCAAGGGCCGGATGACCCGTGAACTCAAAGATCAGATCGCCGCCAGGGTCCCCATGGGCCGTCTCGGCACGTCGGAGGAGATCGCCAACGCCTGCCTGTTCCTGGCATCTGACCAATCGTCCTATGTGACTGGAGCGGTGCTTGACGTGAACGGCGGGCTGCACATCCATTAGTTCACGGGATTACGTCGCGGCCACCGCCGCCACGGCGCGATCGCAGATATCCAGGGCTTCGGCGATATCGGCCCCCGTATGGGCCGTCGAGACGTAGAACTTGTTGTCACCTTTCAGCAATCCGCCGGCCAGCACCTGGTCGTTGAAAAGTTTCAGCTTCGCGCCGTCACTTTGCGCGGCACCGCGGTAATCGGTGACCGGTGCGTCGGTAAACAGAATGTCGAACATGGGCGGCTCGCCCAGCACCTGGGCGGCCAGGCCGTGTTTGGCAAACAAGGCGGTCAGGCCGTCCATGAATTGGCGTCCGGCGGCGAACAGATCGTCGTAGGCGCCGTCGCGCTTCAAAATCTGCAAGGTTGCCAGCCCTGCCGCCGCGGCCACCGGATTGCCGCTCAGGGTGCCGATCTGCTTGACGGCGTTTTCCGCACCGACTTCAGCGGCGTCGAAATACTTCATGAAGTCGTCACCCCCGGCAACCGCCGCCAAGGGATAGCCGCCGCCGATAACCTTGCCCAGCGCGCATATGTCGGGCACCACGCCATACAATTCCTGGGCGCCGCCGTAGGCGAACCGGAAGCCGGTCACCACTTCGTCAAAAATCAGCGCCATGCCGCATTCACGGGTCGCGTCGCGCAGCGCTTCCAGGAAGCCGGGCTCCGGCGGGATCATGCGTTGCAGAGGTTCAACGATAACGCCGGCCAATTCGTCCTGGTGTTCGCGGATCAGGCTGACGGCCGTCTCGGCGTCATTGAAGGGCGCGATCAGGATCTCGTCGCGGACGGAATCGGGGATGCCGGCCGTGTCCGGCGCGGCTTGCGGGAAATTGCCGGGCCGGGCCGGCGCCATGCTCATCAGCGCGTAATCGCTCATGCCATGGAAACCGCCCTCGAATTTCATGATCTTGCCACGGCCCCGGTGCGCCCGCGCCAGCCGCATGGCATAGAAGGTGGCCTCCGAGCCCGAGGACAGATAGCGGACTTTCTCGGCGCACGGGACGGCGGCGACGATCTCCTCGGCCAATTGCACGCCCAGTTCATTGTTGACGAAGAAGGTTGACCCCCGCGCCACCTGCGCCTGCACCGCCGCTGTGACGTCTGGGTGCGCGTGGCCGACCAGCATGGGACCCGAACCCAACAGAAAATCCAGATATTCGTTGCCGCTTTCGTCCCACACCCGTCCGCCCCGGCCTTCGCGGATGACCACATCGAAGGTGACGTTGCCGAAACCGCCGGCCGGCAACACGTTGCGTGCGCGCGCGGCAATCAACGCTTCGGCGTCACTCACGTTCCGTTCCGCCATGGTATTTCTTCCCCTTCAAAGATACGGCAATTGTTGGAGATCGGCGGATCGCGGTCAACGCTCAATAACTTTCAGCCATCGACCAGTGTCACCGGCATTCAAGTCGGTTGGGCAAAATTTATAAGTGAATTTATTTCATGAATTTATGTATAAACAAGTTATTTATTATTTTTTAGAACATATATATATTCATTTCAACAGTTCAGACAGACACGGCCCCGGTCGGTCCGGCGCCGCAAGACAGCAAAGAAAGGACACCGCCATGTTCACCGATAAAATCGAACGCCAGGATATTTCCTACGAACGCATCGACGCCGGCGTGCGCCGCGCCCACCGGGCAAGAAGCGCCGCTTTCGTCGGTTTCATCAAGAAGGCCTTCAACCGCGACCATGACGTTTTGAAATCCATCGACGCGGCCCTGTAATACCAAATTGCATTAATAATGACCCATAGAGATCGTCCGTACAGCCCGCTGGGTAGGAAGGAACGTGCAGGCGATGCGGGGTATCGTCAAACGTTTCTGACGCCCTCCAGCGGGCTGTA
>Ga0114932_10005761_pt1 | contig 10855 bp, 10 predicted proteins | sample 2SBtaG_2_FD_87286 | JGI IMG/M metagenome (GOLD analysis project Ga0114932, IMG submission 87286) | Deep subsurface microbial communities from Kolumbo volcano to uncover new lineages of life (NeLLi) - 2SBTROV12_ACTIVE470 metaG | ecosystem: Environmental > Aquatic > Marine > Volcanic ... | reverse complement strand
TGATTTCCTCATTTACTTCAGCGACGCTATCAACCAAATCCCTGAAGGCCATGTGGTCAACCCGTTGCGTCATCTGTTTGAATGTTGGCGAGAGAGGAGCAGTGCCTCACATCACCTACGGTGAGTCCGTCACGCTCTTATATGGGGGGTAGGTCGGCGGGGCGTTCCTTCGAGGTGATGTGTTTGGGTCGTGGTTTGTTCTCTGGACCAAAGATGAAGAAGGACCGCAAGCGGTTTCGCTGGAATGAGCGGAAATTCAAGAGTCGAGAGACCAAAAGGCGCCAAGGTGGAATCCTCAAGCACGATCCACTTCGCGGTTCTACTCAAGCCAAGGGAATTGTCATTGAGAAGGTTGGAATTGAGGCTAAGCAGCCTAATTCAGGAATTCGTAAGGCAGTAAAAATTTCACTGATTCGCACAGGTAACAAACTCACTGCCTTCGCACCAGGTGATGGTGCAATTTCATTCATTGATGAGCACGACGAGGTTCTCGTCGAGGGTATCGGAGGACGCATGGGTCGTTCATATGGTGACCTTCCTGGTGTTCGATTCAAGGTCATCAAGGTCAACGGAGTATCTCTAGATGAAATGGTCAGAGGCCGAAAAGAGAAGCCAATCAGGTGAGCATCATGTCGGAAACGGAAGAAGTTCAACAGGAAGCCCCGATCGCGGGTATCGGCACTATGGTCTTTGGAAAGTGGGATGCTTCCGAGGTTGTTTGCGACGATCCTGGTCTTGCACCTTACATCAACCTCACAACAATCGGCACCCCACACAGCGGTGGCCGTCACGCCAATGCTTGGTTCGGAAAGGCGAAACTTTCTGTGATCGAACGATTCATCAACAATCTGATGCGAACTGGAAAGTTTAGCGGTAAGAAGCAGCATTGTGCTAAAGCCTTCGAGGCAGCTCTCGATAATATCTCCGAGCGCACTGGCGAGAATCCACTTCAGCACTTCATCAACGCAATTGTTCACTCCGCTCCTTGTGAGGAGACAACTCGCATCAAGTTCGGTGCAGTCAGTCAGCCAAAAGCAGTTGATTCCTCTCCAAGCCGCCGTCTCGATGTGGCACTACGTAATCTCTCCAAGGGTTGCGCCTCCGCTACTGCAAAGAGCACCCGCACACTGACTCAGGGAATCACTTCCGAGCTCAATAAGGCGGCTGCTGGTGACGTCGCTTCTTTCGCAGTCGGCAAGAAGGATGAGATTGAGCGCATCGCTGCTTCAGCACGCTGATATTCAGCATCTCGACTTTGAGATCATCTGAATCGACAACACTTGTATCACGTAGTGATACAATCGGCTTTATGAACCAAAGTCAGGTCGCCGGGCCAACCAGAGGTTGAGAGAATGGGCCGTAAGGAAGACAACATCGCAAGAGCGACCGAAGTCATGCACACTCGAGAGCGAATTCGCAATCTTGCTATTGCTGCTCACATTGACCATGGTAAGACCACGTTATCAGACAATTTGATTGCAGGCGCAGGAATGATGTCCGAGGATCTTGCGGGTAAATCTCGTGTCCTCGACTTCGATGAGCAAGAGAGCGCTCGTGGTATCACAATCAACGCAGCGAGCGCTTCTATGGTTCACGCTATTCAGGAAGAAGATGATGATGGCAACCTTGTCTGGGAGGACACGGAAAAAACCAAGCCGAAGACAAATGATTTCCTGATTAATCTCATTGATACACCCGGTCACGTCGACTTCGGCGGAGACGTTACTCGAGCTATGCGTGCTGTCGATGGATGTATCATCCTCGCTTGTGCAGTCGAAGGAACCATGCCTCAGACTGAGACTGTGGTTCGCCAGGCTCTGAAAGAGAAGGTCCGCCCCGTTCTTTTCATCAACAAGGTTGACCGCTTGATTAACGAATTGCAAATCGATGGACCAGAGATGATGCAGCGTTTTGAAAAGATCATCCTCAAGGTCAACAAACTAATCCAAACCTTCGCTCCTCCAGAAGTCGCAAAGGATTGGCAAGTCAGTGTTGCTGCCGGAACTGTTGCATTCGGTTCTGCGTACTATAATTGGGGAATGTCCATTCCTTACATGAACAGGACCGGCCTGAACTTCAAAGATATCTTTGAACACTGCGCTAATGACGACCAGAAGGCTCTTTCAAAGAAGGCTCCAGTTCACGAGGTTCTTCTCGACATGGCTGTCCAACAGCTTCCTTCCCCGATCGTGGCACAGAGGTATCGTATCCCGAACATCTGGCAGGGTGATCTTGAGACAATTGAGGGCAAGGCGATGCTTGAGTGTGATTCCGATGGGCCTCTATCTTTGATGATTACAAAAATTTGGATGGACCCTCACGCAGGAGAGGTTGCTGTCGGCCGAGTCTATTCTGGCTCTATCAAACACGGTGAATCTCTCTGGGCCATCGGTGCGGGTAAGCCTGAGCGAGTTCAGCAAGTCAGTATGATGGTTGGCAGTGACCGAATTCAAGTTTCACATGTCAGTGCTGGAAACATCGCCGCAATAACCGGAATTCGTAGTGCTGCAGCCGGTGTCACAGTCGCTCGAGAAAAGGATGCAGAACCATTCGAGGCAATCCGTCACTACTCCGAACCAGTCGTTACCGTTGCTGTCGAACCGAAGGCAATGAAAGATCTCCCGAAGTTTATCGACGCTTTGCGTGGATTGGCTAAGGCAGACGCATCTCTACAAGTTTCCACCAATGCTGAGACAGGTGAGGCTTTGCTCGCTGGAATGGGCGAGTTGCACCTTGAAATCACAGTTTATCGCCTCGAAGAGGAACAGGGAATCAAGGTCAAGGTCAGCGAACCAATTGTTGTATATCGTGAGTGCATTGAATCGAATAATGATGGACGAGCATTCGAAGGCAAGTCCCCTAACCGTCACAATAGATTCTACATCGAGGCTGAGCCACTCCCAACTGATGTCATCCAAGCTCTACGCGAGGGTCATTTCGGCGACGGTACTGTCCGCAACAAGGACTCGAAGGCCGTTGGGGACAAGTTCGCTGAATTCGGATTGGAGAAGAATTTGATGCGCAAGATCTACGCAATCAATGGTACAAACGTCCTGGTGAATGATACAAAGGGTATCCAGAACCTACACGAAACTCGTGAACTCATAATTGAGGGCTTCAATGAAGTCTGCAAGAAGGGCCCTCTCGCTGAGGAGCCGCTAATGGGAGTCATGATGCGACTGGTCGACGCAAAGTTGCACGAAGATGCAATCCACCGTGGTCCTGCTCAGACTATTCCAGCGGTCCGTAACGCTTGCCGTGGTGCACTAATCCGCTCTCGTCCAGTAGTTCTCGAGCCAATGCAGAATATTCGCATTGACGCCCCTAACGACGTCATTGGTGGCGTTACCCGCGAGGTAACCACACGCCGTGGTGTCATTGAGGACATGCCAGTAGATGGTGGCACAGCCTCAGTCATCGGAAAGATGCCTGTTGCAGAGACATTCGGATTTTCCAACGATATTCGCGCAGCTAGCCAGGGTCGCGCAGTCTGGAACACTGAGAACGCCGGATTCGAGATTTTGCCTATGGCCCTTCTTGAGAAGACAGTCGGAGAAATCCGTGAGCGTAAGGGCTTGAAGCCAGAGATCCCCGGTGAAGCTTACTACCTAGATTGATTGAGAATACCGCACGCTCTAGAGCGAGGTAATTTCTCATCGGAAGATTGTCTTAGTTGATTCTAACGAGCTGAAAATCAGTCATATCTCGTAGAAGTTCAACTGCTGGAGAGTCACTTAGTGAATCAAGGCAGTCGTGAGCGATTTTATGGTGTTCCATAGCCCTATCGAGAGCATAGCGAATAGAACCATTTTCTTCTAATTCAGCAACAGCGTTTGCCAATTCTTCATTTGGATCTGATTCTGTGCCAAACAATTTTCGAAATGTAGGTAGTTCTGCCCCACTCTCAAGCGCATGGATAGCAATCAGTGTGCGCTTGCCCTGAACGATATCCGAGCCGGCCGGCTTACCCAATGTCTCTGTATCACTAACCATATCGATATAATCGTCCATAATTTGGAAGCATAGTCCCAAATTGAGGCCCCATTTAGCCATGTTATCGACGGTCTGAGTGTCAGCACCAGCCAGAATTGCTCCGGTTTCTGCACAAGTTTCGAACATCGCACTGGTTTTACCAGCAATCATCGCGATGTATTCATCCTCGGAGACAGAATCACGATCTTCGAATTCGAAATCCTCTTGTTGGCCTTCCGCGACTCTCCTTACCATTTCGCCAATGGTGCTGACAACATGGCGAAGTTGGGAGTCTTCGATGTGCTCGCTATCTGCGAGCATCTCGAAGCCAAGTGCGAGCATGGCATCACCCGCATTGATGGCAGTCGCATTATCATAGGCAATGTGCACAGCATCTAACCCGCGACGTATTGGGTCTTGATCCATGATATCATCATGAACCAATGTGAAATTATGGATGATTTCGATACAAGCTCCTAGCGTGTAATGGCCTTCGTGGCCATTACCTACAGCATCACCCACGAGGCGCGGCATAATTGCACGCAATCTTTTGCCACCGCCGGTGAAAAGGTGCGACATAGCACCTCGCAGTCGCTTTTGCTGAATTTTACCAAGACTTTCGTGAATGACTCCCTCGACAATATCGCGGTGTTGTCCCAAAGCGGCTAGAACATTAGCAGCAGAATTGGAGGGATGCGTGACTGACAATTCCCCACACCTGATTATGTCCGTATGCGCATTAGAGATTACTTCATCGATATCGGCGTCGCCACCATCTAGATAATTCTCAAAGATAGCCTCGAACCAAGGCGCAATCAATTGGCTCTTCCATCGGCCTTTTCGGGCCATCATTGCTTTCAATCCTGCATCATCCAACCATTCAATGGCTTGAATCTCATTACGGTTGAAATCAACATCGCAATCAGCCTTTACAATCATCACGTGATCAATCTCATGTTCGACCCACTCCTCATTCCATCGGCACTTGTATTCAAAGCGACCAATGTGATTGAAATCCCAAGAATCGGTAACTGAGCGAGGGATACCAAGCTCCTGCTCCAATTTCCGTCGTGCCGCTTCTTTGACTCCCTCGTGCGCATCTCCATTTTCTCCGGCTATGTCTAGAGGGTGACTGCAACATGAGTTGGCCCAGACGCTAGGGAATGTAATTTTCTCAGAGGCGCGTTGTTGAACAAGAAGTCTACCGTTTGAGTCGAAAATCAGCACACTGAAAGCACGGTGGCGTATACCTTCTCCAAGATGTGTCTGCATTTTGCTTGCCGTGTCAATCACAGTATCGTTCTCATCGAGACAGAGGCAAGCCTCTGCCATCATCCCGGCTTGGGATGAGTCGTAGTCGGTGAGTGCGCGGTCTGAATCAGACATCTCTCTCAATTCGCTCGGGATGGGAGTCCCATATAATCAGAATGGCCAGTAGTCGAACGTTGATTGAGTCAAAGCATGATTCGCGTGCCGCGAGTAGTGCCTTTAGCCAGTAGTTGCAACACTCGGTCGGTTTTCCTTCCATCGAGAAACCAAACTTGTTCGACATTTTGTGCGATCATTGCTGCACTCTCAAGTTTGAGAAAAATTCCTCCTGTTACATCCAGAGTAGAATCATGAACTCCAGAAATCTCATGGCTTGGCTTCCAAATTGGGATTAGTTCTGCCGACTGGTCAGAAGGCGGTGCACTGAGTAGCCCTTCTGTGTCTCCAAGTAGGAAGATACAGTGAGTGATTGATTGAGATTCTTGTGCGATTCGGACCATCAAATCGTCTCCTGAGAGGATTCCGAACCGCTTCGGTAAGTCACAGTCCACTACATCGCCAAAGGTGACTGCGACAATATCTCTTGGACAATTAGTAATCGGTGTAAGTGAGCCTGTGAAGTTGGGTCCAGTTTCACGTGCCCATTGCGAGGGAGGGAGGTTTCGAATCTCGATATTTTGTTGTTCAAGGGCTTCACAGACGATCGAATCTAGTTCAAGCATATCTTGCCTAATTGAATCAACTGCGTGGATTTGTTCAGTTAGAATTGCCTGGTCAGCACCTTGAGATATTTTCCACTTCTTTGCTTTAAGATGACCAAATGACCCTGCCCCGTGCACTATTGTGATAGCGTGTCCTTGAGAGAGGAGTTGCTGAGTTAAATTCGCAAGATTTGTGATAACGTCGACGTCAGCAGTCTTCATTGCAGACTTGTCGGTTATCAAGCCGCCACCGAATTTGATGAGCAGATGAGCCATCTTTGTCATCATCGCCACATGGCTCGCCTCTTTGGCTTATGCGGCTGAGCGACATCTGGAATAGGTCACCTTCATTGCCTCCGGTCACCTCGCAAATTCATGACGAGTGATGGCGAGCTGGAGCGATTCCAGCGTTGGTTGCAGAGTCGTTTGGCCGATGCTGAGAAGATTGAGTCAAAGGCTGATCGCCATCGAATAATGACAAGTTTGCAGAGTGCGATTAAGGAATGTATCAATTTCAGGCAATCCCTAGAGGCACATCTGGTCGTTGAAGACCCATTCATTATGCGCGAATCTCCAGTTAGGGCAGTCACTGAGGGTGAAGTCCGCTCTACTGTCAGTGCTGATGGACACTGCTCTTCATGCAATGCACAGATGGCTGCAGACTTGGAATTTTGTCCACTTTGTGGTAAATTTGAATGATCTCAAAGACCAATTGAGTAAATTCACTCTTCTTCATCGACCCAACGTGCACGTGCTAAAACGTACTCAGGGTTGTCGTTATCGATGACGCTAATGTATTGTGCAGGGACATTTTCTGTCAGATAGACTGTAATTCCAGCGTGCCAAATGGTCTCGCCTGCTGCATTCATCTGAGCGGTATCGACTTCGAGGATGGTGGGTAGGGGGAAGTGCACGTGACCCGCCTCAGCTGCTGATCGAATCGATGCAGAAAGGTGGACATGAGCGCGACTTCCTGGTGAGATACCTACTTCTAGCAAATTCTCGGTTTGTTCAGGGTCACAAGGAAAGTACAAAGCGTCAGGAATGTTATCTGTGGGTAGGTCGAGCTCAATCTCAACTGTGTGCCCATAGGTGGCGCGGATGGTATTGCCGCGAACTTCGTAGCGACCCTTTGGGTCAGTTTCGACTATCGCTCGGAAGTGGTGTGGGCGAAGCCAGTGGAATCTCTTCCCTCCACTTTGCTTGAATTGTCGTATGATATCCTTGACATCGATCCACCCGTTGATGTCCATCTCAAGATCGAACTTTTCGGGTGCATGGCGTAGAACGAGCGCTAGTCTTCGAGCGAGACTATTACGCTCTCCAGTGCGCATTATGAAGCGTCCTTCTGCGTTGCATGCAGGGCAAAGATGGTCGTCAGCATAGAAGCCGTGGTTTGTGCATTCACGTATCATATGGGCCGGCGAATTGAGACCCTTTCATGAACCCGCCGGTCGAGTCCATAGGCGCGGGGTCGCGCTATACTCAACGGTTATTGGGCGAGAGCGTGGCGCTTGGTGCGTGAAGGCAGTCATTGTCGATTGGATGCGTTCCCCATTCCATCGGGCACACAAAGGCGCACTCAAGGATGTGCGTCCCGATGAGATGGCTGGACAGGTGGCACGTTCCTTGCTCGAGCGGACTGGGATTTCTGGTGAAGAAATTGATGATCTTCTGCTTGGTTGCGCATATCCAGAAGGCGAACAGGGATTCAATGTCGGAAGACTCGTAACATTCCTCGCAGGATTGCCCGACACTGTTCCTGGTGCTACATTCAATCGTTTGTGTGGCTCTTCAATGCAAGCAGTCCATGTGGCTGCTGCAAACATTCAGGCAGGCTGGGGAGATTGTTTCCTCGTTGGTGGGATGGAGTCCATGTCTCGAGTCAAAAGGCGTGGTTTCAATTGGTCGCCACACCCTAGTTTAGAGGACTCATATCCTGCAGCTTACATCAACATGGGCATGACTGCCGAAAATGTTGCTGAAAAATTTGGGATTTCTCGACTTCGTCAGGAAGAGTTCGCATTAGCCTCACACGAGAAATCGGCTGCTGCACAGCAAGCAGGGCACTTCGATGGTGAGTTGTGTGAGATTATGCACGATGGTGATTCGATCGATGAGGATGGCTGTATCAGGGCTTCAACCAACCTAGAATCGATGGCAGGCCTCCACCCGGTTTTCAAAGAAGATGGGTCAGTTACTGCTGCTACATCTTCCCCACTAACCGATGGTGTAGTATTCTCAATTATTTGCAGTGAGGAATTCGCCCTTTCCCACGGCTTACAACCAATCGCAACCATTGTCTCGGCTGCGGTTACAGGCTGCCCTCCAGATTACATGGGATTAGGGCCAATTGCTTCGACTAGACTCTGTCTTGAGCGAGCAGGATGGTCAATAGAAGACATTGATGTTTTTGAATTGAATGAAGCCTTCTCATCCCAAGGCTTGGCGTGTATCGATGAACTTGGAATTGATATGTCAAAAGTCAACCTTGACGGAGGGGCAATGTCGATTGGTCATCCACTAGGTGCCTCTGGTGCACGAATCACATGCAAAGCCGCTTCACTCTTACAGCGAACCGGTGGTCAGAAGGCTATTGCGACCATGTGTATAGGTGGCGGAATGGGCATCGCAACTGCCCTTGAACGGTACTGATTATTCCTCTTCTTGAATGGATATCAGGAATCCTTCACAATTTGGGCAGCGATCTTCAATTGACAATCTTTCAGGTATTACGGCTAGTAAACTACTACAATTTGGGCAGGAGGCATATACTTCTTCGCCAGAGAGTTCAGATGATGATCCTGACCCTTGGGAAAACCATTGCACGAACATGGGATGACGAAGTGTCTTGATACGCCGATTTGTCGCCCTTCCCAATAGTAGTAAAAGTCCTGATTGAATTAGTAAAATCATTTGATTTGATGCGATGGACAACAATCCTTGAACCACACCAACAGTCACGAAGAATACTGCCAATAAACGGAGTAGATTCGAGTATTTCTGGTCTGAATTGGGGTTTTTTTGCCGAAACCCATAGGCAGTGACAATTGCATATAGCACAATTAGTCCAGATATTCCGAGGGCAAATCCATCGAATAGTGTGTTTCCAAGATTTCCTATTGTAATCATTATCAAGATAAAAATCCCGATATCTAAGAGACCGAAGATGAATAGATGGCGATGAATTGCTGCCAACCGGTTGGGCTCCACAGATGCTCCAATAACCTCGCCTACATCACTCAGTCGGTCGGCGACGCACTCTTGAACAACGGCCGTTTGGATTGAATCGTGACCAAGGACACCGGTGTAGCTGTTCACAGCGATGCATTGGCTGGAAAGCGTGTATTGCTGGCCATCACAGGTGGCATTGCAGCAGTTGAATCAATTCGTCTAGCGAGGGAATTACGCAGACACCAGGCTGAGTTGACCGTTATCATGAGTTCTGAGGCGACCAAGGTAGTCACACCACTGGCGGTTGCATGGGCATCTGATGTAGAAGTGCACCAAGGTTGGTCTCCAGAAATGGCACAATTAGATGGACATGACATTATACTCATTGCCCCGGCTACTCGCAACACAATTTCGAAGCACATCCATGGAATCATGGATTCGCCTCTGATGATGGCACTTTCTGCAGCACGTGGGCGAGGCGCCCGGATGTGCTTTGTTCCATCAATGCATCAAGATCTATTCGATGATCCTGTGACTCAGGAACTTCTTGATGCCTTGGCAGCAGAGGGAAGCTCAGTATTGGTCGACGATGCCGAGGAAGGTAAGAGGAAGCAGCCCGACCCTGTTGCAATCGTAGCGGCAGTATGTCATTTAGCTAATACTTCTGAATCATCGAAAACTGTAGCAATAACGCTTGGAGCAAACAGAGCACCTATTGACGCAGTCCGTGCGATTCAGAATGCTTCGTCTGGAAGAACGGGGTGGTTAATTGCAGAATACCTTCATCGAATGGGGCATAATGTCATCTGTATAGCTGGTAAAACCTCTGCTGATCCATCCTTCGAATTACCAGATGTCCGTCGTGATGGAACTCCCGACGGAATGCTCAGAGTATGCCAACAAGTTGCCAATGATACTAATCCTAGCGTCTGGATTCACGCTGCAGCCGTCCTAGATTACTATGCAGAGGCAGAGGACGGCAAGAAACCGAGTGGAGTAGATAATTGGTCACTTGACTTGACCCCTGGTCCAAAACACATAGCAGAACTAGCTTCCCTCGTAGAAGGTGCAACTCGTATCGGATTCAAACTTGAATCAGACGTTACTCCTGCTACACTAATCGAACGCGCGAGCGCTCAGATAGAGCGCTACGGCGTCAATGCAGTGATTGCCAATCTCATGGAAGAGATGAATGACCCAGATAAGATTCGTGCTCGAATCGTTCATGCTGATGGAACCGTCGACGAAGCCTCTGATGACCGTGCACTGTGCGAGGCCATCAACCGCCTCATCAAGGGCTAATGAAGCCGCTCACAGCGTCACATTCAAGCGACGCTCGCAGGCGACGAGTCTCATGGCGAAGCATGACAAGGCCAAGCGTGGCATCCCTTCGAAGGATGATTTCAACGCTTGGTACCCGGCTATCGTTGAGATTGCCGACCTTGTCGACAAGAGGTATCCGATCAAGGGTATGGATGTTTGGAAGCCCTATGGCTGGAAGGCCATGACCTTGATTGACACACTGACTCGCGCGGAGATGGAAAGAACTGATCACGAGGAGTACAACTTCCCATTATTGGTCCCAGAGGATCTTTTGGACAAGGAGAATCGGTTAGTTTCTTTGCTGAAAAAAGCACGTGAAGAGGGTGTAGATCCTTCTGAACTTCGTTTGGATGAGGAAGAAGGCGGCTTCAAGAAAGAGGTGTACTGGGTCAAACACGCCGGCGAAAACGAACTCG
>Ga0114932_10005755_pt1 | contig 10856 bp, 2 predicted proteins | sample 2SBtaG_2_FD_87286 | JGI IMG/M metagenome (GOLD analysis project Ga0114932, IMG submission 87286) | Deep subsurface microbial communities from Kolumbo volcano to uncover new lineages of life (NeLLi) - 2SBTROV12_ACTIVE470 metaG | ecosystem: Environmental > Aquatic > Marine > Volcanic ... | reverse complement strand
CGGCAAGTCCACCTACAACCACAAGAATCACTGGGACCCGAACAGCAGCGGGCACGGCCAGTCGGCCGCCATTTGGTTCAAGTAGGCTCGTATTCGACCACGCAATCCGGGCCCGTCAGTTCAACGCTGGCGGGCCCGCTGCGTTTTGCGGCGGAGAAGCATAAACTCTGGGTATGAACACACGAGAATGCGCGTTTCGGCGCCGCAATGTGCTGCAGTTGCTCGTCATCACACTTGCCGTGGGCGGACTCGTCATCATCTCCGCTGGCTGCGGCACGACTCCCGCCGACGAAGGCACGGAGACGACCGACGTCGTCGTCGACACCGGCGAAGCTGCAGATTCGGGCGGCTCGGTCGACTCGGGCGGCGCGATCGACACAGGTTCGGCGACCCCAGACATCCCCAAACCCGCGTGTCACACGGGCAATGACGGCGCCCTCTGTGACGATGGCGATCCGTGCACGGCAGAAGACCGCTGCAAGTCCGGCACGTGCGCGCCCGGACCGTCCATCTGCGAGTGCCAAAAGACAGCCGACTGCGCCGATGATGGCGATCTCTGCAACGGCGTGCCGCTCTGCAAAAAGACCGTGTTTCCGTTCCGCTGCGTGACCAAGCCTGGCTCCAAGGTCGTCTGCAGCGCCGTCGACGGCCAGTGCGAGAAGACCCAATGCGATGCGTCGTCCGGCAAATGCGTGGCGACGCCCGTGCCCAACGGCACTCCCTGCAACGACGGAGACCCCTGCACGGTCGAAAGCGCATGCGAGGTGACGGGAGACAAGTCGGTCTGCAAGCCCGGCAAAGCGTCGTGGTGCGCCTGCCAAAAGCACACCGATTGTGTCGGACTGGAAGACGGCGACCTCTGCAACGGCACGCTCTACTGCGAAAAGTCGGTGTTTCCGTGGCGTTGTCGGGTCAATCCCAAGACGGTCGTGACCTGCCCGGCGGGCAAAGACAAGGCCTGCCACCTCTTCGCGTGCGACAAGAAGACCGGCAAGTGCGCCCATAAACCGATGACCAACGGCACGGTCTGCAACGATGGCAAAGACGAGACGATCGGCGAGACGTGCCAGGCCGGCGTGTGCACGCCCAGCGGCAACACCGCCAAGTGCGAAAAGCACAGCGACTGCAAGGACGACGGCAACAAGTGCAATGGCCTGCCGTTTTGCAACAAAGCCGCCCAGCAATGCGAGGTGAACCCGGCGACGGTCATCCAGTGCCCAACGGTCGCCGATACCGCGTGCGTTAAGAATCAATGCGTCCCCGTGACCGGTTCGTGCCTTCTGACACCGCTCGCCGACGCCAGCAAGTGCGATGATGGCGACAAGTGTTCGCTCGGCGACTTCTGCCTCGGCGGCAAGTGCAAGCCGGGCACCGGATTTGCGTGCAAGTGCAAAACGGACGCGGATTGTTCGGACAAGGACGACGGAAACAAGTGCAACGGGCTGCCGTTTTGCAACAAGGCGTCGGGCAAGTGTGAGACCAACCCCGTGACCGTCGTGACCTGCAAGACGGTCAACGATACGGCCTGCAAGAAGGCCGCGTGCGTGCCCAAGACGGGTGTCTGCGAGCTCGCCAACCTCGCGACTGGCACCGGGTGCAACGATGGCGACGCGTGCACGAAAGGCGAGACTTGCTCCGGCGGAAAGTGCGAGGGGACGTTCGTCTGTGGGTGCGCGTCCAACGCCGATTGCCCGAGCGACGGCAACGCCTGCAACGGCATCGAGTTTTGCGACAAGGCGGCCAATCCACCGGTCTGCAGCGCGTCCAAGGCGTCGATTCCGAAGTGTCCGGCCGCCAAGAAGGGCTCGTGCGTCGGTTCAGCGTGTTCGCCCACATCCGGTAAGTGCGTGCCGACACCGGTCGCGGCTGGAAGCGCCTGCGACGACGGCAATCCTTGCACTGCCAATGCATTTTGCCAGGGCGTTGTATGCGTCGGTGGTGTGTCGACGTGCGAATGCGATAAGGCGGCCGATTGCCTGAAGAAAGACGACGGCGACCTCTGCAACGGGGTGTTTTATTGCGATAAGTCCGGCGCCAAGCCGCAGTGCAAACCCAACCCGGCGTCCAAGGTGTTCTGCCCCAAGACATCGACCTCGGCATGCCTGGAAAACCGCTGCTTCCCCAAGACCGGAACCTGCGGTCTGCAGCCGACCAAGACCGGTACGGCGTGCGATGACGGGACGATTTGCACGACAAAGGACGCCTGCAAGGACGGCAAGTGTGCTGGCTCGGCCAAGACGTGCGACGACGGCAACATCTGCACGACCGACTCGTGCGATCCCAAGATCGGTTGTCAGCACAAGCTCACAAGCTGCAATGACGGCAACGATTGCACGCTCGACAAGTGCGACCCGAAGACCGGCAAGTGTGGCTTCGACGCGTCCGCGCGCGACGGGTTTGTGTGCAACGGCGACGACGATGCGTGCACCGTCAACGACGTCTGCAGCAAGGGGGCGTGCAAGACCGGCATCCAAGCGCCATGCACACTGCCGACCAAGGCCTGTGAGGTCGCCAAGTGCATCGGCAAGGGCCTCAAGACGCATAAATGCGCGGTCGTCGCCAAGCCGGAAGACACGCCGTGCGGCGACGGGAAGACGTGCAAGCTGGGGGCGCGGTGCAAAACCGGCAAATGTGCTGCAGGCACCGAGGATCGCTTCTTCAAGCGCACGTTCTCGCCCGATTCGGGTCAGGGCGCATTCAACGCCGTCGGCGCCGGGCTTGCAGGTGGCTACATCGCGGTGGGTCAACGAGGGCCGACCCTGGCGAGCAAAGGCGCCAACGCGTGGTGGATCGTTGGGCTCTCCGGGTCCGGCAAGCAACTCTGGCAGCTGTCAGCGGCGTCCAAGGCCAGCGATTCCACGGTCGGAGCCAACGCCGTCATCGCGCCTGGCGATGGAACCATCGTCGTTTTCGGCTCGACCGCCACGACCGGTCAGAAGATGCAAGGGCAGGGCTTGTGGTTGAAGCCGGCAACCGACCCCAGCAAGCCCCCGACGGTTACCGCGACAAAGCTTTGGGGTGGCACCAAGAGCGACGAGTATATCCACGCAGCCGCTGTTTCGACCGCGGGTACGTTCCTTGTCGTGGGTCGAGAGCAGCAGGCGTATGGCCGCCCGTGGGCGAGTCAGCTATCCAACATCGGGCAGCCGCAATGGTCGATGGCGCAAGGTGGCAACGTCGAGGGAACCTGGCTCGGGGCCGTGTCCATGGCGGATGGGTCGTGGCTCGTCAGCGGCTGGCGGCGCACGTCGAAAACGGCGGCGTCGACGTTGCAGGCGATGCGTATCGATAAGACGGGCAAAGCGGCTTGGACGACGAGCTACCCGCGCACAAGTTCGCGCTACGGTGGCGCCCTCGCCCAGCTCGGTGATGCGTCGTTCGCGATCGTCGGCTGGCATGGCGTTGGCGCGGCGGCACGTCCGGTGCAGCTTGCGATCGACGCCGGCGGAAAGCTCGCGTGGGACCGGACCGGAGCGTCCGCGGGTTTCGTGCCGTACGCGGTCGTTTCACGGGGCAAGGGCCATGCGGCGATGGCTGGGCGGATTCTCTCCAGCTCGACCGGCAAGAGCGACGCGTGGATCGACGGGCTCGACAAGCTCGGCAACACGGCCTGGACGGTCGCTCACGACGCCGGCGGCGACGACGTGATGCGCGGCTTGCTCCCGATGGCGGATGGCGGCCTGCTCGCGGCGGGGTTTGCGACCGTCAATGGCAAACGGCAAGCGCTGCTGGTCCGGACGAGCGCGTTCGGTCACCTCGGATGCGACGCTGCAGGCAGTTGTCGGCTCAAAGCTGTCGACGGTTGCGACGACGGAAAACCCTGCACCCGCGACCTGTGCGTCGGAACCAAGGGCTGCCTCCACGTCGGTCAGCCAGGCGCTGTGTGTGGTATCGGCGGCGGATGTGCGCTGACCTCCGTCTGCAAGGCCGACAAATGTGTCGCCGGCCCCGACCAGAAGCTCTTCGCCAAGGCCGCCACGTCCATCGATGGGCTCTATTCGGTTGGCACCATGGCGCCGGACGGCGGGTACGCGGTCGCCAACGCCAAGGGCAAAGCGTTCAACCTCGCGCTCTACAGCAGCCGCGGTGAGCCCCTCTGGTCGCGGACTTACACCACGAATGTCGCGCCTTATCTGCGCGCGATCTGTCGACGGCCCGGCGGGGGATTCGTGCTCCTGGGCCGTCAGAACAACAAGGCGTTTCCGTGGTCGCCGCGCATCTACGTGGTCGGAACCGACGCCACCGGCAAGCAGTTATGGACCTACGTCGGCTACAACGGCTTCGGCGACTCGTGCCGCGCGCTGCCCTCCGGTGAGATCCTGGTCGGCGCGATCCCGCTCGACGTCAATCAGCGCACCCTCCTGCGACTGTCGGCGGCAGGCCAGCTCGTCTGGTCCCGCACCGCGAAGGGCAAGTACTCCGACGGCACGTACGTCCTCGAAAGCGCTCAATCCATCGCGGCGGGAGGCGGCTCAGACTCGATTATCGCCGGCGCTGCATTGCACGGACCCGTCGGCGCGTGGAAGGGGCGAATCGGCTGGCTCTCCAAGGTCAATGCCGCCGGCAGCGCATACTGGTCCCGCCGCTACGGCAAGCGCGTTCAGAAACGCTACGACGAGCTGCTCGGCGTCGCACAGATGGGATCTGGCTACCTGGCGACCGCCCGGATCGACAACAAGCGGCGCGTCGTTGCATTCGATGGCAAGGGCAATCTGCTGTGGTCGAAGACAACCGGCTCGCAGTTCCTCAAGTCCTTCGCGGTGGCGTCCGACGGGTCCATCGTGGCAAGCGCAGCCGGCAAAAAGGACGGCAATGCGGCGTTGCGAATCGTCCGATGGAAGCCCGCTGGCGGCGTGTTATTCGACCGGACGTTCCTGCTCGGCTACCAGACTTTGTCCCGCGTCAGCCCGGTGGTTGCGCATTCGGACGGCGGCTTCTCCGTCTTCGCGCAAGCCTCGATCGGCCCGCTCCATCACCCCGCAATCGTGCGCATGGACGCCAACGGTCACGCCAGTTGCGATACGGTCGGCAAATGCGGCAAGACGCCCAACCCCTGCGACGACAAGGACGCCTGCACCGCGGATGCCTGCGACGGAAAGGGCGGCTGCAAGCACGTGGCCAGCGGTCACTGCGACGATGGCGACGCCTGCACGGTCAACGTCTGCACCAAGCCGGGGACATGCGCGAAGAAGCCGCGCGACTGCGACGACGGCAACAAGTGCACAACCGATAGCTGCACCAAGCTCGGCTGGGACCAAAGCGGCTGCGTACATACCCCGATTTCGTGCAAGGACGGACACGTCTGCACCGACGACAAGTGCGATCCAAAGACCGGCTGCGTGTTCCCGCAGTCCAAGGACGGCGCAGCTTGCAGCGATACCGTATGCGGCGGCGGCGCGGGCCAGTGCATCAAGGGCGACTGCGTCACGCTCAACGGCGGCACGACTCCTGGCTGCACGATGGCGACCGCAAAGGCGCTGTGTGGCGACATCAAGAAGGCCAACCCCGTCGCGATCGATGGCTGGTACTGGCTCGATGTCGACGGGACCGGTCCGCTGCCGCCCAAGCGCTTCTATTGCTACATGAAGGACGGCTGGACCCTGTGGTCGGTGAACAACTTCCTCTCTGGCAACAAGGAGGGCTGGGTTTCCAACGCGCCCGTGACGAAGTGCACCGGCAAGAGCAGCGCGGCCCATACGCTCGGGCCCTTCACACCCCACAAGAAAGCCACAGTTGGCCGCATCTTCACGGATCTGCCGCCGCACAGTGAGGCGCGCGTGGTTTTCCTTGTCTACACCGGGGATTTCACGTTCAAGGACGCTGCGAAATTCGTCACGGTGAAGTACGACGGCATCGTGCAGAAGCCGCAATTCTCTGGTTATGGGGATTTGCTCTGCAACAAGGTGTCTGATTCCAATCACTTCACAGGCGCGGTGAGTCGCGTGAACGTCGTCACCCAGGGCAAACATACGGCCAAGAGCCTGGCTGTGGTCGGAACCTGGACGGCTTCGGGCAAGACCTTCTTCACGTCGCCCACGGTGCAGATCCGGTAGCTGGTCGCAGCCCTATTTGCTCGCGATCTCCAACACGAACGTCTGCGTTGCCGTGCCGCCCTTGCCGTCGCTGACCTCGATGGTGACCGAATACTTGCCGATCTCAAAGCTGGTGACCGCCCATTTCAGTTCGCCGGTCTGGGCGTCGATCGTCATCCCCTTGGGCCCGTTGAGCAGCTTGTAGGTCAGCTTGTCGCCGTTGAGGTCGACCGCCAGCACCTTGTAGCTCCAACTTACGGGCGGGTCCCCGACCAGCACGGTGCCCGAGATCGCCAGCCCAAATGGCCCGCGCAATCCCTTGTCGTTGATGGTGTGCAGCAGCTTGCCGACGGGCGAGAAGACGAATACATCGGCCGCCGAGACCCCGGAGCCATCCTCGTAGTCCGCGGTGTAGATGCGCCCGAGGTTGTCGACCCGCAGCGGCACCGGGAACTTGTCGTTCTTGGCGTCGAACACGCCAAGCTTTTTGCCCGTCGCCAGGTCGTAGCGCACGAGATCCCCGCCCGCGGCGACCAATTCGTCCGTGCTGTTGATCTGGATGCCCTCGAAGTTCATCGGGTTGCCGCCGGAGTAGTGCTTGGTCCAGGTGAACTTGGTGAAGTCGGCGTTGGGTACCGCGAAGTGGATCTTGTTGTCGGTCTGGCTCGCGACAAAGAGCCCGCCGTAGCGCCCAAACGTGATGCCGGTCAGCTGCCCGGCCCCCTTCGGCATCGGGATCAATAGCTTGAACGCGTAGTCCTTGGCCCGGTACTGGTTGAGCTTGTCGCTGCCGCCGGTCGCGGTCGTTGTGTACATGTTGCCGACGGGATCGAAGGTCACGTTCTCGTTGGCCTCGACGTGCTTCTTGGGATACGTCTTCCACGCCACGCCATAACCCGAAAACTCCACGAAGACCTTCCACGCCGCGACCACGAGGTTGCCGCGGGAATTGAACGCGGTGCCGTTGGGGCCGTACTTGTAGCTGGTCGACTTCACCGAGCTGAACGCGGGGTGCGTGAAGGCCTGGAGGAACTTGAGTTTTGGCGCCTCGTACACGCGGATTTGGTCGGTGCGGCTCGACGAAAGGAAGACCTGGTCGGGCTTGAAGTTGCCGCCGAGTTTTTGGGCAATTTTGAACGGCGGCGGCGGCTGGGAGGCGAAGACCGGGGGCTTGTTGGGCAGTGGTTTTGCGGTGTCCGCGACGGCGGCGTCGTTCGGGGCGTCGACGACGGTATCGGCCTGGGTGTCGGCGACGGTATCGGTTTGGGTGTCGGCATGGGAATCGACGCCGGCTTGGGTATCGGCCAAGGCTTCGGTGTCCAATGCTTTGGTGTCCAAGGCTTCGGTGTCCCAATCTTCGGTGTCTGGGGCGGCCGACGTCGAATCCCCGTTCGCGCTGTCGGTGTGAACGGCGGTCGTGTCAGCGCTGGCTCCGGCTTGCGTATCAGCTTTGAAGACCGAATCGCCGACCGTCTGGGTGTCGGAGGGCGACGAACTCGACCCGCCGTCCATGCTGTCTGCCGCGACGGGCGAGACGTCGGATTTGGCGACCGAATCGGCCCCAGCACTGGTTTGCACGTCGTTTGTGGATGTGTCGGCCAGCTGCCCGGTTGCGTCGCCTTGCCGCGAGAACGGGCTCCCGGTGTTCGTCGCTGGGGACCGGTTGCTACAGGCACCCAAGAGCACCAGCGCGGCGATAGCGCAGACCAGTCGACTCATGGCCCGCATCCCTTGATCGCGATAAACACGCAGCCCTTCTTCGCGTCGCAGACGTCGGCCGTACACGCCTTGCCGTCGTTGCAATCGGCGGCCTTCTTCTTGCCGCAGCCGCCGGCTTCGGCACAGCCCGCATGGCCCCAAGCATCCACGCGCAACATCCGCGGCCGGGTTTGGGTCGTGCCCTTGGACTCATCGCGGCCGACGAGCACCGAGTCGCCGCCTGCCAACACGATCGCGTCCGACAGCCTGCCGATATGCGGCAACATCCTGGTGAAGATCGGCTTGCCGACCGGGTCATAGCGACCCATCCACATGCGGTATTGGGCGTTGACCCGGGCGAATCCGACGGCGGTCGTTGAGCCGTCTGCAGCGACATCGAGCCCATAGAACTGAAGCGTCGCGACCGGCGATACGGTCTGTTCCCACACGACTTTGCCGGCGTTGTCGCGCGCCATCAGCCACCCCGGTTGCCCACTGCCAGCGACATGGCTCTTGAGCCCGGCGGCGACCACCCCACCGCCGGGTCGGGCGGCAGCGTCAAAGAAGTAGAGATGGCGCCCGCTGTCGACCGTCGTTTTTTGCCACGCCAGCTTGCCGCCCTTTTCGTAGCGACCCATCCAGCCCCGGTATTTGCTGCTGCCCGACCGCGGGCGAATCGTGCCCGCGACGACTGCAGAACCGTCCTTGTGGGCAGCGGCGCCAAACCCGTAGGCGGTGCCGGGCCAGTACAGGTGATTGTTGGCGATATGGGCTTTGAACGACCCGAAGTTGACCTTGTTGGCCGCCCACGCGCTCTTGTAGACGCTGTTGTACTTGTAGACGTGCATCGAGTAGGCCGCATAGCGGGTGTACTCCTGGACGGTTCCGAACGAGCCATCGTCGAAACAGAACAGCGCGAGCGGTCGCCACCAGACCCAGTTGTGCAGACCGCTGGGCATCGAAAGCCGTTTGCCCTCCTTGTCCCAGACAGCGATTTGCCCCGTCGTCGAGCCCTGGAAACCGCGCGTCACCGCTACGACCCGACCATCTGACGTCCCGCACACGCCGGCGCCCCAGCCGAGCCCTCCGAAGCGGAACCGATCGCGCCACAGCTCGTTGCCGTACTCATCGGTGCGAACCACGACCGCGTATTGCCCGGGCGACGGGTCCTGGCCGGTCCAGACAAACCCGCCGTCGGGCATGCGCGAGACGCGGTAAGGGGCCGCGCGCGCGCCGACATCAGCGACCCGGTCAAAGAGCCGACCTTCCTTCGCAGTGGGGCATTTTCCGGCCAGGCAGGCGCTGTGCAGGGTGCAGCCGTCCTCGACCTCGCATCGGAGCGCGTCGACCGTCGCCGAAACGCAGCCCTTCTTGCCGTCGCAACGATCGGCCGTGCAGCGTTTGCCGTCGTCACACGCGCCGCTCTTCTTGCCCAGACACGCTCCGGCAGCGGCACAGGAGTCGTGTCCCCACGGGTCAATGCGCGCGACGTACCCGACGGTCTTGCCCCCGCTGATGCGTTGTCCTGCAACGACGAGCCCGTCATCTCCGAACCCACTGCCTCCGAGCCCACTGCCTCCGAGCCCATTGCCTCCGAACCCACTGCCTCCGAATCCGGCGATCGCGTGCGCCACGGATCCTCCGACGGACGGCAACGTCCGCTGCCAGCGGGTGTTGGCGAGGTCGTCAGCGCCCTTGATCCACAACCCGGCATCGCTTCCGAGCGGGCGCAACGAGCCTGTAGCGACGAAGCGTGCTTTTTTTCCCGCCGCGACGGCATGGAGCTGCCCACCGGCTTGCTGTGCGTCCGAGAATTCGGGCTTTCCGGAGGCATCGGCCGCTATGAACCAGGCAAAAGGTGCTTTGGTAGTCCCTTTGCGTCCGACGGCAATGAGGCTCCCGTCACTTCGCAGAGCCAGCCCGTGGAGCCGGTTTTCGGCGCCGGAACCGAGCGTTCGCGACCACATCAGCTTGCCCGCTTTGTCCCACCGGGCGAGCAGGCCACGGGTTGTCTTCTTGGTGTTGTCCTTGCGCCACCCCGCCACGGCTGCGCCGCCGTCGCTGAAACGAACCACTGCGGTCGCCTCGGTCGCATAACCAGTCCCCCCGAGCTCGGCGGACCACACAGCCGACCCGTCCGCGCCGATTCGCTGCACCCATGCGCGCGTTATGCTTTTGACCGTTCGCCCGCCCGCGATCGTGAGGTCGACCGTCGGCTCGCCAACCATGCCCGCGACGGTTTCGACGTTGCCCACCGACCCGTACTGTTTGTGCCATTTCGCCTTGCCGCTCGCGTCGAAACGCACCACTTGCCCGTTCAGGTCCCCGCCCCCGGCCGCGATGGTTCCGGCGACGTAGCTGCTGCCGTCCGCCGCCGCGATCGCTCCCGTGGCCATCTGTGCCGTGGATTCGGCCTTGCCCACGACCGTCGTTTGCCACTTTGGCGCCCCAGCGGCGTCCGTTCGCATGACCCACCAGCGGGTGTTGGCTTGCGACCCCGACCACGCGGCGCCGGCCAGGACGAGCTCACCATTGGAGGCCCCTGCAACCGCTCGCCACGCGCCTTGATCCGCCGGTTTGGCGTCCGCTGACACGACGTAGGTCTGGGTGAAGAACTTCTGCTTGCCGCTGCCGTCGCACGTGCCGCCGATGCAGACCGACCCGACCGTGCAAGCGTCGCCGTCGTCGCACGCCGTCCCCTTGGGCGATTGCGCCACGACGCACGAAAATGCGGTCGCGCTCGTCGACTTGCAAACCGCTTGCTGACACACCTTGGTCGGCACCTTGCAGCTCACCGGCGTTCCGGGCGCGCAGGTGCCGGCCTTGCAGACGTCGTTGACCGTGCATCCGTTGCCATCGGCGTCGCACGGGATCGCCTTTCCGACCACGGGCACGAACGAGCACGTGGCGGTCTTTGCGTCGCACTGATCGACGGTGCACGGGTTGCTGTCGTTGCAGTGCTTGGTCAGGTTCTTGCAGCCCACTTTCGGGTCGCAGGTGTCCTGTGTGCACGCGTTGTTGTCGTCGCATTTGAGCGCCTTGCCGACACAGCTCCCCGCCTTGCAAGCGTCGGCCGTTGTGCACTTGCTGCCGTCATCGCAACTTGCCGCCTCGTTGGCTGCTCCG
>Ga0114932_10005752_pt1 | contig 10863 bp, 16 predicted proteins | sample 2SBtaG_2_FD_87286 | JGI IMG/M metagenome (GOLD analysis project Ga0114932, IMG submission 87286) | Deep subsurface microbial communities from Kolumbo volcano to uncover new lineages of life (NeLLi) - 2SBTROV12_ACTIVE470 metaG | ecosystem: Environmental > Aquatic > Marine > Volcanic ... | reverse complement strand
GTTTCTCCAACATAGTGCCTAGATAATTCTCGTAAAGAATAATTACGTCTGTTCTCATCTACTAAAGGAGCTGCAACCATTGTGTCAACAACACGGCCATGAACTTTTAAACCCATAGCATCGAGCCATCCAACATCATAGATAGCATTGTGAAATATTTTATCGCAAGGTAATTCTAAAATAGGTTTAAGTGCATTAGTAAAAACTTTTGCATCTAGGTTATGTCCTCCTTCGTGTGCAATAGGATAATATCCTTCCCATCCCTCGACAGCTATGGCAACACCTATGACTCTACCACTTTTTGTGGCCCAGCCAGGACCCATACTTTTATTTAAACCATCATCTTTTGTTTCTAAATCTATTGCAATTTCTTTCGCATCCGTAAGATCAGGAACTACTTCTGGTGGCACCCATTCACTTGGAGTTTGAAAAAAATTACCTTGGCTCATTTTTTTAACTTTTCTCTTTTGTTTCGTCTCTTTGTCATATTTTCATATGCTTTCTTCCAATCTTTTTCTACACCGAGCTTAACTAAATGTTTTGCCGCTTTTAAATTTAAATCATCAAACCAGTCTGGTTTTCTTTTCATAGTAAATCTGTGAACTCCCTATCTGTTTTGCTTGCAATAATGTGTAATGATTTTTTTGCCCTAGTGGCACCAACATAAAACACTCTCCGTTCATCATCCCTTTTTTTAGAAATGCTGATATCAGCTTTTCTTGGTAAATCTGTTAGTAACATAACATTGTCTGCTTCGCTACCCTTAGATGCATGTATGGTAGAAACCCTTATATTGCTTGCAGAATTAAAGCTTGATCTACGTAAAGCCACATTCATATACAATCTCATAGATTCAGGGACATCATCTAAAGCTACGTCCCAAGGTAAATTAATATCTACGTTTAACCCATGATGCATAGTTAAAGATTCATGATCATACATAGCAGCAGGGTCCATTTGTTTAAGTTTTTCTTTGTATCCATGTTGTATTCTGCCACTACCACTTATGTAATAATAAATATCTTTTACTGTTTGAAGATCTACTGCTCCTTCTTTTAGTCTATCCCAACCTTGGACAGCTCGAATCAAACGATCAGAAACAGATGATCTATTTTTAAATGTATAAAACATGCCTTCTTGTTTTAATCGATTTAATACTTCTTCTAACATGTAATTAGTTCTTGCTAAAATTAACCACTCGCCCTGTGATAGGTCAGTGTGATTATTAAAACGCATACGGTGACGCATGACAACTCCTTCTTCTTTTTTTGGGTTCCAATCTTTTTGTACCCGGTCATTTACTTTACTAATCAAGTCACTTGCCACATGATGCACGGCCCTTGGTATTCTATAAGATTGTTTTAATACATGTCTTTCGCCACCAATTTGTTGTAATCTTTTTGTATCTGCACCAGCCCAATCAAAAATTGCTTGGTCATCATCTCCTGCGATGTGTGCTTTCTGTGAATTGCGAACAAGTATCTCAACCATTTGCCATTGTATAAAACTTAAATCCTGTGCTTCATCAATAATGACAACATCAAAAGCAGGACAACCTTGTTGTGCAATAAATTCTATTATCATATCTGTAAAATCAAGCTTTGCTTTTCTGCCTTTGTATCTTGTTAATCCCGAATCTATTTGTTCTAATCTTTCTAAACCAAATTCAAGATGCTCTGTGCAATTCATAAACTCATTTGACAAGCTCACCCCTTTTATTTTTGCTTGATCAATTAATTTTAAATACGGATCTTGTGGTGTCGATATGCCAAGGTAGTCAACATTTTTATTTGGATTAATTAATTTTATTTGTAGTGACTCGGATACCTCTTGATAATCTTTGTCTCCCATTACATCATCGGTTGCTAATCCTAATGTTAGGTAAGCCATGCTATGCAATGTCCTAAAATATTTTAAATCTTTTCTATTTAAATTAAACTTTTTCATTGCTCTATCAATGGCTTCTTTCGCAGCTCTTTTTGTAAAAGCAAAATATCCTATTCTATCCGGGGGAGTTCCTCTTTGTAATTCAGATTCAACAATACCAAGTAGGTGTGTAGTTTTACCGGTGCCAGGTGGACCAAATATTATATCAATCTTTTTGCTTTGGCTGTCTTGTAATATCATCTTGTATCATCATTAAGTTTAATTTTATCATCTTTAAATCATTCACTATCATTCGTTTTGTTAGCTTTGCTGATTTGTTTTCTGCTTTAGATACTAACTGCGCAGCTATACCTAAAGTTTCTTTAATTAGTTTTTCCATTCATCACCTCCAAAATTATTGTTCCGATGTGGTAGGGGATTTGTGGGACGAGACTGTTTCCGAGACACTTAAGTCTGTCCACCCTGTTGGATATCCCATCAGCCACTCTACCCACGTTGGGTTCAACTGCCCAGTTGTTTTCTCTCTTCCACCCTCTGTATCGATCACTATTGTTGATAAACTTTTTTGTGTGCCCTTCTTCCCAGTATCCCTTCTTTGATAACCCAATCTCGCTTCGTGAGCTGCCGGGGTTGGCCACAGTCTTGGCTCTCTTACTTGATCCGCCAATCTGATTTGTATTGTGTGACCACTTTTTCGTTTTAGATGGCCCTCGGCCAACGACTCTTTGATCTTGTTCAGATTGCTCCCCCCGGAGTATGCGTCTGGTGTTCGCCACAATCCAGACTCTTTCTCTTTTGTGTTTGGCACCGACGCTAGAAGCTGAAATACTAAACGTCCTTGCGGAGTAGTCTTCACTTTCCAAGTTCTCGAGTACGGTGTCGAGACCGAGTTTAATGTGTCCACTAACATTTTCTCCAATAACCCAAGTTGGTCTGAGTTCTTTGATAAGTCTAAACATTTCTGGCCAGAGGTGTCTTGGATCTTCTTCACCTTTTTTTCTACCTGCGACGGAGAAAGGTTGGCAAGGGTATCCTCCTGTGATGATGTCGATGGGAAAAAGTCCATCTGCTTTGAGTTTTTCATAATTCAATCCCTTAATATCTTCGTACTGCTTAACATGTGGCCAATGTTTTTTCAGCACTTTTCTTGAATACAAATCTATATCACAAAAAGCTGCGGTTTCAAAACCACCAGTGGCTTCAAGTCCAAGACTAAACCCACCAATGCCACTAAATAAATCTAAATGTTTTAGAATGGTAAGTCCTCCTTTTCTGATTCCATATCCGGAACAGGGAGCTTTGAGATTCTTTCAAATGCTTCTGCGCCTATCTTCCACATTCTACTATTTTTCTTATCTGCTTTTCTAACTGCTTGATCAGCCCCAAGTTCTCTTAATCTTGCAGCGGTTCTTATTGTATCATAGCCTCTGAATCTTTGCTTATCTAAATATTGTGTTAAGAACTTCATTTTAAAATAAATGTATCCATCTTCATGATAACATTTGCCATAAGCAACTTCATCCATTGTTTGAGCTTTACCTAAATCATTTACAAAAGAATGTAAGTGTTCATCAAATCTACCATCTAATGTTGTATCCTCTGCTAACTTTTCTATTTGTGCATTTTTAGCCAGCTCTGTTAATCTTGCTTTCCAATCTTTCTTTGTCATTTCAGGTAACACAATATTGATTTGATCAAAGCAGGCTTTTGCAAAAAGATTATATTCAAATAAATCGTTTGATCTTATGCGCACTTGTTTTTTATCTATCGTTATGTACCAATAAGAATTTTCAGTTTGATATTTTTTTATATCTGTAAAGTCATATTCAATGTCTCCCTTGATACCAAACTTTCTTAATCTGCATTTTGGCTCTACACAGTAATTACACATGGGTCTTGTCTTACACATGTAACCCTCGTATTCTTTGCCCTCATGAGATTTAATTGTTTTTGTTACCTCCTTATATTCCAAAGGTGGTTTCATGTATTTATTATTAAAATCATTTACTTTGTTTTGCCAAGTGTCTGGCCATTTCTTTTTTGCATAAACAGAATAATGAAACAAAGCATTATCACGCCCTGCATTAGGAGTATCCGGGTCCATGCCCTGCAATACTCCAACCTCCATTAATTTTTCTATACAAGGTGGACCATCAAAACTATCTTGTTTTTTTGATGTCTTTATTTCTAAATTTTCAAGTTCTTCTTTTGTAATTTTATACTTGTCATATAGATCAAAGAACTGCTGCAGATCAGCACTACTACCATCGTCCAAATAAGCGTAGCGCATAGTACTAGAAGCATTAAAGTAAGGTAGATTAAGCCAAGACCCAACATCCCCACGATCTGAATTAACTTCGACTTGTTTAGGAAATATTTCACAGTTCCCATGACCCAAGCTTGCAGCTATTTCCTGTAACTTGTCTACCACAAGTTTTGCCGGAACTAACTCCGAGACAAAAATAAATAAATGTGCACCACCACTTTTTGAACGACATGGTACTAATGGTAATTTATTTTTTCTGATTTCGGAAATTATTTTTTTAATATCTAAAGGATAAGTATCAATATCAATACAACCCCAAGTGCAATTGTTATCATCTCTAATGGGGATACTGCCCAACGATGGCGCCTTACCCTCAAGATGATTTTCCCATAGTGCATCTGATAAAGCACCTCTTTTAGTAATTGCAACACCATCTACCTTCTTTCCCTTTGATCCACCTGCTGTGTACTGACCATATGCCCTGTCTAACCCTGCGAATACTTTTTTAAATTTGTTTATGTCCATTGTTTCTCAAGTAATGCAGCCCTACGACCATGCACGGGAGAAACACTTAGATTGCAGAACCATGCACGGTCTAACGAAGAGGGCTGAACTCCGCTCTTTACTCCTCTGCAACCTGACCTTTAAAATGGTGGGTTATCTTTTGATGTTTTATCTTCCTCCATTTCTGGTTGAAGCTTATCTTTAGCTGCACTCATATCTTTAGAAAAAGATGATGCCTCTTTAACATGCGCTTCACTTGAAAGTGTTGAGTCTAACTCAACCTTCCATTTGTACCAGGTTTTGTCTCCATTTTTAGCTTTCTCAGATTTAAGAAAGTAAGAATGGGACCACATAGGTGGTGTGAAATACTCTCCATTTGAACCTGCAATCTTAAGATTTTTCATCTTACTATTCCAGTTTCTACTTGGTGTCAGTTGTGATGACTTCATTGATACCACCGCTTGACTTGTTTCACCCTTTCCCCCAATAATCAACACAAAGTAATTAGCAGTCTCTTCGATGTAATTACCCGAGTTGTCATTCTTATAAAACTTTCCATCATCAGCACGTATCGTGTCATTCATGACTTCTTTAGATTGGTGCACGGACACTGGCCCTTTTGCACCACTCCCAACAGGAGCCCACTCAACATATGTTTTATGATAGACACAAGGTATAACCTTAACACCTTGTTCACTAGGCCATGAATCTCCTGTAACAGAATTAAGAATCTGACCAGCTCGTAGAGCTTCATCATTTTCTATTTCTGGAGACATAGCTTGTAAAAGTTTTAATCGAGGAAGCTGCAGATCATCTGCACCCATCTCTTCAAACCCTGTATCAGCTCCTTCGAACTGAGACATGATCGCAACAGCAGCACTGCCATTACTCTTCGTTTGTACTTGTTTCTTTTTAGTCATTTTTCATACCTCATTATTTAAAGTTACGATTGCTTGATACTGACTTTATTAAGCCTAAAGGCACCAAACAATTTCTCATCAAAGTCTATGCCATCTCTGGACTTTGCATTCAAATACGAACGTAACGTACTTGGATGTATTGATGAGTTTTCATTCGGGACTAACCCCGAATCCTCTGCTAGTGATTTGAATTCTTGAGCAACTTTGTCTTCGCCCTTTTTAAAATCCACACTAACGACATTCTTTATTATATCACCATCGCCTTGCTGACGCACCCATTTAAAAGCAGCCTCTTTATTTTCTTCCTTAATGCTACAATATAATTGTTCTTTCGTGGTGACTTTAGATCCGTCTGTAAGTTTTAATTCAGACACACCTTTTGATTGTAGAAGATCAGTGATGCTATCAGCTAACACTTGTTCCTCTTCTTTTAATTTTTTTACTTTGAGCTCTGTTAATTCAATCTGTTCTTGAACTGATTGTATGCGCTCAATCTCTGATCCTAATTGACCGAGAGCCTCATCATCTATTTTATTAAATGATTCGGTTGATACATCTTCAAATAGTTTTGTTATTTTATTCATGTCTCTCTCCCATAATTTTGTATTTAATACTTGCAATTTATCTCATAGTCAACTATAAAAAACCAGGATGAGTGGATTAAATTTTAAAACAAAGCCTTATGCCCATCAGCTCAAGGCTCTAGAACAGTCATATAACAAGGAATACTACGCATTTTTTATGGAGATGGGTACAGGTAAATCTAAAGTTTTGATAGATGAAATCGCTAATTATTATTTAGAAAAAAAAATTGATAGTGCAATAATCATTGCACCTAAAGGTGTGTATCGTAACTGGGAAAGAGGTGAGATACCCACACACTTATCCGATGATGTACCATGCAGTGTTGCAACTTGGAAAGCACCAAGCGAAATGACAAAGAATGATAAACAAACTTTAAAAGATATTGTGCAGCCGAATGGTAAACTTCGTATTGTGTTGATGAACATTGAAGCGCTTAGTGGATCTGTTGGGATAAAATATGCAACACATTTTTTACACAGAAACAACACACTCCTGGCTGTCGATGAGTCAACCACAATCAAAACACCTAATGCTGCAAGAACTAAGAACGCTTTAAAAATCAGTAAGTTAGCTAAGTTTAGACGCATCATGACAGGGTCTCCTGTTACAAAGAATCCACTTGATGTGTATTCACAATTAGAATTTTTAAGCCCGGATATTACACGACAAAATTATTGGGCGTTTAGATCTAGGTATGCAATTTTAGTACGCAGGAATTTTGGCGCACGTGCCACGCAACTTGTTGTAGGGTTTCAAAGATTGCCAGAACTAAATACAATTATAGATCAACATTCGTATCGAGTATTAAAGGAGGATTGTTTGGATCTACCAGAAAAAATTTATACAAAAAGATTTGTATCACTAACCAAAGAACAAGTTAAAGCTTATGAAGAGATGAGAAGATTTAACATGACACAAGTAGATGGTAAAACGATGACAAGTTTATCAACACTATCTGCATTAATTCGTTTGCATCAGATTAGCTGCGGTCACATAACTTTAGATGATGGCGAAACAAAAGAAATAAAAAGTAATCGCATGCAAGAGTTACTAAACGTACTTGATGAAGTAGATGGTAAAGTTATCATCTGGGCCAACTATAGATTTGATATTCAAAACATTCAAAAAACATTAGCAGAAAAATTCGGAGAAGAATCTGTTGCTACGTATTATGGTGATACAAAAGATAGAGATCGCCAAGACATAGTCGATAGATTTCAAGATAAAGATTCTAAATTAAAATACTTTGTTGGTAATCCATCAACAGGTGGTTACGGTTTAACATTAACTGCAGCTCACACTGTTGTGTATTATTCCAACACGTATGATTTAGAAAAGCGTATGCAGTCAGAAGATAGAGCGCATCGTATTAGCCAAGTAAATAAAGTTACTTACATTGATATGATTGCTGAAGGTACGATTGATGAAAAGATTGTGCAAAGTCTTCGTAGTAAGATTGATATCGCTACTGAAGTAATGGGTGAGCAAATTAAAAAATGGGTTATCGAACCTATTAAAAAAAGAAAGGAGTCCTAATGGACACAAGTAAATATAAATCTGTAGCCACAAAGATGGATACATACAACAAAGCAAAAATAATTGCTAGTCATTCACATCGATCTATCGGAGCTGTTATCTCCATGTTAGTAGATCAAGAGTGGAACAAACAAAAACCAGGTGTGAAAAAAGAATTAAAGAGTGCTGCGTGATGTTTGACTTTTGGCATATAGCTGCAATCGTGTTGGTGTTTGTTCTTGGTTTCATGCTTGGCGAAAGATGGAAAAAAAACAAATCCAAAAAAGAAGCAATACATTATTTAATGGAAAGACTCTCATACGATTTAAAAGAAAACAACATACAGATGTATAGAAAGAAACCTATCACGGATGAAGACCAAAAAAAATTTGAAGCGTTGCTTAAAGATCGAACACGGTAAGCTCCGAGCTGCAGCGCTCCGTGATCCACGGACCACGAAAGATGTTGCGATTCGTATGCGTTTACATCGTATTGAATCTATTATAAAAAGGAGATATGGTAACGATTATTTGTTCGAGTTGCAAAGGTAACGGTTATATAAGGCTGAAATTTGAAGCGGAAGAATACATACATCAATGTGAAATTTGTCATTCTCAGGGCGAAATTGAGGAAGAAGAAGAATAAAAGTTTACTTTTCCTATAAAATGGCATACACTTTTGCAGCAACAAAGGCTGCTTATGAGTATTACATTGCCCAATAGTCCTGTTAGTAGAATTAGCAGGTGTTTTAAGTGCAATCATCTATCCGTGGAGTTTTGGAATCCGAAGTATAATCGCAGCTACACGGTGGAAGAATGGTTGACTATCTGTGATGAGGGAAGAGAATCACTACGCAAGATTCTTAAGCCTATCGTAGAAGATCCTAAATGGTTCTTCGACTAAAATTTTTTCCCACCGATTCTTTTTGAATTGATATGCCTTCTGATCTCTTCTATTTTCTGTGTATCCTCGGTGCTTTTTGTTTCTTGTATTCCAATTACTTGTTGCTTTTCTAAGTCTTGTTTGTCCTGTTATCTGCCAATTAACAGCTCGTAAGCTGGCGCCTGGTTCTGTTTCCAAAGTGTAGGTGATTATTCGTTCACCGCCCATGGCTCTCCATATCTTTTCACATCTAGCATAGAGATACGAACAAGCATTCTTTGGCGCAGGATCTTTGATACAAACACGTAGAACCTCGAGCGTTCCTCCATCGTCCAAGAGCCTTGCGACTGGCCTGCCACAAACAGCAACCCCGACCAACGATTCACGGCCCATGATTCCAATGCTGAACTTGTGCCCTGTTACTTTTTTATTATGCCTGTGATGTGCCGTGATATATTCGTTCGCAGCTTTGAGAGAGATTGGTATTATTCTAAAATTACTTTTTATTAATTTGTTCATCAATCATTCTGCCAAGAACAAACACCATGAATCCAATTAAAACCAGGGCTAAAAGTATTAGCCCTAGTAAGATATTCGTTATCACTTTTTAGGTTTCTCCATAAGTAAAGCCATAAAACTCTTGAAAATCTTTTAATGACCAAGATTTCATGCTTTGTTTAATATTATCATCAGATAAAATGTTTCCATTTTTATCTGTTACTTCATCAAGATCATAATTAAATCCTGAAGCATAATCTAAAAAATCTTTTTTAGTATATTTTTTTTTCATTATGCCCTCCAATAGTAAGTATCACCGTCAAAATCTGTTTGACTATAATCCATGGCAACAGCGTCTGCCCAACCCCGCCAATCTATGTGATAGTGTAATGGATTGCTATTATCTTGACGGTCAAGATAACCAAAATCATAAGCCGTATCTTCACAATACTCGACCCAATAGTTTTCACGAATAAATGTTACACCCATTTCAAAGTTATCTCTTCCAACTTCTTCAATAAGATCATCTATCATTTCAATTCTTTCTCTATCGTAATCGTCTTCTTCGTCCAATGTTTTTAATTCGTCTAACAAATCTCGACTATCAAATATATCACTCATGATTCCTCCAATGGTTCAGCAGTTGTGCATTCGACCCTAACCACTTCTGAAGTATCAGGGTCAACGGACATAGCAATGTCCGTCGCTTCTTCTTTGTTGATTGCATTAACAATCCAAGTATCTTGCTTGATGTAGCGTTCAGTTACCTTGAAAGTTTTTAATCCTTCTTCTTCTTTCAAGCGATCTGCCGCTTCCTCCATGGCCCTTTCTTGTTGGTCCATGACCCACGAATCAAATTTAGTCATGGTCAACCTCCGTAACATTTATTATTACTTCTATATTTCTTGTTGCATATTCGCCATTGACTGTTTCGTGCCACTGCTCAAGTAAAGGAACTAATCTTTTTAGTTCGATACCATCAATGCCATCAAGACTTCCTAATATACAATCTTTTTTACGTTTGCCTTTGGTCCACTTTGAACCAATGTTATTAACGACATATTTATCTACAATCATAGTTTCTCCTTTTGATGTATGATATACTAATTATCCCATATAGATACTGATGTCAAATAAAAACACCCCCTCCAATGAAGAATGAAAACATTAAGAGGGGGAAAGGGAGTGAATAAGATTCATCTATACAGTGCTATAGTTATTTCTACAACATATTTATATTTAACCTTTCAAATACTACGCGTAGCGGTGTAGCGGTGTAGCGGTAGTGAAATAATATATACATTACAATGACTTAAACCTGTTTTAACCGCTACATGTCCGCTACGTCTGGCATATATGGCGTAGCGGTAGATTCCTTGTTTTCTGCCAAAAACATGTTATAAGGGTATTATGGAACTAGAACAGTTACGAGACAAACTGACACCAAAGCAAGCAAAGTTTTGTTTATTGTTTGTTCAAGAAGGCGACACAAAAACAGCTACGGAGTGTGCTATCCTGGCCGGATACTCAGAAAAGAGGGCAAGAATTGAGGCCTCCGAACTACGCAAACATCCTGCCTGTACTGAATATATACGTGAACTGCGGAATCAAGAAGAAAAGAAATATGAAATTAATCTTTACAAACATTTGAAAAGATTAGATCAGTTGAGCAGGGGCGCGGAAGAAAAGGGCAATTGGAATGCAGCCGTTACGGCTGAAAAATCCAGGGGTCAAGTTGGTGGTCTTTACATTGACAGAAAAGAAATAATGCATGGTAGTATTGACCAATTGAATCGTGAAGAAGTT
>Ga0114932_10005751_pt1 | contig 10864 bp, 6 predicted proteins | sample 2SBtaG_2_FD_87286 | JGI IMG/M metagenome (GOLD analysis project Ga0114932, IMG submission 87286) | Deep subsurface microbial communities from Kolumbo volcano to uncover new lineages of life (NeLLi) - 2SBTROV12_ACTIVE470 metaG | ecosystem: Environmental > Aquatic > Marine > Volcanic ... | reverse complement strand
TTGGCAAAGCTGATGGCACAGGCCTCGGACAGCCCGTACACCTCGTGGATGGTCATGCCGATGCCGTAGAAGAACTCCAAGATCTCGATGTCGATCGGTGCCGATCCGGTGATGAACACCTTGACCCGGCCTCCAAAGACCTCGCGGATCTTGCGGTAGACCAGCCTGTCGGCGACGGGCAGCCACATGCGGTCCCACACAGACAAGGCGGGCCCGACTCCTGTGTCCGCTCGGGCCTTGCGTCGTGCCAGTTCCCGGGCGGCATTGAAGATGGCCTGCCTGCGTGGATTGGCCTGTGCGACACGCTCGCGAATGCGTCCGTACATCTTCTCGAAGATGCGCGGCACCGCGCCAAAGTAGGTCGGTCGAACCTCCATCAGCTCGTCGAGCAAGGTGTCGTAGCTGGTGGCATAGGCGGTGTTCAGCCCGACATTCATGCGGCCAAAGAAGCCCGGAACATGCTCGGCCACATGGGCCAGCGGCAGGAAGCTGATGGTGATGTCGTCATCGCCCAAGTCGTCGATGAGTAGATGCTGGGTGCTGCGCATCCAGTCGATGATCAGGCCGTGACTCAGGGGCACGCCCTTGGGCTGTCCGGTCGTGCCCGATGTGTAGACCACAATGGCGACGTCGTCGCGCTCGACCGCGGCAATCAGTCCCTCGACCAGCTGGGGGTCGGTGTCGACGGCCTCGGCCCCTCGGGCTTCAATGGCCGCCATCGGCGTGGCGGGGGCACAGTCCTTGGTGCATCCCCAGGCGATCAGGTGCTCCAGGCTCTCGATTTGATCGAGCAGTGGCTTGAGCCGCTCAAGCTGTTCGTCGGTGTGCACCACCAAGACCTTGGCGCCGCTGTCCTCGAGAATGAACTTCACCTGCTCGGTCATGAGCGTCTCGTAGATGCCTACGGTGCGCATGCCCATGGACAGGGCGGCCATGTCGATGTGCACCCACTCGGGTCGGCAGCCACCGATGATGCACATGGTGTCGCCGCGCTCGACGCCGAGCCCGTGCAAGCCAGCCACGAGGCGTGCGTTCTTGGTGCGGAACTCGGTCCAGGTCGTGCCGACCCATGAGCCGTCGGCCCGTCGCTCGCGGTAGGACTCGCGGTTGGGGGTGGTCTGAACCCGCTTGAGCAGCAGCTGCGGGAGGGTCTCTACGTGGTGTGCAAGCATGTTCTAGCCCGGGTTGATGGCTTCGAGGCGGGGCAGCACTTGCTCGGCGAACAGGCGCATGGAGTTCTTGACGTCGTCGTGAGGCATGGGCCCGTTCTTGAATCCACCGATGAACAGGTTGCAGCCTGCCTCAGCGTATGGTTTCAGCACCTCGAACACGTGGTCCGGGTCGCCGCAGACATAGGGCGTCCATCCGGATTCGACCATGTCGTCGTAGGTGGCTCCCGAGGCCATAATGGCGTCGGCACGGGCGGTCAGCCACTCGGGTTTGGGGTCGCCGTCGTCCCAGGTCTCGACAGACTTGCGAACCAAGTGCTCCATCAGCTTTCCGCCGCCTTGGGCAAAGGCCATCAACGTGCGCAGGATGTACATCTGGCCCTTCTTCTGGGCGCGCTCGTGGTCCTCGTCGACGTAGATCCACTTAAAGAACGGTCGGATGGGGCAGGGCTCGGTGCCGGCCTCTTTGCAGAAGCGGTCGTAGGTCGCCATGTCTGCCTTGACCGCGGCGGGGTTGAAGCCGGCGGCGGGAAACATGCCGTAGCCACGGTCTGCTGCCCACTTGATCTGCTCTTCGCGGGTGGTCGTGCAGAAGACCATTGGGTGCGGCTTCTGGAAGGGACGGGGCTGCACGGTGCACTCCGAGAATTCATAGAACTCTCCCTTGTGAGCGACCTTTTCTTCGGTCCACAGCTTGATGACCGCATCGGTGATCTCGCGGGTTCGGGCCTTGGCCTGGGACAGGTCGGCGCCGAAGGGCTTGAACTCGTACTTGCGGTAGCCCGAGCCCACGCTGAACACGACGCGCCCGCGGCTCATCTGGTCGATCAACGCCAGGTCTTCGGCCAGTCGGATCGGGTGTGCCAGCGGAGCCACCACGAGCTGCGGCCAAAGCTTGATGGTCGAAGTGGACCCCGCCACAAAGCTCAGGAAGTGCTCGACCCGCGGCATAATTCCGTAGTTCTCGCTGAAGTGATGCTCGGCGGGGCATGCGGCCCAAAAGCCGAGTTCTTCGCCGTACTTCACCTCGTCGAGCGCCTGATTGTAGAACTCGCTGGGCTCGATCTGACCAAGGGTCTCGAACAGGTAGAACAGTCCTGCCTTCATGATTCTGGCTCCATGACTCGTCGCAAAGTATAAGGTGTTACCTGACACTTGTCACGAAGCGAGGAAGATTGCCGTCCGAGATCATCAAAGTCACCTGTAGTGACGGTCTGACGTTGGTTGTCGAGGATCACGGCGGCAGCGGGGCCCCGGTGATCTTGGTGCATGGCCTGGGCTTTGCGCGTCGGCACTGGCAGGCCCAGGTCGCGGCTCTGCTCGAGGCTGGATTTCGTCCGATCACCTGGGACTTGCGCGGCTTTGGCGACTCCGAGATGCCCGTGCAACCGTACGACGTGGCAACGGTGGCCGACGACCTAGAGCGGGTTCGGCAGCATCTGGGCTTTGAGCGCTTCCACCTTGTTGCTCACTCCTTGGGGGGCATGGTGGCGCTTCGCTACGTGCTGGATCGCCCCGAGCGCGTGTTGAGCCTGGTCCTGGCCTCGACCTCGTCGCACAATGGGGTGCGTGCGTCGGCCATGGCCCGTGCGGTTGAAGTGCTGTCCTTCAAGGGCTTTGACGTGGCCATCGAAGAGCCCGAGATCGCCACCGAAGTGGACCGAATCGTCGAGTCCCTTCGCCCGGTGCTGGGCGACATCCGTCCGGTCTTGCGGGGCTTCTGCCTCAAGCCCGATCCCGCTAGAGCGCGAGCCTGGGGGGCCGTCGTGGGCTTCACCGTCCGCCATCAGCTGGGCGACATCGCGGTGCCGTCTCTGGTTGTGCACGGCGAGAACGACCCGATCATCCCATTCGTGACCGGCAAGCTCACCGCCGAAGCCATGGGGGCCGTGTTCGTGCCCGTCCCCGCCGTTGGCCACAACCTGCCCACAGACCGGGCCGACACCTTCAACACCGCCATGCTCACCTTTCTGGAGCAGCACCGATGATCCACTTTCACCGCGATGAAGACGAGGAACTGTTGGTCGAAGCGGCCGCCCGCTTTGCCGCAGAACGACTCGCCCCCGACGAACGCACCCACGAAAAGCTGGGCTACCCACAGTCCCTTCGCACCGAGTACGCCGAGCTTGGCTTCACCGAGCTCGATGAGGTCTCAGTTCAGGTGTGCATTCGGGTCTGGATGGCATTGGCGGAGGCGGACCCGACAGCCCCTCTGGCGCTGATCGCCCAGCCCCAACATGGCGACGGGTCTCTTGGCATGCGTGCAGGGGGCGGTGCCCGAGTGCCCATTCCCGACCTTTCCGAGTCGCAGCGCCGGGTGTTCGCCGCATCCTTGATTCTCGGAGCAGCCCGGCATGCCTACGCCTATGCCCGTAACTATGCGTCCGAGCGCATCGTCTTCGGCCGCCCCATCGCCCACCACCAGGGCATCGCCTTTCAGCTCGTCGACTGTGCCGTGGCCATCGAAGCGGCCGAATGCCTGCTCATTCAGGCCGCTGGTGAGGGCAGTCCGGTCGCCATCGCCAACGCCTATTTGCTGGCGGTCGAAGCTGGCGACATGGTCACCGACCGGGCCGTGCAGTTCCTGGGAGGCCACGGCTACCTGTTCGATCACCCTGTCGAAAAGCGCATGAGGGACGTGCGAGCCCTCGCTCTTCTGTGGGGAGGAACGACCGCAGCCCGCGAGGTGGTGTCCGACGGTCTGCTCGACCTGCCGCCGGCCATTGAGGTGCCCGCATGATCGAGACCTCCCTCGATGATGGGTTTCGCAATGTGCTGGGCCTGATGCGGCAGCTTGGACGGGACCACCTGCGACCCGCAGGCCTGCAAGCAGAGCGTACCGGCGAGCCACTTCCCGCGGACCACCCCGTCTTTGTGCACTTCAACATGCTGGGACTGCGCTTTGGCCTGCGCAAGAGCAAGCGCTCCAAAGACAGATCGGGTCCCCGCCCCGAGTCCCGCAACGCCCGCACCGCCATCTTGGCCGCCGAAGAGATGGCCTACTGGGACCAGGGTGTCTGCATGAGCCTGCCTGGACCTGGCCTGGGTGGCCCGCCGCTGGGATTGCTGGGCACGCGCGAGCAGAAGGACCGCTTCCTCAAGGCCCCGTTCAAAGACCCGGCGACCCCGGCATGGGGCTGCTACGCGCTGACCGAGCCCAGTGCCGGCAGTGACGTGGCGCGCATCCGCATGACCGCCCGAAAGGACGGTGACGAGTGGGTGCTCAACGGGCGCAAGACCTTCATCACCAATGGTGCCCGTGCATGTTGGTCGGTGGTGTTTGCGACAGTGGATAAGGATGCCGGTCGAGCCGGTCACCGCGCCTTCATCGTGCCTGCCGATGCCCCGGGCTTCTCGGTCGGCCGCATCGAGAAGAAGATGGGACTCACCGCGTCGGAGACCGCGGGATTGGTGTACGAGGACGTGCGTGTGCCGCTCGATGCGCTGCTGGGGGGCGATGGCGGAAAGGAAGGCAAGGCGGGCTTCAAGGTCGCCATGTCCACCTTCGACATGACGCGGCCCATGGTCGCGGCGATGGCGGTCGGCATCGGTCGGTGCGCATGGGAGCGCGCTGCAGAACTCGCTCGACAGAACTTCTCGGCACAGGGAACACCGGGGGAGCGCCTGCTGCTGGATGATCTGGCCGATGCGCGTCGCCGCCTGGATGCGGCACGGCTGCTGTGCTGGAGGGCGGCCTACAAGATGGACGTGCACGAATCGAACACCATCGAAGCGTCCATGGCCAAGGTGCATGCGCCTCGAGCCGGCATGTACGCGGCGTTGGTGGCGACGGAGGTGGCGGCGGCGGCGGGAGTGCCTGGCGACGTGCTCGTCGACAAGTGCTTCCGCGATCTCAAGGTGTTCGACATCTTCGAGGGCACCGGCGAAGTGCAGCGCATCGTGCTGGCCCGGCGGCTGTTCGACTATCCGCGCAACGTGTAGCTACAGCCCGCGACCCATGAACAAATGGATGGCGCCCGACTGTTCGCCGTTGAAGTCGGCAAGGTGGGTTCCCACAGCGAAGTCGTCGATGCCGTCCTCGTCTTGGTCGCCAAGCCCGGCGGAGCTGGTCGCCCAGCGGTGCGCGGTGTTGCCCCAGATGTAGCCAGTTCCCGGGTCATCTCCGAAGCGTGCTCCCGATGCCAGGGGGCCATAGAACAGAAAGGCGCGGCCTGAATCTGGGGTCAGGTCGGGGGCGTCGAAGGTGAGATGCGGTGCCATCAGGTCGATGTTTCCGTCCCCGTCCACATCACCGATGGTCTTGAACTCAAAGCCAAAGTTCTTTTCGGGGGCGTCGGCGTCAGGCAGGCCGTAGATCTGTCCGGTGGATGCGGCGTCGGCGGTCGCCCCACCACCGGGAAGCGGGTCGGTGAAGACGAAGATCACGCCTGCGTCGGGACCATTGGTGTCGTCGAGTGAAGCTCCGACGAGGGCGTCCTCGGCGCCGTCCCCGTCGACGTCCGAGACCCACAGGCCCGTGCCGAAGTTGTGGTTGGCCGAGTTGCCGCGAATGGAACCCGTGGCGTCCGCCGTGCTGAGATCGCCGGTGATTGGGGCTTCGAAGCTGAACAGAACCCCCTCGGCGCTCTGGTCGATGACTGCGCTGATGGCCGTGGCCAGCACCTCGGCGGTTCCGTCTCCGTTTAGGTCGGCTGTTGCCGTTGCATAGCCCAGGTAGTTGCCGGTGCCGGGCGGACGGATGATCATGGCCTCTTCAAACGCGACGTGCTGCCCAGTCAGGTCCCCGCTGTGGATGTAGACCTCGCCAGAGAAGCCGTCGATGGCGCGGGCGCCGCTGACCAGGTCGGGGATGTCGCCGGTGCCACGCACGTCGTGACCGCCGCCGATTGCGTAGCCCAATCGAGACTCGTCGACGCCGATGAGGTGCAGGGTGGCCTCGGAGGTGAGTACGTCGCCGCTGTTGAGGTCGGCGAACAGGAAGACCTCGCCGTTGTTTGCCCCACCGACGGCTGCCGTGTCTTTTGAGACCAGAATGGCGTCGTTGCCGTCTGCGTTGAGGTCGCCAACGTTGAACAACTCCCACCCAATGGTCTGACCGGTGCGCAGGTCGCCGATGAGCTGCACTGCCGGTTCAGCCCCCGGGCTGATCGGTCCCTTGTAGATCAACACGGAGCCGCCGTCGGTCTGCGCGTCGTCCGTGCCACGCGAGGTGGCGGCGAGATCCAGAATGCCGTCACCATCGAAGTCCATGCCGGTCATGAAGTAGCCCAGGTGGGCAGATCCAGATGAGTGGCCGACAAGGTCGGGGGTCGTGTTGCCCAAGTCCTCGTCGAAGCGGCAGTGGCCCATGCCCCCGTCGCAGTCGTTGTCGATGCCGTCACTGCAGACTTCGGTGGCGGTGCTGTGTGCGAGCGGCTCGCCGTCGTCGCAGTCGTTGCCTCCCGACGCCATGCTGGCGTCGCCGTCGCCGTCCGCATCGGTGCCGTCGATTCCGTCGCAGTTGCTGTCGACGCCATCGCCTACAGCGTCGCCAGCCTCGGGTGAGGTGTCGCCGTCGCTGTCGTTGCAGTCGGTCCCGCCGGTGACCACCCCCGCGTAGCCGTCGCCGTCCGCATCGGTGCCGTCGACTCCGTCGCAGTTTTGATCGGTGCCGTCTACGCTCGCGTCGATGGCTCCAGGATTGATCAGCGGGTTGCCTTGGCAGTCGCCCGAGACGGTGCTGTAGCCAAGGGGCAAGCTGCACGCGACGATGGCTTTTACTGAGCTGCCCCAGCCGTCGCCGTCTTGGTCGGCGTAGAACGTCACCCCGTCCGAGGGGTCGTCGTCGACCAGGCCATTGCAGTCGTCGTCAAGGCCGGTGCAGGTCTCGCTAGCGCTGGGATTGACGGACGCAAGGCTGTCGTCGCAGTCCGTGCCATCCGAGATGTGATTGGTGGGCTGAGTGCACTCCACAACCGGACTTGCGGCGTCTCCGAAGCCATCGGCGTCGGTGTCGGGGTGCCAGACCGGCGCGGCATCGTCTGGGGTGCCGTCGCAGTTGTTGTCCACATTGAGGTCTGTGCAGTCATCGACGAGATTGGGAGCGACGTTCGGGTTGAAGTCGGCGCAGTCGCCGCTTTGGGCCGCGACACCGTCTGTGGCATCGCCACTGCAGATGCGCACCTCGGATCCGGAGTCGCCGAACCCGTCTGCGTCGCTGTCTGCGTACCAGACCACGCCGTCGCTCGCATCATCGTCGACCGCGCTGTTGCAGTCGTCATCGAGTCCGTTGCAGATCTCGGCTCCGAGAGGGTTTGTGCTTGCAGCGGTGTCGTCGCAGTCCGTGTCGTCGACCACGTGACCGTCGGGCTTGTCGCAGGCGTCCTGTCCGCTATCGGGGTCGCCAAAGCCGTCGTTGTCGGTGTCCGCGTACCAATGCCGTTGGACCTCGACCGTCTCCTCGTTGCAGTCATCGTCGATGCCGTTGCAGACCTCGACCGCGTCGGGGTGGATTGCTGAGCTGGAGTCGTCGCAGTCGGTGTCGTCGCCGCCGGGTCCCTCGAAGCCGTCGCCGTCGAGGTCGTGGAGTGCGGTGGGCACAGGTGTGGGACACCCTGCGAGCAACAGAGCCAGAGGCAGCAGTCTCAAAGTCCCGCTCCCGAGAACACCCAGAGCGCGCCGGTGCCTGTTCCGTCATCTTGCGAGCCGATCACCCATTCGTCGGCGCCGTCACCGTTCTGATCGCCGATGACTGCGCTTCCGTTGCCGAGAAAAGCCTGGACGGCGTTGCCCTGCATCATCCAGGAGGCGCTGCTGGTGCTCGCGTCGATGGTGCCGGACAGCGGACCGTGCAGGATATTTGCGCGCCCCGCATATTGGTACAGATCGGGCGAACGGTACGCCGTGCCCTGGCTGTACAGCAGGTCAGGGGCGCCGTCACCGTTCAGATCACCCACCTCCATTCGGCCGCCGCAGCCGGTGCTCTCGGCTCCAGGGCCAGGCCGGCAAGAAATGACGGCGAACGCGAGGTCGACACCCGGTCCGGCGATGGGGTTGTCGCTGATGAGGTAGATCTTGCCCGCTCGGCTGCCCGGGTAGGAGCTCTTGTTGGCGGCCACCGCGAAGTCGTCGAGACCGTCGCCATCCCAGTCACCGATGTTCTGTACTCCCGAGCCGAAGTAGTCGTAGTGCTCTTCGCCGTAGATGAGTACGCCGCTCGTCACGACTCCGTCGAGGACCGGAGATTCGTGGATCGTGACGGCGCCGGGCAGGTGGCTTGGCGCGGTCCAGAACCTGGGCACTCCGATCAACACCTCGTCGCTTCCGTCCCCGTCTAGGTCGGCAGAGGCGACGTCGTACCCGGCGGACAGTGAGCCTTGGGGGGCGCGAATGACCACGGTCTTGTTGAGATCACCCGAGACGATGTAGGCGGCGCCTCCGAGTGCGAGCGGCCCTGTATAGGGAGCGCCGATGATGATGTCCCGGGTTCCGTCGCCGAGGGCGTCCTGGGCGACGTCAATGCTCCTGCCGAACTGATCGCCCGGAGCTTCGCCGAAGAGGACCGGAAGCGCGGTGGCGTTGCTGCCCAAACCAGCAGGGTCGCCGTGGCGAATCCAGAATCGGCCGGCGGTGCTGTCTGCGGACACTGAGCCGATTCCGAGCTCATCGTCTCCGTCCCCGTCCAAGTCGCCGAGGTTGGCCAGGACTGCGCCGAAGTACAGGTCGTCTTCATCGCCGGCGATCAAGGTCTGGGGATCGTCGAGGGGGTCCAACCCGATGGGGCCATGCCACAGCCACGCGTGTCCAGAGGCGTCGCCGCCCATGTCGGACTTGTACTCACTCGCCGCCATGTCCACGATGCCGTCCCCGTTCCAATCGCCGCTGGCGACCGAGTTTCCTAGCCCGGTGCCTGGAGTGGCAGCGAGGCGGGACGGGGGTGTCGATTTCGCGTCTTTGTCATTTGAGTGGCAGTGCGGGGAGCTACCAGAGCAGTCGTTGTCGATGCCGTCGTAGCAGTCATCCGTCGCGTTCGGATGCACCAGAGCGTCTTCGTCGTCGCAGTCGGCGCTGCTTTCGACCCAGCTGCCCACCGGCGCGCACACCGAACCGACGAAGAATGGGTCGCCAAATCCGTCGCCGTCCCCGTCTAGGTAGTGGTCAGTGCCGTCAATTGGGTCGTCATCGGTGATGCCGTTGCAGTCCTCATCGACGTCGTCGCAGGATTCGTCCGCGCCGGGATGAATCGTCTCGTCGTCGTCGTCGCAGTCCCCACCACCCCGGGACTGGCCGTCTGCGGCCCAACACGCCGTAAATGCGGTGGAGGGGTCCCCAAAACCATCGTCATCGGAGTCGGTATAGATGCTGATGGCGTCGGTTGCGCTGTTGTCTACGGTGCCGTCGCAGTCCTGGTCGATGTGGTCGCACACCTCGGGTGCGCCGGGCGCGATGGTCGCGTCCGAGTCGTCACAGTCGGTGCTGTTGTCGATCCGGTCAGAGGGGCCGACGCAGTGGTACTGCACGTCTGCGGCGTCACCAAACCCGTCTTGGTCGCTGTCGAGGTACCAGGGACTGCCGTCCTCGTCGACGGCTCCATCGCAGTCGGTGTCCACGCTGTCGCAGCTGTCGGTCTGGTCCGGGGCGATGGCTGGGTTGGCATCGTCACAGTCGCCTCCCTGCCCAATTCGGCTGTCCGGAGCCACGTCGTCGCAGTTGACGACAACATCGACCTCACCACCGTATCCGTCCCCATCTTGGTCGTTGTGCCAGCTGTTTCCGTCGACGGGTTCTTCGTCGATGGCCCCGTCGCAGTCGTCGTCTGCGCCATTGCACAGCTCGAGCCGGCCAGGGTGGACGTCGACAGCTTCGTCATCGCAGTCCGTGCCGTCGCTGACTTGTCCCGGCAGCGCTGTGCAGTCCTCGACCATGGTGGAGGCGTCGCCGAAGCCGTCTGCGTCTGCGTCGTCGTACCAAGCCAGCAGTACGTCTCCGTTGCCGTCGCAGTCGTCGTCTCGGTCGTTGCACACCTCTTCGGCACCTGGATGCACGGTTGCAACCAGGTCATCGCAGTCGAGCTCGCCGTCACCGACACTGCTGTACCCGTCACCGTCCCGATCCAAGAACAACTCGTGGGTGGCATCATCGACGTACAGACATGCAGCAGACTGCAGCAACAGCACGGCGACGAAAGAGGCATGGGGACGACGCATGAGTCGGCAGTCTACACTCAGGAAATGGGCAGATTCGCACTGATCATTGTCGCGCTCGGTAGCGGGTGCAGCAGCTGGCAGCCACCGGGTGATGGCATCGCCAAGGGGTGCCACGAGACCGCGGTCTCAGACCAGACGCTGCGTCAGCGCACTGGCATCTCATCTCACCTCGAGTGGGCAGACGATGCGGCGTCGACTGCCCGCAGGGAGTTCGAGATCGCGCAGTGGGCCGAGTTGGGCATCGGGCTGGCTCGCACCGACTTCAGCTGGGACCTCGTCGAACCCGAGCGCGGGGTGTGGGACTGGAGCGGGCCCGACCGGGTGATGGATGCGGCAGAGTCGGTCAATGTGCAGGTGCTGCCGATCTTGAACTACGGCAACCCGTGGGCCAGCAGCCTCGGCGATGACCGGCACCTGCCCCCCGATGACCTCGGCGACTTCGGCACCTACGCCGCAGCCCTCGCCGAGCGGTACGGGGGCCGGCTGCAGCGCTACGAGATCTGGAACGAGCCCAACACCGGCGGGACCTTCTGGGAGCCCACCGATGAC
>Ga0114932_10005748_pt1 | contig 10869 bp, 4 predicted proteins | sample 2SBtaG_2_FD_87286 | JGI IMG/M metagenome (GOLD analysis project Ga0114932, IMG submission 87286) | Deep subsurface microbial communities from Kolumbo volcano to uncover new lineages of life (NeLLi) - 2SBTROV12_ACTIVE470 metaG | ecosystem: Environmental > Aquatic > Marine > Volcanic ... | reverse complement strand
TCAGCTCTAGTTCCATTACGAGTGGTAGGATAACCATAAAATTCTAGACAATTATCTATGCCATTCATAATTATACTACAAGTTTGACATCTTAATTTTAAATCTGTGATTGGTTCAGAATTAAGAATGAAAGTATCTTTTGATGTTTCAATCTCTTTTGTGTTAGTATCAACATTTGATTCGTATTTGAAATCATTCAAATTCAAATCATCTTTGATTTCCTGAGGAAAACCCTTCCAATCTTCTGCTAATGCCTCCCATCCTAACTTTAATTCAGATTTAGTTTGATTTGGTTTTGGAAAATCTGATGTGATTAACCAAAGATCTTCAGTTCCTTTTGCAACAGGCCCTCTCTGACCACGCCCAATCATTTGAGTGTACAATGCATTACTTCCTACATCACGGCAAATTATCAAAACATCGATTTTTGGAACATCAAATCCAGTCGTAAAAACGCCATAATTACTCAGTACAGGTATCTCTTCAGTATCTCTAAATTTTTTTACTATTTGACGTCTGATTCCAGGGTTTGTTGTTCCATCAACAGATTCAGCCTTTTCATGTCCATAATTTACCCGTAAGATTAATTGTAATTCCTGCGAATGTTTTACACTGTTTGCAAAAATTAAAACTCTTTTTTTATTATATTTTTTAATACATTTATCGACAACATCACAAATTTGTCGATTATACTTTTCATCATTTGAAATTGTGCTGTCTTCTAACGTTCCTTTTTTCCATTTTTCAAACTCTTTTTTATTCAAATGTAATTGTGGTCCATCTATAACACCATGAGTTATTTTACATAAAATTTTTCTATCATTTGTTAGAATATTATAAAATTCTTGGGTATCTTCCAATGAACCCGTTTGTCCTATTTTTGAAGTAGTTCTGGATAAAATTTGCATTTCATGTCTTTGTGTAATTGACTTTCTACCAATTCCATTAGTTACTTCAAGTGTTATTATGTACTTACCTTCTTTTTTGAATTCTTCATAAAATTCAGGTTCAGTATGATCTGGAATTACTTGACCACGAAATGACGTAAACTTCCATGAATATGTGATGTCAGAATAAAGATCGTATGAATCTGTACCAGAAATTTTGATGCTATCTCCAACATATGCTGTATGTGGAGCATTGATTATTGCAATTGGTTCTGAAGATGTCCCACTACGTTCTGGAATTGGAACATAAATTCTTCCAAAAATTTTATGAATTAATCTTGTGTATTTATCCAGATTTTTAAAATATGCAGGCTCTTTATCAGTATCCATATTTGTAAAATCATCAAGGTCATCAACATCATCAGTTGAAAATTCATCTCGAATTCCTGAGCCTTTGTATGGAGTTGCAGATAAACCAATTAGAATGATATTATTTTGATTAATTTTTTCTACATTACGTCCTGAATAATCAAAGCCCATTGCTGCTAGAAAGTTCTGATAACCCTCTCCAGTCACTTCGTGAGCCTCATCAATTACAATTGCAATGGTATTTTTACGAACATAATCATAATATTCACTATTTTGCCAATAATCAATTCTACGTGTTCCTTCTCCTTTTTCGTGTTCTAATTCGTCAGTGACATGAATTGTATTACTGATTACAATATGTGTTCCAGGATTATTGTTTAAAATGTCAGGTAAACTACCTCTTCTGTCACCATACCAATGTGTTAGATTCACTAACCCAGAAGTACCTATTTGATTGAAAATTTGTCGAAATGAGTCAGATGCTTGGTCACACAACTCATTTGTTGATGCAAACCAAAAGATTATTCCATTTTTGTTTAGTTGTTGTGGATGAGCAGTTGAATCAATCTTTCCTTGATCACGAAGATTTAGCCATTCAACAAGTGCCTGAACAGTCATACGAGTTTTACCTGAACCTGTAGGCATCATGATTAATGTTCGTTTTTCAGTTCCATCTAGATCCTCTTTCTTTGACAAGTAATTGTGAATCTTAATGAGACCTCTTGTTTGAAAATCATATAATTGAGATAGTTTAGATTTGGTCTTTAATGGAATTGTAATAGGAAGAGGTGGAATTGGTTCTGGTGTTTCCCAGACTGAATTAGGTAACAGTAGATAGTCAGAGCAAAGTTCTTTTTTCCATTTATCATACCATCTACGATTAGATACTTGTTCAAATGTTGTAAATGATTCCTTATGTGCATTATTAAAGCTGTTTAGAAGTTGTTGTTTTGCTTGTTCAGGATTTTCTTTCTGATATTTGCAATATTGTTCAAGAAACTTTTGTTGAACAAGATTACGTATGAAATTTTTCTTTGATTTTTTTTCAATTTCTTTAATTTTATTATCATATTTTTTTCCTATATCTGAATTCCCTAATCCATGATTTTGCAAATCTTTTAACGCTCGTTTATAGCTAGCAAGATTTCCTTGTTCTTCTGATTTTACATTTGCAACAACATTAAAGAAATTATTTCCAATGTACAAAAGTAGTGAATCACAAATTTTTTCTTTGTCTTGTTGTTCATCAATTTTTAATATTGATTTTAATAAAGAATTATTTGGTAAAATTTCGTTAAATAACTTTTTTAGATCATCTGCAGTTTCAAATAATTCCATAATACGTTTTTTAATTTTTTCTGAATCCGGTTCTGCAGGTGCTGAAATTCCAAAACGAGCCATTTTCTAGTATTTCTTCTCCTCAACAGGCACAAAAACCCGTTTTTCAATGAAATCATTGAAGATTTTTGTGCATGCATTAATGATTTTTTTATCTTTAGTCCAAATTCCAGTTTCAATATTTTTTTCCATTGCAGTAATTGTGAGATTAGCAGATGTGATTAGAATTTCTTTGTCATCAATTATGATTATTTTAGAATGTAATTTATTTAGAATTTTTTTTGGGAATTTTTTTCTATTTAATACATAAATTTCTGGTCTTGATTCGTAATCCCAATCTTTGATTATTTGTTTATGAAATTCTTTAAATTTTTCATCATTTAAAATAAATGTAATTTCAGGTTTATTTTCTAATTCTTCTAATCTTTCAAAGAAATATTTCATTTTAAAAACCCAATAACCAATAATTGTTATTTTATGTTTTGCACGACCAATCATTTGATAGATTGTTTCATGTGTTTGTCTTACATTTTTGTGAATAAAATCTCCAGACATTACCAACTGGATAATTTTATCTTCATTTTGTGTATACATTTTTGATACTGCATTAATTGTTAGTGATAATAGATCACCATCATCAGTTTGTTTACAGATTTTTTTTAAAATGTCTGTTTGTAATGATGTAAGTTTACATCTATCTTGTATGATTAATGGACTTATTTTGGAAGGTGTTTTTCCTTTCAAATAATTAATAATTAATTTTGTATTTTTCTCAGAGGTACTTGAAACCAAATTTTCTATTTGTTTAATACTAAGCATCTGGAATTTCTCTCACAAGACCAAACTCTTTGTTGACTAGAATTTTTCTATCTAACATTTTATTGAAATTTTCACAACTTGTTTCAGGTAATAACATGCAACCAAAACAAGCAGAGCCATTTTGTCTTAAATTCATTGGAAGTTCTTTTTCTCTCATTCGTTTAGGATCTTCTTCAATACAAATTGGATCACGTGAACAAGTTCTTTTGTTATGTAATGCACTTTTAATAATTTTTACCAGATCAATTTGTCTAACTAGACCTCCTAGACTTCCATCACCTGCACTTGTTGTGTAGATTAACAATCCACGCATATCATCTGAAGAATAAATTCGCTCAGAAATTGATGCCTCATTGTAACCTGAGGCAAGTGCCAGTTCTTTGATTAAAAGATGTGAAATTGAATGTAACAAAATGAATTGTCTGTCAACTTTTACACCAGAAGGCCAATTTGATGTTTCTTCCCAATCTTTATGATTCAAAATCATTGAATCTAGTCGTTGATTTACCTGATCATTTAGACATTTGTTGATAAAGTCTTTATCAAATACAAGGAAAATTCCTTCTCCTTTTTTTATAACACATGGTAACCATTTTTTTGCTAGGATTGGTTGACCATATTTTGTTTCACCATCACTTCTAAATTGTATGTCACATATGTTGTGTCGACTACGAGGTGTCACTTGAGTAATTTCTCCAGGTGGAGTAATTCTAGTAAAATAACGTAATACTTCTACGGCAGTCAAAATTGGCATTTGCCTAATATGTTGGAAAATCTTTTTGTGGTTTTCATCCAACTCTACATCTTTTATTACAACATCTTCATCAATTTCTGCTTCATCAAGATCGTATTCGGATTCATTTCTTTGTAGATCTTCATATTCAATTTTTTTGAGATCCATTTCAGTATCAAATTTGTATTTTGAATCTCGTTGAGATAGTTTTTCTCTAAAATCAATTATTTGCTCTTTTGTGTAACCTCTGAGTCTAAAGTCTTCGTTGTCATCAAGAATGCCTTCTGCAATATCTTCTTCTGTTAATTCTATTTTTTTTCTATCTGCAAATTTTTGCATTCCTTTAATTGTAGATTTACATTCTTCTGTTTGCAAATATTTTACAATTGGATGCGCCAATTCAGGAATAATCATTCCTCTAATAACTTTGGAATAATATAGACTAGATGCCCTTGCAATTATTCCAAAAACAGTTTCAGTTTTTGTTTCATCGGTTCCTCCTTCTTTTGTAATTTTTTTACATTTTTCTTCTTTTTTTAACCACGGAAGTTGTCCAGTACAAGAATATTGATACATCCTATCATTTTCTGAATCATATAATTGAATTCCATCTTCTCTATTGGTTGCATCTCTTAGAGGATTTTCTGCACCACAGGTCGTACACTTTATCCTGTAACTTGAAAGAGAACTTGAACGTGAACCACCTATCCATTGTAATTTTGGTTCAGGACATACAGGAACCGGTGATTTTGGATTACTATGAGCCCATTTTTCCCATGGAAATTCATCTAGATGTCCTTGTTTACATGTTACAACTAATCTGGCAGGCACTAATTCTCCAAACTTCTTACATTTGTTACAAAAGAAACCATCTTCATCTCCAAATTCTTTATGAAGTTGCAACCATTTACAATTTTTACAAGATCCCCACCTTGGAAATGAAGTGCAACCAATTGTTCTGGAATTAGGTTTTGGTTTTCTTGGCATTCGAAAATGATCTTTTTTAGTTATTTTTTCCAGATACATGTGATTTTTTTTAATATATTCACTGCGATTGGCCCAGAAATCTGTTCCCATTACTAAAACAGAGTCATGTTCTGTTTGTACTAATGAACCTGGTCCAAATGTTGTGATTAATTGGTTTGGTCGTATCTTTCCCGGCGATTGTACATATTTTTCTTCTTTGTATTCGTCACTCATTTCTTTTCCTCCTTATCCGGATCCGCATCGGTATCTACATAAAAGAAATTTTGTTCTTGTTCTGCATTTCTTAGTGATGTTGGAACTGGAATTAATTGTCTAGGAGATGATGGATCATTTTGATTAAGATACATGTAGGTTTCATTTGGATATTTCTGTGATTCCTTGTAATGTAACAATTTTCCATATCTTTTGATGTACATTGTCCAACGATCTAATAGATTTTGCACATTAGTTTTGGTAAAAGCTGATTCTTCACGATCAATCATTTCAACTCTTTTTTGAATTACATTTTTTATATTATCAATTAGTTTGATGTGATCAACATTTTTTTGATTTAATTGGTGAGCATCATTATTTTTTGTTAGAGAATAATTTCCTTGAATGGCCATTCGGAACATTCCAACCATTATTCCAAATAATCCAATTTTTCGTGCACGTAGTGTAAATGGAGTAAGAGCTACAACTTCAACATTTTTGTAATATGTGGAATGGTAGTCTTTGAAATTTTCATAATATGATAAATCCCTTGGTTTTGTATAAGCATACAATGTGATTATTAATCCAGGATTTTGTCTTCCAATTCTTCCTGTTGCTTGAATGTATTCAGAATTATTTTTTGGTTGACCATTAACAATCATGGCACCAAGTCTACCAATGTCTACGCCTACAGATAGCATGTTAGTTGCCATCAAAACATCTATTGGCTGACCATCAGAATTCCATTTGTTTTCATTTGGTTCAATTTTTGAGATTCCATCGTTTAAAGTTCTTAGTGTTTGAGGAATTTCCCCAGAACTTTTTCTAGAAGTTAATTCTTCAGTAAGCAAATCCTTGAATTGATATGGTCTCAATACCTCTTGGTGTTTTTGTTCTTCTTCTTTAGATTCTTCTTCTGTAGTTTCAACTGTTTCAGATTCTTCTACAGATAGTTCTTCTCCAGTTTCTGTAATTGGAAGTAAAACTGGACTGTCATCAAAATTATTTTTAATTTGTTTAATGAAATCTGGAACTGAATCATTAAAATTCATCGATGCCCCACCAAGTTCTCTTTGTGAGTTATAGTAGGTTACAAGCGTGAAATATGGATCAAGATCTTCCTTGGAATACTCTCCATCTTCTTCAAATTGTCTAATTCTACGTAAAATTACTGAAGAAACTTTGGCTAATACTGTTAATCCACTTTTTCCTGTAGCTAATACTCCAACGTATGTTTTTGCTGACCGTTCAGGATTAACATTTGAAAAAAATGTCTCACCAAATTTTGCAATTTGTGGAGGAAATATTTCAGTATTGTCACGAGCAAATAATGTTCTTATTTGATCACTAGCAGCCTTTGTTGTTGCAGTTGATGCAATAATTTTTGGTTGTATCTCATCATTAGTACATAGATATTCAATTGCAGTTTCATACAATCCAGTAAGAGTTCCTAATGGACCTGAAATCAAATGTAATTCGTCTTGTATAATTAATTCTGGGGGAAGTAATGTTACTGGATCTGGTTTTTTACCATTATGATTATGTCCAGAACTTATTGCATTATCAAAAAATCCATGTTGATCACAATGATGAGAAACTTTACCAAAAATTGATTTTACTTCTGGTTTCCATGCAATCTGTGCAAATTTATCAACAGTTGAAATGATTAAAGATGGACATCTAGTATAGATATCATCATCAACTATAACAACTGGAATAGATACATCAGGATCTACATCCAAATGTTTTGCAAATAGACATTTAGTTCTTGAACAATACAATCTCCATTGTTCTGGTGTACCACCAACCTCACCATTTGAATATTTTAGTTCATTGCCACACCATGGACAATTAATTAATACATATGGATTTTTAGATTTTATACTTGTTAGACTTTGATCTCTCGAACGTTTTATTTTTGATTTTTCAATTTTAGCTTCTAGATGACTATTTGGAGTTACACTAGAACCTACCCATAATCCAATTTGAAATGGAACTTCACCCCATTTTTTCTTATCTTGTAAACGAAGTTTTTCACATGCACACATCAGAGTAGCTGCTCTTTGAAATTGTTGTACTGTCAATAGTCGTAATGTATACCTCATTAGAACTGCAGTACCTAATGATTGATCAGATATTGCCCCATCTTTGTATCCTCTCAAGCGACGATAAGCAATTGTAAATGCAACTAGACCAAGATATGCCTCAGTTTTTCCACCACCAGTTGGAAACCACAGCAAATCTACTGTTTTTCTATTATCAGAAGTTGGATTGACAATTGATTCAAGATTCATCAAAATAAATGCAATTTGGAATAATCTCCATTTTGGTTCTTTTCCATTGTAGATAGGTTCTAAAAGATCAGGACTATCGACTTCACCTTTTTCTGCATTATCTGCAGCCCATTTGTAGTGAACTTGTTGCCAAGCAATTGCATTGTTTGCAAACTTGAATGATTCAAATGCTTTTTCATCAGATTTTAAACAAGCAAGTCCATCCTTCATTCTTTGAACAACATTTTCAGCTTTTTTGATCTGTAAATCTAAAATTATTTCACGTTCACTTTCATCAAATTTTTCATCATTTTTAACTTCAGTTTTTGTTTGATTAATCCAATTGGCATACTCTTCAATTAGAGGTTCAAGCATGTTAGACAAATCATTTTGATTTTTACAATTTCCAAGATTTGACATATGGATTGAAGATTCTAGATTATCATTTTCAGTTGCTTCTATGAATTCAGTTGTTTCTTGAGGAATAAACGATGTATTAATTTTATTTATTGAAAAAGTATATTTTTCATTTAATTTTTTATGTTGGATGTTTGCTTTATCCCAACTTAGAGAGCATAAATGACCTTTTCCAAAAGAAACTTTTTCTTTAAATAAAATTTCTAGATGTTCTTCTTCAGCTGGAAAATATTCTTGATTAATCCCTGTTCTATCTTGAATGAAAGAGTTTTCATCATTTATTGACTCTAAAAATATTTTTGGTTGGAACATAAAATCTGTAAAATTATTTTTAATTTTTCTTTCAGTTCTATTAATTACATAAAGATCTAGTACAAGATATTTTTCTGTATCTGAAATTTGATCTTCAATTATCGTATAATTAATACAGAATTTTGAATTAGCTTTAAACTTGATTTCTTTTTCACCAGGTACAACTGTAATTGTAAAAGGTTCAGTTTTAGGAATACGTTGAAAAGTTCGATATTTTGATTCTTTTTCTTTTAATGATTGATAAATTCCATATTCAACTCTACCTTTGATTTCTTTTACCGTAGGATCTAATCTGCATGTTAATCCAAATGAAGATGGTTTGAAAAGTTTGTCATTTGCAACATTTGAATCATTATTATCTTCTTCATCAGTATCACCACCAACTTCTTGTATCTTGTCTTCATCTTCAACTTCCCAGTTTCCCGGATACATTACTCCTGCAACATATTCATTTTTTGGATTCCTATTTCCAGGTAATACTTCATTTTGTCTTTCTTGAGGAGTTTTACCTTTTCTGGGACCAATAAGATCTAATTCAATTTCATCAATTAGTCGCTGGCGAATTTCTTCTTGTTCTTTAATTCCCATAAGGCTCGATCGAGGAGTAATTGTGTTAAAAATATGATCTTTACAAATTGTATTTCTTGGATTCTAGAACAATAGTCATCTTATCTGTGACATTTTTGTAGGATTCTGGATGAACTGTATGAATAGGAAATAGCATATCTGAATCAATTTCCTTAACGACATCTAACAAGTCCTGACCTTTAGAGTGACCGGAACAATGACTTTGAACACGATTCAATCCAAAATGTTCCAGCCACAAATTAATTCGTTTTTTATCAGATATACCTTCATCATTGAATGGCTCACTTGCTGAATGGATGTATAGAGAACCAGAAGTTGGCTTTGTATCAATTAATGCCCCAAAATGCCAAAAAGAAAATGCACATAATGATTGACCTTGTTGTTTTGCTAAATCTTGTGCGGTAATTACATTGTCGTATTCCAGATATTCTTTTTCAAACTTTCTTCTAGTAGATTTTTCAGGTGAGAAAATTTGTATGTGCTCATCATTAGGTAATGGGACATTAAGTTGTGGATCTTTTGCTAAATGTTCTAAGAACGGTACATCATTAACATTAACGACAAATTTTCTATTATTTTGTTTTGCAATATTGTAAAAAGTTCTTAGACGATCCATATCTTTGAAATTAAAATCTGCTATTGCAAGTTTGTCAGTATTTGATACATGTGCATTACATTCATCAAAAACTTTTTGTTCTGATTCATCACTTTGTAAATCAGTAATTCTAGTTCCTTCAGCAATTAATGCAATTGGTTTTACATCTACTGCTTTTTTGACAAAATCATCAGTCATTTTTGGATTTGTTCCATGCATTCGTATATCACCAGTGTATACGATTGGTCCTGAAGATGTGTAAATTATGAATCCATATGCACCAGGAACTGAATGGTCTACATGAATTGGTTCAATCTCTAGAGAACCAATTGTAAATTTATCACCGGTTCTAAAAGTTTGAATGTCTCTTTCTATTGGTTCGGCTTTTCTATCTGTTGGGCGTGGCTTGAATGATAAGATTTCACGCTCAAATTTTGAAGCACTTCTCATTTGTATTGCTTCTAAAATTAGTTTACAGGTATCACCCATGTATACAGGAATGTTTTCATTTAGAAATGAAATGTAATCAGCATGATCTGCATGTGCGTGTGTTAACAATATACCATCAATATCAGTTTCAGTATCAGTTCTATCCATCATTTTTAGTAAATCTGTTCTGTAAACATTTTGTAAATTTGGAACTAATCCCATCTCTATGAAATCTTTCAGTCCAGTAGCTATTCTAGGACTCATAAACTCATCAAAGTATGCACCTCTTTTTCCAAAACTCATACCAAAGTCTAGGAATACTTTGGTGTCTTTGTCTTCCAGGAGAATTTTATTTCCTCCAATTTCATTTACACCTCCATGAAATGTAAGACTAGTCAATAGAATATGATGTTATTTTACAAGTAAAAAAAGTTGGATCATACTTTGCATACTAATTAGATTAGAATTAATCATTTGTTTGAGGTTTGATATCAATATCATTTAGAAATTTAGAACGAGTTGTAGTTTTGTCTGTATGAAAAGTTAGGAATAATTGGTTTTTTGCCCTAGTCATTGCAACATAAAATACTCGTCTTTCTTCTTTTTCATGGGCTATTGAATCATCTTCACTTGAACGAAATTGTTGTAATTTACGTGGAACAACTAGATCTGCTTCTTGATAGCTTGTAGGAATACTTCCATTTTCAATATGAGAGATGAAAACAATTGGATATTCTTCACCTTTGACTTGATGAATTGTAGAAATCTTTACTGGTGTGCTTCGTCCTAAAAATTGTTTAAACTCTTGCATCTGTTTATTTTTTCTAAATAATACAGCACAATCCTTTAATGAAATTCCAGAAGTTTCATTTAATTCAAGAATTTTATTTTTAATAAATGAAAATTCTTCTTTATCATTATCAAATTGAT
>Ga0114932_10005746_pt1 | contig 10871 bp, 10 predicted proteins | sample 2SBtaG_2_FD_87286 | JGI IMG/M metagenome (GOLD analysis project Ga0114932, IMG submission 87286) | Deep subsurface microbial communities from Kolumbo volcano to uncover new lineages of life (NeLLi) - 2SBTROV12_ACTIVE470 metaG | ecosystem: Environmental > Aquatic > Marine > Volcanic ... | reverse complement strand
TGTAGTTACGATTGCACAGGCAGATCCATCACTCACTCCGCAACAATCATAAAGACCGATTGGTTCTGCTATAAAAGGTGCATTAACGGCTTGGTCTTCAGTAATTTCTCTTTGTAAATGGGCTTTGGGGTTCTTCACACCGTTAGCATGGCTTTTAACTGAGACATGAGCCATGGCACGCTTTAAGTCTTCCTTGTTCAGTTTGTGTTTGGCGCGATAACCAGATGCGAGTTGAGCAAAGGCACCCGGCGCAGAAAGGTTTGGCCAATACATATCATTTTCCAAGCCACGAGTGCGTTGTGGTAAGCCGCCGTAGCCTGTGTCCTTGAGTTTCTCCACGCCGAGAGCAAGAGCGATGTCACAGGCTCCGGAGGCAACGGCATAGACCGCGCCGCGAAATGCTTCCGTTCCGGTAGCACACATATTTTCAACTTTGGTCACAGGAATATAGTTCAGACGCAGAGCTATCGCTAATGGCATAGCACTTGAACCAACATTGAAAGCATCGATACCTGCTCCAAACCAAGCAGCTTCGATTTGCTCCCGTTCAATGCCAGCATCTTCGATACATTCTTCGAAAGCTTCAACCATTAGATCAGATGGACTGGCGTCCCAGCGTTCACCGAACTTACTGCAACCCATGCCTAAAATGACTACTTTGTCTTTAATTCCTGACGCCATCTCTTATTCCTCTACTCTTGTCGATTGTCTCTGTTAGTCCTCAATGAAAAACAGATCCATTGTTTAGTACTCACTCTTAGTCTTTAATCTTTTTATCTGAATAATGAAAATCTCTTTTAGGTTCTTTCTTCTTTAAATAATTAGTCTTCTATTAATGCTTTCCAGAAATACTTCCTAAATCCCCGCGCTGGATCGAATTGTCTGATCCTGAAATGGACTGAAACCTTGGATCCCGAATCGATATTGCCTTCTTCTACTTCGGTGAAATCCATCATAATTTTACCTCCACCATCAAACTGTACCATGCCAAAATATGCAGGCGGACTCCAGTCGAACGTTAAGCGGTCGGCTGTCCAGGTGACTACGGTTCCTTGCTTATCTGAGAAGGAATTAGGATCTTGGCTGTCGAGAGCATTACAATCCGGATTCACGCAGTATTTTTCACGCGGGATTTGCACGGTTCCGCACTCGCGACACTTACCTCCAACAAAACTGGTTAGCAAATCCTTTCTTCGATTGTAACCTGAAAGGTAAGTTTGTTTGTCTATTTCCGCGCGCTTTCCTATGTCTCGTTCAACCAGATTATTAAAGCTAAGAAATTTATTGTAATTCGATTCTTCACGTCGACTAGCGAGTGCTGCACTCACTCCAACTGAAGGCTTATAGTTGCTAATGGCATCAGTTGCTTTAAGCAAGACAGCGTCACAACCCTGACCAAATCCAATCAATAAAATATGCTCTCCCGGCTTCGCATTTTCCAGAGTCTTGGCTAATAGAAGAATGGGTTGCGCTGCACCGGCCACTCCGACTTCAGCGATTTGATTATCTACAACTGCTTCAGGGTTGATACTTAATTTCTTGGCTAGAGCAGCAGGAGTTCGAGCTTGATCTGTAGGGAGTATGAAGTGGTTGATCTGTTCTGCGCTAACTGACGAAGACTCAATCAACTTGTTTGCTACTATGGGAACACTCTTCATGAATCCTTCATCACGAATCCATCGCTCTTCCCAGTCATAATTGAAGTTTGCATCTTCACCCCGATAGTGGTCGACAAAATCTACAGCCAGGGATTCGATCGCTAGGCATTCTGCAATAACATTATCTGTACCAACTAGAACCGCAGCGGCTGAATCCCCCCACAACATTTCAGCGCGTGATCCAGCTTTACTTCTTCTGTGTTCGGAAGCAACGAGCACACTGTCGCCTTCAGCACTGGAATCCAATAAAGAAATCAATGCCGAAGTAGCAGCTCTTTGGGATCCACTCACGTCCATAGTGCGAATACTCTTATTGAGATTCAGCGCTTCACTCACCACGACGGAGTTCTGGCGGTCTAAGAAAGGAAAAGTAGTAGAAGCCAAATATAAAGAAGAAAGATCTATATCGGGTTTCGAACAAAGACAGTTGTTTGCTGCTTCGACTGCCATAGTAATGGAGTCTTCGTCCCAATTGCAGATTGCTCGCTCACCTCTGCCCAATGATTTAAGACTGGCATCAAACCAAGAATTGGCTTCGGCAATTGCCTGCTTGCTGAGTCGGCCTCGAGGAATGTACGCACCGTAGGCAGTTATACCACTCATTTTCTTTCCTCTTTCTTTTCGACTTTTTATACAGTTCTTCCGATGACTAACTTCATAATTTCAGAAGTACCGCCATAAATTCTTCGTACTCTCGAATCAACATACAAGCGAGAGATTGGATACTCACTCATATAGCCATATCCACCAAATAATTGTAAACAAGCGTCGATAATTTTATTGCCCGTTTCCGTAGTCCAAAGTTTTGCCATTGCTCCTTCTTCAGGAGTTAGGCTGCCTTCATTGATCTTAAACAGACACTGATCGATGTATGCCCATCCGACCGCCAAATCAGTTTTAATTTCTGCCAGTTTGAATTGCGTGTTTTGAAATTCGTAAATCTGTTGGCCAAAGGCTTTTCTTTCTTTCACATACTCGACTGTAAGTTCATAAGCACGCTGTGCTTCTGCGAATGCGCGACAGGCAATGGTCATTCTTTCGCGGGGTAGCTCATTCATGAGTAAGGAGAAACCACCGCCTTCCTGACCTAATAGATTTGTCACTGGAACTCTTACATCAGAAAAAAATAGCTCGGATGTGTCTGCCGCTTTTTGACCAATCTTTTCCAGATTTCTGCCGCGACTAAATCCTTCACGATGGCTTTCGACGATTATCAGGCTAATTCCTTTGGCACCTGCATCAGGATTCGTAGTGCAAGCTAATAAGATAAAGTCGCAGTTTTGGCCATTGGTTATAAAGGTTTTTTGGCCGTTGATCACATAGTCATCACCATTGCGAACTGCCGAAGTGCGCACCGCTTTGAGATCACTACCGCAACCTGGCTCGGTCATACCAATAGAAGGAATAGCCTCGCCAGTTACCATCTTGGGTAACCATTGCTGTTTCTGATCCTCAGTCCCACCGTGCAGTAAATAGTAGGCGACAATATCGGACGAAACGGAGAATCCAACGCTGGCACCACCGACTGCATAGCCTACTTCTTCCGATAGCACCATGTTATACATGAAGTCTGCGCCGGGACCGCCATATTCTTCTGGTATACCGCAACAATGAAATCCATTCTTTCCCGCCTTGTGCCAGAAATCCCGCGGCAATCTACCTTCTTTCTCCCACAGATCTATATTTGGTTCTAACTCTTCACGAAAAAAGCGCCGGGCATTATCACGAAATAGTTCGTGTTCGCTGCTGTAGATGGGCCGATTGTGCATGCAGTAGAGTCCTTATTCTTCTAGTTATTTCATCCGTTTTTTCGGACTGCAGATTCTATTCGAAATGGACGGCAATTGCGATGTAGGGCAGGATTAGGCTTTGCCACAAAGCTTAGCTTCCAGAACCATGAACTCAAAAAGTGATAAGAATAAATTGCGTTGTTTTATAGGCATTCACTTTTCACTAGCAAAAGAACTCCGCTTCTTAAATCAATCACTAGTGCATATTGCTTCTGACCCTCGCAGCAAATTGCGGGTGGTGGACGAATCGAACTTGCATGTAACTCTGAAATTTCTGGGGTCAATAGAACATGATCAGGTTCATAGTTTAATCAAAGCGCTGTCCGCATTAGAATTTAAATCCACGATAAAGTTGAACTGCCGGGGTCTTGGATTTTTCTACAATTCGATTTGGATTGGTGTAGAGCGCAATGAGGCGCTAAGCAAGCTGGCTGCAGTGTTAGACAAGAAATGTGCAGCGCTGGGTTTCAAACAGGAACGCAAAACCTACGTCCCTCATGTGACTGTCGCCAGGTTTAGTAAAAATGCTCAACTGGAGTTGTCAAGATTAATGTCGGTCTACGGAGATTCCGATTGGGGAAGTTTTTCTGCTTCTGAATTCAATCTGTATAAATCACAAACTCTTCCGCAAGGTGCTAGGTATTCAATCATAGAATCCTTTCCATTGATGGACTAGTACCAGCTGTATTATATAAACGTCAACTTTTTATCTTCACTGGCAAACATAGCTACCTCCGATAATTCTTATTCAATAGAGCGTTAAGAATATGATCTTCCCATTGCCCATTAATTAACAGGTATTCTTTTGCGTATCCTTCTTTTTCAAATCCCAAACTTTTAAGTAATGCTGCAGAACGTTCATTGTCTGGCATATGGTTTGCCATAATTCTATGAAGCTTCATGTCATTAAAAGCATACTCAATTGCATGACTAACAATTTTTTTCATGTAACCTTGACCCTGATATTGCTCCGCAATTGAGTAACCCATATGACAAGCCTGAAAAACACCTCGCACCATATTACTTAAGGAACAATTACCAATGACGTGAGATTCAGCATCATCGGTTCCGATGAAATATGCTGACAAGCCACTTTCAAACTCGAGCTCTCGTTCACCTAATCGACGTTGCCAAGACTCTACAGAATGATGACCTTTTGGAACAGAAGGGGTCCACTTCTTTAAGTGCTTTTCATTTACTGTAAAGTAATTAGCCATAATCTTTTCATGACCCAATCTGGATCGAATGACCTTCATTCCAGTAAGTGTTGAATATTCTTCCTTCTTATTCATGACAGCTTTTTCAGCATGAGCAATGTTTGCTCTTCTTTATAATTGAATTCCCGAATCGGCTCCCAACCAAGCTTTGCGTAAAGGCCACCTCTCAAATCGATAGTTTGTAGATAAAGGTGAGGTAATCCTTTCTCTTTGGCAAGTTCAACTATTCTTTTACTAAGTTTAGAGGCGATACTGTTGCCGCGGTGTTGCTCATCAACGAATACACTGCCCAACCAATAGTGATTGTCAGGAAAAAGTTCAGCAACTTCCTGTAACTTTAATGCTGCTGTACCGACTGCATTACCGTCGATAGTCGCAATAATGTGAATGGGAAGTTCCGACTTACTTAAGGACTTCCTCAATTGAGTTTCCAGGCTTTTGATATCCGACCCCATGCGCGAACCCCACTCGGTGCGCCACCAGGCGATTACCTTGGAAACATCTTGAGGGCGATCGGCAAGGTACTCGAATTCCATGAAGGCAACTCTCAAAGGGGGTCACAAAGATTATCACTGTTTATCCCCGCAGAGAATTCGACTACTAATGCAGCAAGTTTTAAGAACTTAACTGCAGAATGAAATTGCTTGCGTTACTGGGTTAGCTAGCGGCGTTCCACTATAGCCGAATCTACTAACTCCGCGAAGTTCTCTCGAAAGCCACCACCTTGGGATGGGGAAACCTGCCCCATGATGACAATAACTGTGTTTTGTACTGGATCGATAAAGAAGCGAGTTCCCGCGGAACCGTCCCACCAGATAGTGCCTTCGCTTATCGGATAGCTATAGGTTTCCGGATCTAAAACCAGATTAAATCCACCCCAAGTCCAACCCGATCCGGCCCAATAGCCTCCGCTACCAATCGGCATCGCCTGGTCTGGCACCGCATTCTGGTAAATTAGATCTACAGTTTCTTCTTGGAGAATTCGCTCTCCCTGAAACACACCGCCATCGAGAATCATCTGTGAAAAGTTAACGAAATCGCCGACGGTTGAAAGTAAGCCAACGCCACCTTCCATTAGTCGTGGTCGAATCGTGTAAGGAATACTTTCAATTTGATACGAAGTGAGTTGGCCATTGGTTGGGCGATAAACGACAGCCAATCGATCTTTATCAGTCCCATCTGCCCAAAACATAGTACTGTTCATATCCAGGCGTAAAAGAAATTCTTCCCGCAGAAATTCTTCGAAAGGACGTTCCGCCCAAACTTCAATGAGTTTTCCTAGAATAGTTGCATGAATACCGTAGCGAAACTCTGTTCCTGGATCCTGGAACAAGGGAATGCGTGCTGCATTAGAAACCATTTGATCCAAGGTAATATTTTTATCTCTTACCCTGTTTTCACGATACAAACGCGAACTGCGACTTCCTAAACCAGAAGTATGAGTAATTAAATGTTGAACTGTAATATCACCAACTCTGTCTCGTGTTTGGCTTATGTCATTACTGTCGGAATCAAGTAGGACTCTTTGATTTTCAAATTCAGGTAAGTACATCTGAATGGGATCGTCCATATCAAACTTCCCTTGCTCATAGAGAACCAGTGTGGCAACGGTTGTTATCTGTCGAGCCATGGAATAAACCCGAAACAATGCATTTTCCTGCATGGGTTTCGCTTGTTCGATGTCCATTAAACCCAATGATTCGAAATAGACAATCTTGCCGTCGCGGACAACTGCTGCGACAACTCCGGCAATATCGCTGTCATATATATGCTGTTGTAAACGGGCAGTTGCTCGATCGAGTGCTTCTTGTGACATACCAACACTTGCCGGAGTAGCAAAATCCAGTTGAGCATTGGCAAAGTTAGTAATGCCTGACAATAGTGTTAATAAAGAGAAGCGAATTATTTTATTCATTGTTCTTAAACTTTTTTAGTTTGCAGATTGGACTTCTGCTACCCAACGATCAACTCTGGCGTGCATTAACGGAAGCGGTAAGGCCCCAGCTCCAAGTATCAAATCATGGAACGCGCGAATATCAAAGTCATTTCCCAATGCGGCTTCTGCATTTGCGCGTGCTTGTTGAATATTCATCATGCCAATTTTGTAAGCAGTGGCCTGGCCAGGATTAGCAAAGTAGCGTTTGATTTCTGAACGCACCGAGCTTTCAGAGCTGTCTGAGTTACTCAGAAAATAATCCACTGCCTGCTCTTCAGTCCATTGCTTCGCATGGATACCAGTGTCTACTACCAATCGAATCGCACGCCAGATTTCACCACCTAATCGACCGAAATCGGACATAGGATCTTCAAAGCCACCCATTTCCTTTGCCAGCCATTCTGCATAAAGACCCCAGCCTTCCACGTAGGCAGTAGTGAAGTACTGGGTTCGGAAGCGCGGAATATCAGTAAGCTCCTGTTGAATAGCTATTTGCATGTGATGCCCGGGATTGCCTTCGTGATAAAGCACGTCTTCAACCTGATGCTTTGGCAGTGAACTCATATCGCTCATGTGGGAATAGTAAACACCAGGGCGCGATCCATCTGGGGTGCCAGGAAAATAGTGCTGCGCCGCACCATCCTGTTCACGGAAAGCTTCAACGCGACGGATCTCTAGGTCTGCAAGAGGCAAACGTCCAAAATAATCAGGCAGCACTTCATTAATAGCATTCAGGTAAGCGTAATTATCATCCAGATATAGCTGGCGACCTTCGTCGGTAGATTCGTAGTAGTTATTTGGGTCTCCTCTTACAAATTCGAAAAACTCCTGGAGGGTTCCCTCAAATTCAATTTCATTTTTAATCACTTCCATTTCTGCTAACAAGCGCTCAACTTCATCGAGACCGATCTGATGAATTTCGTCAGCGGTTAAATCCAGAGTTGTCATTTGTGCTAGACGGTAATTGTAGTAAGCCTCACCATTTGGTAATGCCCATACACCTTGAGCTTCGGCAGAAGAGTTTTCCTTGTCAGCTTCTAACCATGCTAAAACCATTTGATAGCCCGCGGCAACTTCACCTTCTAAAATAGATCTTGCTTCTTCTCTATAACCTTGGGCTAGTTCTTCATCGATTAAAGCGTTTTCCAATAGTCGATCGACTTTTGTTTGAACGTCAGTCCAAAGCGGAGAGTTAGGAGTATCGTCATCAGTACTAAAAGGAACACCTGATGTGATACGGCGAATTTCATCGATAGCAAAGTCATAGCCGAAGGCTGGCTGCCGTACTCCTGCTGCTGCATTTGCCTGAGCGCGCTCTAATACCTCCCCCAGTACCCGATCAATTTCATACAAACGGGAAATATAAGCATCCATGTCTTCGGGCGTCTCGACGCGATGAAAATTTATTAAGAAGTTAGGCAGTCCAGATTGGATACCACCGCGCCCATAGAGATAGCCGTGACCGCGAAATGACGCACCTGCCTCAGATCGCTCCAAGGAATAGGCCCACATATCCCAGGAAAGCTTGCCTTCACCGGTTAGGGAATCGTAATCAAAATCCCCTTCCATTGTGGTAACAGAATTGCGAAGCCATGCTAGCTGTTCTTCTTGCGCTTGAAGGGTGTAATCATCAAGTTGGTTATAGTCCTCTTTGATACCTAAGGAAGTACGAAACTCGGGACTGAAGTCCAACTGTTCTTCCCATAACTCATCTAACCATTGATTAAATCGCTCAGTCTCTGCTTGTGCAGAACCTACTGCGGGAGCAGAAGCGGTTTGAGTTACTTCAGTAAGCGTGGGGCTTTCATCACAACTAATAAGAAATAAAGCTGAAATGAATAAAAATAGGTTTCGCATAGGAAGCTTCTCACTAAGCTGGCCGCCCTTTTTGGCATTCAACAAAATAATATGGAAAAAATTCAGAGGGTTAGAACGCTAACGGTTTTCCCGATAGTTGTCTAGACAATCCAATACATGTGAGATGAGGTGAAACTGGGCTACCGCAACTTGCGTTCTACACCGGATCCTAAGCGCTCGTCTTTTTAACGATAGAGATTGTCTAGCAGGTCGTTGTGACTATACATTATTTCTTTGAAAAACTGCGCAGCCGCTAAATTATTTTGGGATGGAGAAGCATCAATGTTATCTAACTTGTTTTGAAATCTTGCTATTTCTTTTAGAGGTTTGTCGCGAACTGGATTCACACATTCATATCTAGGTGACACATGGGATAATGGGCCACGTACATTTCTCAACATTTTCAAATATCCCGCAACTTCTATGAACTGCTCGAAAATATTGGTCCTTCTTATTTAAAGAATAGACAACATTCGAAAATAAAACAGAAAAAAGCGAGGAAATTGCAAATTAATAGAGGCCGGAGAGCAGAAGCGAAGCCCAATCAAATTTCGGATCAGCAATGGCAATAAAGTGAGGATTCAGCATGGATTCCTTCTGGTTATACCGGAGTATCTCAAAGCTGGTATCGTATATTTCACCTCCCGCTGCACTTAACACAGCATGGGCAGCGGCGGTGTCCCATTCCGAAGTAGGAGCCAATCGCGGATAGATGTCTGCCTTACCTTCGGCCAGAAGACAGATTTTTAGTGAGCTTCCCATGCTTACTACTTCGGTGTCACCTAATTCCGATTCCATTCTTGCTATTAGTTTATCCACCAATTCACCACGATGGTTGCGACTGGCAACAACTCGCACTGCACTCTGCCCTTTACTGAATCGTGGAGCTGATATCTCTAGGAGTTCACCTTCGGGATTTACTTTCCAGGCCCCAGTGCCTACTTGACCTAAGTAGTTCATGCCGCTTACCGGAACATGGACCATACCCAACTCGGGTACGCCGTTTGATATTAAAGCGATATTGACTGTGAACTCGCCGTTTCGCTTAATAAATTCCTTGGTGCCATCTAGTGGGTCGACTAACCAGAACTGCGACCACTCCAGACGTTCCTGCGCTGGAGTTTCTCCTGACTCCTCAGAAAGAATTGGAACATCGGGAGTGAGCTTTCGCAGTTCAGCAACTATCAATTGGTGAGCCAGACGGTCGGCTTCCGTAAGCGGAGAACTATCATCCTTGATAGTTACATCAATTTCCCCCGCCTGGTTATACACTGACAGTATTTCTTTACCTGCTGAAATTCCTATTCGCAGTAGCGCATTTAGCTGGGTTTCTTTCCACATAATGTTTTGTTAAAGAGATAGGTTCTAATCACATCGCTGGTTCGGTAAGCTTGACGCATGTTGCATGACTCATACCTGCTTGCCAAGGAAAAGTTAACTGGATTTTGATATGCCTCCATGGCCTTCCATAGACACCATCATGTTTGACATGGATGGAACACTGCTTGACCTTCATTTCGACAATTACTTTTGGTTAAACCTAGTACCGCAGAATTATGCGAAGAATAATGGCATCAGTGAAGATGAAGCCTTAAACGTAATTCGCAGTAAATACGAAGAAGTTCATGGAACGCTCGATTGGTATTGTCTGGACCATTGGGAAAAAGAACTGCAGTTAGATATCCCTGAGTTAAAAACTCAGATTAAGCATAAAATTAGAATTCGACCCAATGCAGAAAACCTGTTACGGGAACTTAGATTCTCCGACAAAAAATTATTACTGATTACCAATGCCCATCCGAAGAGTTTACAAATAAAAATGAGTCAAACAGGCATCGATGAATTTTTCCACTTGTGTGTCAGCTCTCATCGTCTCAAGTTGGCAAAAGAGAACCAAGGATTTTGGGAACGACTACAAAAGGTTGAATCTTACGATCCAGAGCGAACATTATTGTTTGATGACTCGTTGCCAGTGCTAAGACAAGCCCAACGTGAAGGAATTCGACATCTCTATGGGATTAAACAACCCGATAGTCACCGGCCCGAAGTGGAACATGATGAGTTTCCACTAGTGGAAGACTTTCAACAAATCATGCCTTCTAAACAGAAGTAATCATTGTGACTGAAAAACAACAAAACAGAGTGCGAATTGATAAATGGTTATGGGCTGCGCGTTTTTACAGAACCAGAGCAATTGCTAAACAGGCAATTGATGGCGGTAAGGTTCATTGTAATGGTTCTCGAACTAAACCTAGTAAGGAGATAGAAATAGGAGCTGAAATAAAACTTCGACAAGGTTTTAATGAAAAGACAGTAATTGTGCGCGGGCTTTCTGAACAACGGCGAGGCGCTCCGGAAGCACAGTTACTCTTTAAGGAAACGGAGGAAAGCATCGATAAGCGGGAGAAACTTG
>Ga0114932_10005744_pt1 | contig 10875 bp, 9 predicted proteins | sample 2SBtaG_2_FD_87286 | JGI IMG/M metagenome (GOLD analysis project Ga0114932, IMG submission 87286) | Deep subsurface microbial communities from Kolumbo volcano to uncover new lineages of life (NeLLi) - 2SBTROV12_ACTIVE470 metaG | ecosystem: Environmental > Aquatic > Marine > Volcanic ... | reverse complement strand
GATAAAAGTTCTCAAATTAAAGTAGAAGCAGCCCTTACTGAATGGGCTAGAGGAAATATACCATCTCGTGAAGTAAAAAAAATAATGAAACGAGAAGGTTTACAGGGTGATTTAAGAGAAGCAACAGCAGGTTATATAGAGGTATTTCCAACATCAGGTGGTAGAGGTAAAACTCTTAGTTTTAATAAAGGCGGTTTCGCTACTAAAGCATATGTTAATCAAGTTAGCACTATAGACAACCGTAAAAACAAATGACTAGAAGCATAGGCAAGTGGAAACTCCCACAGCCAACAGATATTAAAGAACAGAACGAGTGGGTAGCTATACCACGTATTGCACGTACAGTACCATTCGGATACAAACAGGATGAAGCAGACCCCGACCTTCTGCAACCTATACAGATTGAATTAGATTTACTTGAGAAAGCAAGAAGCCACGTAAATCAATACAGTTATCGTGAAGTAGCTAACTGGCTTAGTACACAGACAGGCCGCTACATATCCCATGTAGGGTTAAGAAAAAGGTTAGCGAATGAACGAAGACGTAAGAACCAAGCTACGAGCATCCGCAAGTGGGCAGAATATGCGGAAAAGGCAATCGCCAAAGCGAAAGCCCTTGAAGAAGAAAGAACAGGTTCAAGAGCCAACGGTTGAGATACAACCAATAGAATACGAAACACAGGCTATAGAAGAGACAGCTAATGTACTTTTTAAGCCTAATCCCGGCCCACAGACAGATTTCTTGGCTGCAGCGGAACGAGAGGTGTTATATGGTGGAAGTGCTGGCGGTGGTAAGTCCTATGCTATGCTCTCTGACCCATTACGCTACATGGGGCATCCCGCATTTAGTGGGTTGCTTTTGCGACATACAACAGAAGAGTTAAGAGAACTCGTATTCAAGTCGCAGGAGTTATACCCAAAAATCTGGCCCGGTATTAAGTGGTCAGAAAGAAAGATGCAGTGGACTGCGCCATCTGGTGCAAGGTTGTGGATGTCTTATCTTGATAGGGATGATGATGTCTTGCGTTATCAGGGTCTAGCGTTTAGCTGGATAGGCTTTGATGAGTTAACACAATGGGCCACACCATACGCATGGAACTATATGCGGTCTCGTCTTAGGTCCACTGCACCCGATTTGCCAATTTATATGAGGGCTACGACCAACCCCGGCGGTAGAGGTCATCATTGGGTTAAGAAGATGTTTATTGACCCCGCCCCTTATAATAGAGCCTACGATGCAACCGATATTGAAACAGGAGAAGTTCTTAGATACCCAGCAGGACACGCAAAGGCTGGAAGACCTTTATATAAAAGACGATTTATACCCGCAAGACTTTCTGATAATCCGTACCTTGCGGAATCAGGTGATTACGAAGCCATGCTACTCTCCATGCCAGAGCAGCAACGAAGACAACTCCTTGACGGAGACTGGGATATTAAAGAAGGTGCGGCTTTTACGGAATTTGACCGTAATATTCATGTCGTTGAGCCTTTTGATATTCCTAGTAACTGGGTTAAGTTTAGGGCTTGCGATTATGGTTACGGTAGCAAGTCTGGTGTTATCTGGTTTGCTGTTGCACCTAATGAACAGCTTGTTGTATATAGAGAACTATACGTTAGCAAAGTCCTTGCCACAGATTTGGCAGATATGATATTGGATGTAGAGGCTGGCGATGGAAATATTAAGTATGGCGTTTTGGACAGTTCTCTTTGGCACAAGCGCGGTGATACTGGTCCTTCTCTTGCTGAACAAATGATTATGCGAGGTTGCAGGTGGAGACCATCAGACCGAAGCCGTGGTAGTCGTATATCAGGAAAGAATGAAATACATAGGCGTTTACAGGTAGACGAATTTACAGAGGAGCCAAGACTTGTTTTCTTTAATTCTTGCACAAATACCATCTCACAGTTACCCGCCATACCGTTGGACAAGAAAAACCCGGAAGACGTGGATACAAATGCTGAAGACCACTTGTATGATGCGTTGAGATATGGTATAATGAGCAGACCAAGATTTAGTGTATTTGACTATGACCCAATGGGCAGACCATCTACAAGTATGCCAGTAGCTGACGCAACATTTGGGTATTAAGGATATAGTATGAGTGACGATGAAATAATGATTGAAGACGATGCAATTGCATTGGAAGATACAGATGATACTATAATAGAAGATGCTGACGTATCCTCTATCATTCCTTTTATTATTGACAGGTATAAACGTGCAGAAGATTATCGTGACCAAGACGAAACTCGTTGGTTACGTGCTTATCGTAATTATCGTGGATTGTACAGTAATGATGTACAGTTTACTGAAGCAGAAAAGTCTCGCGTATTTATTAAAGTAACTAAGACTAAAACACTGGCAGCTTACGGTCAGATTACTGATGTATTGTTTGCTAACAACAAGTTTCCTCTATCTATTGACCCTACAGGATTACCTGAAGGTGTAGTAGAAGATGTACACTTTGATCCTAAAGAACCAGAACAGATGATGGTCGATCAAAATGTTAGCCCTTATGGTTTTGCAGGGGATGGAAATGATTTAGAGCCGGGTGCTACTGCTGTTAGTTTAACTGAGAAGTTAGGCGTAATGCAGAATAAACTTGAGCCAGTACAGGATAAACTAAAAGAAGGTCCGGGCAAAACACCTACTGCTATTGCATTTAGTCCAGCCATGATTGCTGCTAAGAAGATGCAAAAGAAAATACATGACCAGTTAGATGAATCAGGTGCAGGTAAACATCTACGTAATGCCGCATTTGAAATGTCACTGTTTGGTACTGGCGTGATGAAAGGTCCATTTGCTGTAGACAAAGAGTATGCTAATTGGGATGATGAGGGTAACTATGACCCACTATTTAAAACTGTACCACAAGTATCTCATGTATCAGTTTGGAATTTTTATCCTGATCCAGACGCAAACAATATGGATGAAGCGCAGTTTGTAATTGAACGACACAAGATGTCTCGTACACAACTACGTAGCCTGAAAAAACGACCATACTTCCGTCCTCAAGTTATTGACGCTGCTATTGAGCAGGGTGAGAACTACGATAAGAAGTATTGGGAAGATGACCTATCTGACTATGCACCAGAGACTAGCATTGAACGCTACGAAGTTCTTGAGTATTGGGGCATGGTTGATATTGAAATGCTTGAAGAGCAAGAAATTGAAATACCTAAAGAGTTAAAAGACTTTGACGAACTGCAAGCTAACGTATGGATATGTAACGGTATGCTACTGCGTATGGTGCTTAATCCATTTAAGCCAGCTAAAATACCGTACCATGCTGCACCCTATGAATTAAACCCGTACTCATTCTTTGGTGTTGGTATTGCTGAGAATATGGACGATACGCAGACATTGATGAATGGCTTTATGCGTATGGCTGTAGACAATGCTGTATTGTCAGGTAATATGATTGTAGAAGTAGATGAAACCAATCTAGTACCGGGTCAAGACTTGTCACTGTATCCGGGCAAGGTATTCCGTAGACAGGGTGGCGCACCGGGACAGGCTATCTTTGGTACTAAGTTTCCTAACGTGTCACAAGAGAACATGATGCTATTTGATAAGGCACGTGTACTAGCAGACGAAAGCACAGGCTTCCCATCGTTTGCACATGGACAGACAGGTGTATCAGGTGTAGGCCGTACAGCTTCTGGTATCTCCATGCTTATGGGTGCAGCACAAGGTAGCACTAAAACAGTTATTAAGAATGTAGATGACTACCTACTCCGTCCACTAGGTGAAGGACTGTTTCGTTTTAATATGCAGTTTGACTTTGACCCTGAGATTAAGGGTGACTTAGAAGTTAAGGCACGTGGAACAGAAAGTCTGATGGCTACAGAGGTACGTAGTCAGAGACTAATGCAATTCTTGCAAGTAGCAAGTAGCCCTGCGTTAGCACCGTTTGCGAAGTTTCAATATATTATTCGTGAGATAGCTAACTCAATGGGACTAGACCCCGACAAAGTAACCAACAATATGGACGAAGCCGCACTGCAAGCTGAGATTATGAAACAGTTTCAAGCACCCGCAGCAGGACCAGAAGGTGCAGCACCAGCAGGTGTAAACCCAATGGACCCAACGGGTGCAGGTGGTGGCAATATAGGTATGGGACAGGCTCCTGTACCGGGTGAGCAGGGATTTAGTGGAAATGAACAAGGACAACAACAGGGAACTCCTCAACAAGCTGAAGCCGCTGGTGGGCAGCAACCGCCAATGGGACCACTTCAGTAAGTATTTAGATAACATGATAGACCAGCATCATAAGGTGCTAGAACAATCTGAGAATATGGTAACGGTACACAAAGCACAAGGTGCTATAGATGTACTGCGTAGGATTAAACGATTACGCGAGGACGTAGCTAACGCTGAAGGATAAAACTATGAACAACATGGCAAAACAAATGGATATGTTTGATAATGGCGGTCTTATGGATGAGGGCGGCACAGTAGACCCTGTATCTGGTAATGATGTACCGCCGGGTTCTAATCAAGAAGAAGTTCGTGATGACATTCCTGCTCAATTGAGTGAGGGTGAATTTGTTTTTCCTGCAGATGTAGTTCGTTTTATCGGTCTTGAGAAGTTGATGAAAATACGTCAACGTGCAAAGGCTGGCTTACAGCGTATGGATGATATGGGTCAGATGGGTAATAGTGAAGAAGCTATCATGCCAGATGATTTACCATTTTCTATTGATGACCTAGACATGGAAGATGATGGATTAGAAATGGCACAGGGCGGCGTGGTACAAGCAGCTAATGGTACATTTGTACAGCCTACACCTACTAACCCTAATGCTGGTGTATTCTACAATCCTGCTGCACAAGCAGCTACAGGCGTAGCTGCTGCTCCTATGCAAGCAGCATCAGCAAGTGCAGCACCTAGTATTGGTCAGGCTGCTACACCAGTTCAAGCAGCATCAGCAGGTCAGCCGACTATGTTTACTAATTACCAATTACCTCAAGCACCTGTGCCTGTAATGACACCACCAGATCAATTGCCTAAATTTTTAGGGGAGACTGTACCGGGAGTAGGTGGTGTAGATTACACAGAAGAAACATATGTAAACGAAGCTGGTCAGACTATTAAGTTTAGGCGTTATAATGATGGCAGCTTAAAAGATTCAAGTGGTAATGAAGCAGTCGTACCTGAAGGATACACAATTAAATCTGAGGCAGACAAAAAAGTTACTACTGACCCAACAAAGGTTCAGACTGCTACTGTGCAGGATGATGGTGATGGTGGAGATAATCAAGACGATACAACTACAGGCACTACTATGTCGTTTGGAGGAAACTTAAATAATAGAGGTATGGTAGAGAATAATTTTAGAGGAAACATTTCCTATAGAGGAGCAAACTATGGTAAGGGACCATTAGGAATAAAAGGTCTAATGGATGTGCCTAATTTAGCAAATAGATTGCGTTCTTCTGGACTACATCAAATAACAGGTGGTAAAATGGGTCAGCCTCTGTCTTTAATGCCCGGTGAAAGTGTTATAATAGATAATATAGTACAGTCTCAACCCGGCGTAAACATGAATAAAGATTTAAATGTTTCTTTTGAATTAGATCACACAGCATATAATGATTTGATTAGTAATCAAACTGTGACGAGTAGGGCTGAATTAGATCGTATTGCAAAACACGTACAAGAATTTTATAAAGACGTTAAAAAATCAGACCGTCTTACGGTGGATGTAGATAGACGTATGAGAGATCAAGTTAAACAGATAGATCAAGTAAGAGAAGGATTAAAAGACCCTTCTAAAGAATTTATAACTGTTACAGATAGAGATTCAGATGGAAACACATTTAACACTGAAGTGTCTCGTGACATAGCAGAAAAAGTTTCACAGGGCGTTGATCTTGAAGCAGCAGCTTGGGAATCTGGCTTTACAACAGAACCTGATGCACCAGCACCAGCACCAACAGGCGGTCCAATTGGATATGAACCCGGTGCTGGCGATGGTCAAAGCGATAACACTGGTAGTGATGATACTGGTGGTGCAACTGGCGGTGGTCCTAGTTCGGGTGGTTCTGACCCTGATGACGATGGTGATAGCGGCTTTGGTGGCGGCGGGTATGATGGTGGTTACGGCTATGGTGGTGGTGACTACAAAGGAGCATTTGTAGGTGAGGCATACAAGAAAAATAAATTAGCCAAACAGATGAAGCGCAGTGGATTAGCTTCTAAAAAATAATCCACAATCAGTTGGCTACTCACTCCCCACACCCGACAGTGTGGCTACAGCGGCCCCAACAAAGGACTAGACAATGAACGAAACACTATTAGCAGAAGACATGAAGAGTACGCCTAAGACGGCATTTGTAAATAAACCATACACCCAAGAAGAACGTGTTAAGCGTGACGAAGAAGAACTAGAACAGCTAATGAAAGAACAAAAGGGTGAGGCAGAAGCTGAACCCGAAGAAGCTGAACCTACTAGCGCAGAAGAAAAAACATTTAAGAAGCGTTATTCTGACCTACGCCGACATCAACAAAAACAAGCTGAAGAGTTTAAAGCTGAACTAGCGGCAATGAAAAGCCAGCTAGAAAAAGCTACCAAGAAAGAAATGAAACTGCCTAAGTCCGATGAAGACATTGAACAGTGGGCAGCAGACTATCCAGATGTAGCAGCTATAGTAGAAACAATTGCTATGAAAAAAGCAGCAGAACAATCTACTGCACTAGAAGAACGTGTAAAAGCAATTGATGAGATGCAAACTTCTGTGACTAAAGAAAAAGCTGAAGCAGCATTGATGCAGTTACATCCTGACTTTGATGAGATTAGAGACAGCGATGAGTTCCACGAGTGGGCAGACGAACAGCCTAAGTGGGTACAGGATGCACTCTACGACAATGACAATGACGCTAGGTCTGCTGCACGTGCAATTGATTTGTACAAAGCTGACAAAGGTATTGCAGCATCTAAGAAATCTAAGTCTAATAAAGATGCAGCTAAGTCTGTTACAGCTAAGAACGCACGTAGCAAACCACAGGAAGATGATACATCTAACTACCTACGTGAATCCCAAGTAGACAAAATGTCTGCACAGGAGTATGAAAAAAATTCAGATGAAATTATGGAAGCTATTCGTAGTGGTAAGTTCATCTATGATTTATCTGGTTCCGCTAGATAAAAAAGAGTTGACAAATGGTTATTTATAAGTATAACTATAGTCATGTGTAAGGTAAGCAGGTTAGCTACTTGCTTACTATACCAATCCGCAAACGACAAAAATCTTTAAGATTACCTGAATAACATGGCCTATTGAGTACATTAGTTGCAACTTTTGTATAAGATACACCCTACGTTAGACAGCCTCTGCCAAGAATTGTACTGTTTGCATCTGTAAAAATCCACAATAATAGGAGATGGATTATGGCTTTTCCAAGAGCAGCGGGTTATAACAACTTGCCTAACGGCAATTTTAGCCCGGTAATTTACTCCAAACAGGTGCAGCTTGCATTCCGCAAGGCCGCTGTTTGTGACGCGATTACGAATAATGACTACTTTGGGGAAATCGCAAACTTTGGTGATTCAGTTAAAATCATCAAGGAGCCAGAGATTACCGTCAAAGCATACGAAAGGGGTACGACTATTACTCCGCAAGACCTTGATGATGAGGACTTCACACTTACCGTTGACAAAGCTAACTACTTTGCTTTTAAAGTTGACGATATTGAAGAAGCCCATTCTCATGTAAACTTCCAATCGCTATCCAGCAATCGCGCTGCATATCGTTTGGCTGACCAGTTTGACCAAGACGTTCTTGGTTACCTGTCAGGATACAAGCAAGCCGCGCTTAACACTCGCGCAACTACCGTCAACAATATTGTTAATGGTACTAAATCAGTTTCAACTGCTGGAACAGACGAACTCCTCGCTTCAATGAAGCTAGACGGTTCTGACTTCAACGGTGGTGGTGCTGGTAATACCATTATCATTCAGGCTCGTGGTTCTGCTGCTGCTCCAACTGCAGCCGCTACTGCTAACCCGTTGACAGTGATTGCACGTATGGGCCGACAGCTTGACCTTCAGAATGTAGATACTACAGGACGTTGGTTGGTTGTAGACCCAGTTTTCGTTGAAGTTCTCAAAGACGAAGACTCACGCTTGTTTGATGCCGATTACGGTGGAGCAGGGCTTCAGAATGGTTTGATTTTGAATAACCTACATGGCTTTAAAGTCTATGTATCTAACAACTTGCCAAATGGCGGCACTGGTCCTTCAGCGACTGGTACTCAAGCCAATAACTTTGGTATCATTGTTGGTGGTCATTCTTCAGCGGTTGCTACTGCTGACCAAATCAACAAGACTGAGACCTACCGCGACCCGGACAGCTTTGCAGATATTGTCCGTGGTATGCATTTGTATGGCAGAAAGATTCTCCGTCCAGAGGCTCTTATCAACGCCAAATACTGTCTAGCATAGGGGGGATTGAAAAATGGCACTAGGTGATAACACTCTCCAAGCAGCACGTGGCAACTCGCAGCGTGGTCGCAATCCTTACATGGTTCAGATGGAATTAAACTTTGCTACCGCATTGTCTGACAAAGGTGGCGCACTTGCAGCAGCCGATGTCATTCCTTGTATTGCTGTCTCAAAAGGCACAATGATAATGAATGCTGGTATTGAAGTTGTTACTGCTACTTCAGCAGGAACTTCCACAGTAGACTTAGGTACAGGTGTAGATGCTGATTGTTTTGTTGATGGTTTCAACAGCGCATCAGGCACGGCAGCAGGTACTGTAGCACAAAATGCTGCAGCTTATCAGCCGCTGATGTGTGTTGCTGATGACAACATCGACCTTACTTTGGCTACTCAATCTGGTACAGCTTTGACTACGGGCGTGTTCCGTATCTGGGCAGTACTGATGGATTGTACTGACGAAGGTGACTTGACTGCTCAAGAAGTAGCACGAGATGTTGCTTAAAGACTAACGTGGGGGGCAGGGCAACTTGCCCCTCATCTCTGATTACACATATATAAGGATGCGGAATGGCATACGATTATTTAGATATTACTAATGAAGTTATTGCCCGAATGAATGAGGTATCCTTAACTGCTGCTAACTTTGCAACAGCTAGAGGTTTTCAGATACAATGTAAGAACGCTGTAAATGATTCCATTAATTATATTAACCAGCGCGAGTTTGGCTGGCCTTTTACACATTTAACAAATACACAGACTTTAGTAGCAGCACAAACACGATATAGTATTCCTGCAACTAGCCAGTCTGTAGACTACGATACGTTTCGTATCAGTAGGGATTCTACACTAGCTGTAGCTGGTACTACCTTACAAATACTAGACTATAAGGAATATACGCAAAAGTATATTGCACAAGAAACTACATCTAATGTAGGCAGTGTGCCTAAGTTTGTATTTAGAACACCAGATAATAACTATGGCCTATACCCATATCCAGACAAAGCATATGAATTAAAGTTTGAACACTTTGTAAAACCTACTGCTTTATCTGCAGCTACAGATGTACCTACAGTACCAGAACAATTTAGGCAGGTTATAGTAGATGGTGCTACAGCATACGCATACCAGTATCGTGGTGAAGCACAACAGTATGGTATTAACTTTGCACGATTTGAAGATGGTATCAAACAAATGCAGACGCTTTTAATTAATAGAGCAGATTATGTACGGTCTACCTATATCCCTCGTTCACAAGGATATGGCATTAACGCAGGATTTTAAATAATGGCTGATGAATCTGGCCTCAATCCGTTTGTATTTGCGTGTCAGGGTGGGCTGGTTCTTGACCAATCAACCTTTGCTATGCAGCCGGGGATGGCACTAGAACTAGAAAACTTTGAACCTGCGACTACTGGTGGGTACAGACGTATCTCTGGTTATGAAAAATGGAATGCTAATCAAGTTCCGCAAGACCAAAGTGACAGTGAACCAGTACTAATGTCTGCACACTTTGATGGCAATGTCATAGCAGCACGTGGACGTAAAGTATACAAAGGTAGTAATGGTAGTACTACATTAAGTGCGGGTATTAATAATTCAGTTACAACTATTGCCGTAGCATCAACAACTAACTTTAGTACGCAAGGCACTATAATAATTGGCACAGAACAGATTACCTATACAGGTAAGACTAGCACAACATTTACAGGTTGTTCAAGAGGAGCCAACAGTACATCTGCAGCAACACATAGTAGTGCCGCAGTAGTTACACAGTTCTGGACAGAGATAGATACAGGTAGAACAGGCGCAGGTAGATACTCTTTCTTTAGATATAATCTTGCAGGTGTAGACTACATTATATGGGCAGACGGTGCTAATCATGCATCTAACTATAAGACTGCTAGTAATACTGTAGTTGACATTAATGCTTCTGGCGCACCTGCAGACCCTAAGTTTGTTACTGGCTACAAGAACCATATGTTCTTTGCTGGTATGTCAGCAGCCTCACAGTCTCTAGTATTTACTGCACCGTTTACAGATAATGATTTTCAAACAAGTAATGGTGCAGGTACAATAAATGTTGATAGTCCTATTACTGGATTGTTTCCTTTTCGTGATGCATTAATTGTATTTTGTGAAGAACGTATATTTAAACTAACAGGTAGTGCATTAGCCGACTTTGCTATACAACCTATAACCAGAGAGATTGGATGTCTTAACGGTTCTACTATTCAAGAATTTGCAGGTGACATTGTATTCTTAGGTCCAGACGGATTACGTACAGTTGCTGGTACAGCTAAGATTAGTGACGTAGAACTTGGTACTATTAGTAGATCAGTACAGGAACTCTTTGAAGGACTGTCAGACGTAGATGAGTTTGAAATCGTAGTTATACCAGACAAGACGCAATATAGAATATTCTTCT
>Ga0114932_10005743_pt1 | contig 10877 bp, 9 predicted proteins | sample 2SBtaG_2_FD_87286 | JGI IMG/M metagenome (GOLD analysis project Ga0114932, IMG submission 87286) | Deep subsurface microbial communities from Kolumbo volcano to uncover new lineages of life (NeLLi) - 2SBTROV12_ACTIVE470 metaG | ecosystem: Environmental > Aquatic > Marine > Volcanic ... | reverse complement strand
CAAGCAGCATGTCAATCACTTGCTCGTCAACCATTTATGAATAATAAAATTCTCAACTTAATGCTCATTACACAAACACTGATTATGACACCAAATATTTTTGGCTTTTTAATTGCACTACTTATTAAATCAAAACTGGCCACTGCTACAACGCTTGCTTCTTCTATGCAATTATTTGCAAGTGGGTTGAGCATTGGTGTTGGTTGTATTGGACCAGCTATTGGCTTAAGCCTTTTTGCATATGCTGCATGCCAAGCTGTAGGAATTAATAAAAAAGCTTATAACAAAATTTTAACATTTACCTTTATTAGTGAAGCAATTATTGAAACACCTTTGATCTTTGCTCTACTTGTTGCTTTAACCATTATTACAACTAATATGGATCATGCCTCATTTTTAAAAGCATTCTCATTATTATCAGCTGCAATTTGTATTGGCATTTGTACGATCTCTCCAGGAATCAACTCTGGTAGAACAGGAGCTGAAGCATGTAAACAAATCGCTTTTCATCTCGACCAATATCCTGCACTGTCCAAAACAACGATGCTGGTTCTTGCTATGATTGACACATTTGCAATTTATGGATTATTAACCTCAATGATGCTTATTTTCTTTGCAGTAAATTAAAAGGAATCATGTGTATAATTCACTTCTTGAAGCAATTGGCAATACACCACTTGTTAAAATTTTTCACGAAACAAATAAAAACATCTTTGCAAAACTAGATTATCTCAATCCTGGAGGAAGCATCAAAGACCGATCTGCTCTCTATATGATTGAAGATGCGGAAAAAAATGGTCGTTTAAAATCTGGTATGACTATTATTGATGCATCATCGGGCAACCAAGGTATTGCTATGGCAATGATTGGTGCTACAAAAGGTTACAAAGTTATTATCTGTGCTTCAAAAAAAAGCAGTCCTGAAAAAATACAAACCATCAAAGCATATGGTGCTCAAGTCAAGCTCTTTGATCCCACAGACCACTTAGAAGACCCAAACAGCTATCACTCTCAAGCAGTTAGATTGCAACAGGAAACTCCTGAATCATTCATGCCTAATCAATACTTTAGCTTAAAGAACCGAGAAGGACACTATCACAGCTTGGGAAAAGAGATTTGGAAACAAACTGATGGTAAAATAACTCACTTTATTGCTGCTGCAGGTACTGGTGGCACTGTCAGCGGTGCAGGCATGTACCTCAAAGAACAAAATCCTGCTATCAAAGTCATTGCTGTTGACTCCAATCATTCATTTCGCTCAACTAATGGTAATCCTCAGCCTTATGGACTTGAAGGTATGGGAGTTGACTTTAACTCTCCGGTACTCAATCATGACATCATCGATGAATTTATAGAAGTCTCAGATCCGCAAGGTATTGCAATGCTTCAAACTCTGGCTCATCAGCATGGACTTCTTGTAGGACCCAGTAGTGGAGCTGTTGCACATGCAGCGTACCATTATGCATCAAATATGAACCTTGATAACCTTGCAGTTATCACCTTTGGTGACTCTGGACGAGCTTATCTATCAAAAGGTTGGTTTTAAAAAGTATTAATCTTGACTTTGAAGAGCTTAAACTAGTATTATTGCTTTATCATTCAAATAATTAGGGGAGTTTAGAATGAAAAAAGTTTTATTATTACTAATTATTGCTACACCGTCTATATATTCTATGCAGCGAGTTGCAACCCAAAGTTTCGTAAACTCATTGCCTTCATCAGCAGCGATGTCTAATTTAACACAAGCAATGAGGCAATATGGTTCAAAAAATACTGATACAATAACAAGTCCCGTTCTCAAAAGTAGATTTCCACTTCGTTTTGAAAAAGTTCCACTAACTAGAGATTACTCCGCAGAAGCAAATCTAAAAAACAAATATCCTTCTATATCTGTTCCCCCTATATATAAACATAGTCATCCAAAACTATCTCAAGCTGCACATCATACAAACCTAAATCCATTTAAACAAGGATACACTTTCTATAACCCTTCAAAAATATCAGACAAAGAGTTTGTTCTGCTACATGAATTAGGACATTACAGACATGAAAACCAAATTCGATTTATGGCGATGCTAAAAAAGAGTATGCGTATATCAATCATTTTGGCAACTTTCTTTAAGCTTTTAAGTATCAAATATGGTATTTTAGGTGCTATTTTTGCTCCGAAACTATTTTGGAACTGCTATATGAGATTTTACGAAGAACCTTCTGCTGATAATTTTGCTATAAAACACGCTTATCACGATAAACGTCTTCTTCAAGAAGCAAAACAATCCCTTGAAAAAATGCCATTCGCTCACTCTAGAACAGTTTACATTTTATTTGATCATAACCATCCAAGTAATAAAAGTAGAATTAACAAAATTCAACGAGCTATTGATAATAAACCTGATTACTTTAAAATTGCACGAATTATTTTAATACTCAGCATTGTAGAATATGTTGTTAACTTTGCCTATACACATTCTAAAAATGAAATTTCTATCAAAGAAGGTCTTAAAAAATTACAAGACATTGAAGATAACTTCGAACAAGAATGCAACAAATGGGATATTCCACAAGATGGACGGCCAACATACAAATATGCACTTGGCGTGCTCCAAAACTATCTTCAAACAAAGTTAATTAAACTACAAGAAAAGAATATTCAAGTAACAGAAAAAGAAATTATAAAATAAATTTCAGAATTTGTTGCTGTAGCATAATAATCTTAATCATTTAGGAGAAAAGTTAAAAGCAGAAATTAGCCAACTAAACCCAGCAACCGATACCCCTGCTATTATTGCTTTACAAAAAAGAATTGTAACCTTACAAAATCATGAACATATCATTCAAGCAACAATCGCTAAAGCAGTTATTCCTCGCATTATGAAACTACAAGTAGAGATAGAAAAAGTCCTTCAACACCATGTAAGATTCAAAACAAGAACTATACCAAAAACGTTGCCAAAGGCTCGACTATAAAAAATATAGAGGTATAACTCAGCAAGAGTCATACCTCATACTTTCATTGAATATACCATCAGCTCTGTTATACTTTCTATATCTATATTTTCTATGTAGAAATCGTCTACTAATATAAAAAAAGTCGATGTAGTGACAAGCAAAAAAGTTATTAATCTATTCCAACTACAACAAAGGACTTTTATGAAAAAAGCTACATCCTTTTAACACTGCTCTATATTTCTGCGCAACATCACATCATACAACCAGATGCTACCACTCAAACAGACATAGTAACCGCACTGACACTTAATCCTGTACAAAATAATCAAATCATTGCTGCAAATAGAAAATTCATACAAGAATATCAAAAACGAATTAAAGCTCTTGATGAACAAAAACAACAAAATCAAGAAAGAATCAGAAAGCTTGACAGACAAACTGAAGCACTACCAAACAACCCTGCAAATCAAGACGCTATTAATGCAGCAATACAACGAAGAAAAAAGTTGCGAGAAGAACGTCAAAAACTCGCCCAACAAAGACAAGAAATTGCAACAAAAAGACAAGAATTAAGAGCAGAAGTAGAAGCGGTCAGAGATGAGATTTTTGAAACTCCTGATAGAGCTTTAGAACTGCAACCAAGAACTGTTAAAGCACAAGAACAAGAACACGCTCTGCAAAAAAAGATTTGCACCATGATCGTTCCTGCAATTATACAAAAACAAGCAGAAATTGAAGAAGTTCTCCAACATCATGTAGAGTTAAAAAAGGGATAAAGTAATTTCTTTATTATAAGTACATTGATATATCGGTATAGTCATTGATTGGTTATACCGATATTCCTTTTTGTGCTGCTTTGATTGCAGCAAGAATTGTTTGAGAAGTTCCTTTGACCATTTCACCAAACTTCATCACTTTAAGTTCTTTTGACTTTAAATCTTGCTTTAACTCTTGCCATGTTTGTTGTAGCAATTTTAATGGAGTATAAAAGTCATCAAATCCCAAATGAAATGTTCCCCAATGCATAGGCAACAGTTTTTTTGCATTTAATTTAATAAAAGCCTTAACTGCTTCTTGTGCATCAATATGAGTTTCTTTCATCCATGACTTAGGCTCTCCAGGAGCAATCGGTAAACATGCAATATCAATTGACTGAAACTCTTTTCCTATAGCCTCAAAGTGAGGTCCCCAGCTTGTATCTCCTGCAAAATAAATTTTAAAGTCTGATAGCTGAATCATCCAGCTACCCCACAGTGATTGATTTTTATCAAACAATGTTCTTTGTGACCAATGATTTGCTGGTAAAAAAGTAAACTTTAAATCTTTAACAATTGGATCTACAACTTCATCCCACCACACGTGTTCTGATGCATCTTTAAACTTATGTCTATCAAACCAATCTTTATCTCCCATTGGAGCAAGCACTTGCACATCTGGAAATCTTTTTCTGATATCTTGTAAACTTTTAGAATCCATATGATCAAAGTGATTATGAGAAATAACAACATAATCTATTCTTGGAAGATCTTTAACCTTAACCACAGCAGGAATAATTCTACGGAACACAAAAGAAAGTGATCCAAATATAGGGTCTGTTAAAATGTTTTTATTACCAACCTGAATTAAAAATGTTGAATGACCTAACCAGGTTATTTTTGGTTCATATGACTGTTGAGGAAATGTTGGTTTTTGTACAAATGTTTTTATTACTTCTTTTTTTATTTCTCTATTAACTAAACAAACTTTTAAAGAATGTAATAATGTTTTACATATAGGTAAAAACCATTCATGTTTATTACCATCTAAACAAACAAACTTTCCACAATCACGAGTTGGATGAATTCGATTCATTCATAACGCCTTTAACGCTTATATAATTAAAAACCCCCACCCAGATATAAAATATCACGGATAGGGGAAATGGAGGTTACGCTTGTGTATTTTTTAATTCTAAATAAAGTCACGAATTTAGAATATAACAATGGACTCCAAAAATCAACTTTAATTTCTTTTTTAAGGTTTTTCTTTATTATCACAGTATTTTATCACTTGAACCGGACAAGTTTTTGCCGCATTTTTTATTTCTTTTTCATACTTTTTGAGCGTAACATTATTTTTTACATGTGCAATATCAAGCACTTCAAAAACTTCTGGCGCTAAAAATTCACAACGTCCACACGTTATACACCCAGGAGCTATCCATACTTTTTTCATACATGCCTTATTCAAAAATAATACTTATATTATTTAGTATACGTTATTTTTTCTTTGTTGAAAATTCTTTTCAGACCAATACAAATACTGCAAAGGATTAATTCTTTTTCCATGTTTTATAATTTCAAAATGCAAATGTGATGGATCTGCTCCTCGTACATTACCAGTTGCTCCAACTTTTCCTATAACTTTTCCAAGCGCTATCTTTTCTCCAACAACTACATCTAAAGAATCAAGATGTGCATACCTTGTAACAAGTCCATTTTTATGTTCTATTTCAACTAAATTTCCATAACCAGGCATATCTTTTTGCGCAACAAGCACTGTTCCTGCTGCTGCACTTTTTACCAACGTACCTTTTGTTGCAGCCATATCTATACCATTATGCATTTTTTTTACACCTGATTTATCAGTTCGATAGCCAAATAATGAACTAATCCAAAACTCACACAAATCAACGGGCCAATCAAATACAACATGAGGGTGACCTAATTGATCTATTTTCTTGCTTTTTAACATAGCAGCACGAAATTTAACGACAGATTCATTTGAATACGCACAAATATGAGATAATTTTGGCATATTTGCAATACTCTTTTGATTGATAACAAAAAACAACAATATAAACATTGCTATTCTGCTTACATATTTCATAACCTCCACTCCCCCAACTTTTCATACAGAATAGCAATTAAAAAACAAAAAAGTCAACAGTGTAGGCCTGTATAAAGCCAAAATTATCTTGCTGAATTACCCAGATCTTTAAGCAGAGACTAATTTTTTATAGGTGAATATCATAATCAACATTGCGATTACAGCTACGATTGATATATCCATCATAATAAGTGGATATGCCCCATACAAAGCTGAAGGAATAATTCTTAATACCTGTATTGTTGTTACTGTAATTAACAACAACTCAATGTTATATGAAAATAAATATCTAAATAACAGGTACCATACAAAACCTAGTACAGCTCCTAATAACAACGTAAACCAAATAACACCTGATCCAGTTGCACCTGAAGAAATAGTTACCATACATATAAATAAACCAAGTCCGACATACTCATATTGATATTTTTGATGTAAATGACGAGCAACAACTAAAATAGCAGTCATTCCAATAAAGGACCATATAGGTTCAATGAAAAAATATTTTTCTAACATACCCAAAATAGAGCTTTTATAATTTAATAATTCATATTTTGGAGATCGAGCTTGAAATAACGGCTCAATACGATTTAAAAATGACCATAATCCAACATACCCTAATCCTGCACATATACCTGTTACAATTGTTGAAGCAAACTCTTTTGCAACTCCTCTTTTTGACATCCATAATGCGCTAACAAGAAATAATGACAGCATAATACTTCCAGCAACTAATGTTACAAAACTAGACATAAGAATAGAGCTCACTTGATTCCAAAATGGCTGCGCCGTATTTAACACAAAAAGCACTTGGTCCCAACGATTAATAATCGATAATGCTCGCAGAATAAAAATAACAATACCAATATAACCCATTGTTTTTAATAACTGTTTTGATATACCAAATCGAGCAAAAGCAACATATAAAAAACAAGCATAAAATAACATCATCAAAAGATTGCAAATAAGTTGTATTAAACCTGTTTTTGTCAATCGCTCTTGCTCTGATCTCTTCCATTCTTCTGGAGCATGAATAAATTGATAACAAGTAACAATCTCATCACCTGATATTCCTACTTTAATTCTTGCCTGTCCTTGTTTATAAGAAAAATTTGTATCTTGTAAAACAATCGTCCAATCTCGACGATGTTCATGTTTTACACTATCACTTGAAACAAGTTGTAAATCTTTTTTCTCTAAATTATATTTTTTCTGCACAATATCATAAGCCTTACTCTGAGCTTGTGACTCTGAAATGTCTGCACCTTTTGCAGCTTCTGGTAATTTATGCCAAACATTTAACGGAATTCCTGCTCCAGATATCCAAGCACCATACTCTTCTGCACGCTGCTCTACTGGGCCATCAAATTTAACAAGTTTCACCGAATAATAAGGCTCAATCACATACGAAGTTTGCAGTTTTTCATAAGCACTACTTCCATAAGTTTGCCAAATAAATTTGTTCCCTTCATTCTCAATGGTATCTTCAACTCGTGAAAGAACTTGCCAACCGTGACCAATATTATCACCAAACTCTTCTTTCATGACCTTTAAAGCCACTTGCTCTGCTTCTTGCTTACTAATCACTACTCGTGGAGTGTTAAAATAAAATTCTTTTGATGTTGCAAAAAGCAGTAGCCCAACTGCTCCAAAAATCCATACATATTGTTTAATACGATGTGGAATAACAGACCCAGCTTCACGAGCCACCTTTTTTTCTTGTACTTGTTGCTGTTGAGTTTTCCATGCATCGTTATAAAAACTTTTTGACAACTGCTTTAATCCACCTTGTTGTATCCATCTATACAATACAATCCATAAAGGAATTCCTGCCATTAAAACACCACAAATTTTTTGCAACAACAACTTTGAAGCAAATATAGGAATTAAATAATAAATGGTATCATAAATGCCATGCGTAATAATTCCTGGTAGTAAGCCAAAAGTATAATACATCCAAGCGAAACCTAAACTTGGAATAAATATTTCAACAACTCTATAATAAGCTGGCTGCATAGGATAATTTGCATGAGCAGCTCCAAATAACACAGCTTGTGCAACAATCATAAACCAAAACCAAAATCTTCTATTTTTCAAGTTTTGCGTCAAAAGAAGTATCCCTGCAATTGGAAGCCCTCTTGATGCAAATTCCTCCCAAAAACCTGCACGAAATGCATATACAACAGGAGAAAAAAACGGAACATAAGAAGATAAAATATTTGGATCAATTTTATTTTGCAATGGAGTCCACCAACCCCAGCCGTGAGCAACCATATAAAATGCAAACATAAAAGCAAGCATAATAGCTGCACCACAATATCCAAGTACCGTTTGCTCTGCAATAGTATAAGATCCTGCAACTTGCTTATCCCAAACTCTAAACCACTGTACATGCCAAGAAAATACGTATCGACCCATTGCTTCTGTTGTCAAACAAATAAAGCCAACAAAAAGAGAAAACATTATTGTGCCTACAATAATCCCACCCAACTGCTGTAGGATAAACATCATCTTAGGAGTTGTTGTTGTATAATTATTCCAAACTAATGGCCAATTATTTAATGAAGCAAGAATCAAAAGTGACGCAAATACAGCCATCATTTTATATGTTGCACCAACTAAAAGATAACGACGTCTATATAAAAAGAATAATCCGAAAAGTCCAAGAATAAATAAATATAAAAGGACTTCTGTTCCTTGAGCAAAAACTGTAATCAAAATATTAGTTGAATACATTTGACTATAACGTCTAACAAATTCATCAGGAATTTTTACAACATGCTGCAAACCTGTTAATTGATCTGCCGAAACTGTAACTTTAACTCGATACAAACCTTTTTGCAGTGAAATGTCTTCACGTTCATACGTAAAAGTATGGTCAACTCGTCCACTTGGTCTAACCTGTTCTTCATATTCAAGAAGTTTATATGGTTTTAAATCAACATCCCAAGATTCAGCTCCATCTTCAGCAATACGCTGCGCTTTAGACTTTGAAACATTATTACCGGTTTGACTTTCTGGTAGTTTCTGAGAAAAACCATAAGGCTTACCCTTTGGAGTAAACCAAACAAATGTTTCAAAAATTTCTTTTTCTTTAAAAAATCTCACTTGCCAAATATATGGTTGATGATGCTCCTTTTTAATCATATCAACATACGCTTCTTTGCCCCCTCCTTCTAACTCTGCAAAATTTTGCAATAATCTATTTTCTTCAAATTTTACTGCTTGATCGAAACTTTCAATATTCCAATTATACTGTTTTGCTAATTCTACTGCTTTTTTTTCAGCCTCTTGTTTATTCATGGTGATAGAAACATGAACAAAAGGAATCGCTTTATCAAAGTATGTATAAGAAAACCACAAAGAAAAAAGGGTTAAAGCTCCAACAAAAGACCAAATATATTTTTTATTCATCATGCAAACATGCCTTTTTATAAAAGTTACTTGATAAATTTTTTATAAATCATACACTTTTTTTTAATTTTCATATATTGAACATATCAAAAGTTAGTGACTCATACAAAGAATATGAAACATATTAAAAACTGTTTATTTAATATAAAAAAGACATCTTCTCGTAAGAATAATTGGAGATTGATGTTAATGCAAAGTTGGAATTCTATTATTGGAAATCTTTCCTCTAAAGTTTCGATCCACAAGATTTACAACAACGCAATTACGCTTGGAGTTTCAGATTCAAGTTGGATGCAAGAGCTCTACTTACTATCCTCGGTAATTAAAGAAAAAATTAACAAGGCAATTGATAAACCACGTATTGAAACCGTACGATTTCAGTATGTACCTCCAAATAAAAAAAGAACAATAAAAAAGAATAAGTCTAAAAAAGATATAAAAGAGAAAACATTATCAACCCGCGAGAAAAAAGCTTTAGATAAAGTACAAGATCAAGAACTCGCTCAAGCTTTAACAAGGTTGCTTCAAAAATGTCATCAATCATCTTAAACACTGTAGCTACCATCTGTTTTGTAGCTGGAAAATCAGGAGGACACCTTCTTCCCTGTATTACAAAAGCACAACACATCAAATCACAACGTCCTAAAACAGAACTATATTTATTTTCAACAGGAACAGATCTTGAAAAAAAAATTATAGACAAGCATCCTTACATACACCACTATACTCCTACAACATTGCAAGATGTTCCTTATCAAAGCCCTTGGATATATCCTTTGTTTATTGCTAATACAGCTTGGTATTACTGCAAAAGTGTATATAAATTTTGGAAACTAAAGCCTGAAAAAGTTATAAGTTTTGGTGGTTTTAACTCTATTCCTGTTTTTTTTGCAGCAAAAAGTTTACATATTCCTTTTGAATTATATGAACTTAATGTTGAACCAGGCAAAGCAACCACCTTTCTTGCAAGATTTTGCAATACCATTTACACCTGCTTTGACCGAACAAAAAAATATCTTCCAAAAAACACCTGTATCAATTTTGACTATCCTGTTCGATTCACTCCAAAAGATAAATCTCATGACAAAGAAACATTATTGAAAAAATATAATTTTTCTAACAAACGAAAAACTATCGTAATCCTTGGAGGATCTCAAGGATCAACTCTGCTTAATGAAGTTATCAAAGAATGTCTACAATCTTATCCCGATTTGCAAAAATCAATTCAAATCATTCATCAAACTGGTGGTGATCAATCTGAGTATTATGCAAATATATATAAGCAACTGGGCATTCCTTGCGTAGTATTTGGATATCATGAACGACTACAAGATTTCTACAACTTAGCCGATCTTATTATTTCTCGAGCTGGAGCTGGAACACTCTTTGAGATTAAATTCTTTGATAAACCATGTATCTGCATCCCCCATGAAACGGCAAATACAAATCACCAAATCAAAAATGTCCTTGCTTTACAAGAACAATATCCCGACCAATTCAACATTATCAAGCAATCCCTCTTTAACAAAGAGATACTTTACACCGCTTTATGCAAAGGCATTTGAGCTATCAAGCAAAAGGCTATATAATAATATAAAAGGGGTAGTTTTGTTAAAAAACCGTATAACAAATATTAGGGGATATAT
>Ga0114932_10005741_pt1 | contig 10879 bp, 17 predicted proteins | sample 2SBtaG_2_FD_87286 | JGI IMG/M metagenome (GOLD analysis project Ga0114932, IMG submission 87286) | Deep subsurface microbial communities from Kolumbo volcano to uncover new lineages of life (NeLLi) - 2SBTROV12_ACTIVE470 metaG | ecosystem: Environmental > Aquatic > Marine > Volcanic ... | reverse complement strand
GTCATCTCATATGCCTCATCTAATGTCTTATTATGATATTTATGTAGATACCATACAACAGTTAGTGGACTTCTTTCCATACCCATAGCGCAATGAACTACGACTTTCGTTTTTGGATCAGTATTTAAAGCCTTATCTATTATATCTACTAATTCATTTAATGTTTTTCTTACAGTCCCACTTCCTGGGTCAACATCCATATGAATTTGAGCATCCGATTTAATTTCTCCGGCCACATTTATTACAAAATAGCCACGTATAAAGGCTTCTGAGCTGCCCTCATAATCAGTAATTCCTAATCTATCTGTGACCCAATGTATATCGTCAATATTGAAATCAGGCGATATTGGTCTACCTACTAAAGATTTTAATGATTCAAATCTAACTGATGAGGGTTGGGGTCCGTATCTATTTGGAGTATTAATAAGCTATACCGTACCTTTCTTTAAATTCTATAAACCTAGCAAACTGTTCTTCATACTCAGGAGATCTTACAACTAAGGAATAGTCATATAGAAAAGTTTCTCCAGTTTTACTAGTGAGAATCTTTTTATCCCCCCAGCTGTTTCGTCTTTTAGTGTCCATAGTATTTCTACAGACATTAACTATAGATTTGAATACAATCCAAAATATGGAGAGTATTGCTATTGATATTGCTGTAGCTATTACAAAAACTATCATAATTAATTATCCAATTCAATTTCATTTGCATTAACATTTAGACTGAACCAATCTACATAACAATAGGGACATACAGGGCCTGAGTTGTACTCTGCATCGTCATCTACTGCCACTATGATTGGATTATTAGTTTTAAATTTATGTCCTCTAGGACATTCAAACCACTTTGGTTCCCCATCCTCTGAGGGTTCTGATTTTCTGTCGAGCATTTAAACCTCTAAAGCCTCAATACGATTAACTTCGTCTAATATTATTTGCTCTTGCTCTTTGACCTCTGGAGCCGCATATGGGGCAGAGGACCCTGTTAAGTACATCTCTGCCCGTCTGCGAGCTTCTTGAAGTGTGTCTGCATATGATCCGAATGCCATAGTGTTACGTATGCCTGGCGGACCATGCCACAGACATCTATACTCTAAATCATCTATAAGTTCAGTTTTTCTATAACAACATTTATCTACTGATATATCTAACTTTTTTTCGCATACGTAACAATTCATAATTATCCTTCTATTGGCCATTTAGGTGGTGCAATATAATGGGTATGTCCTCGATCTCCATCCAATATGTATGGCTTTGGCGGGGGAGTTCCATACTCTAATTCATATGCAACGTGATGGTAATGAGCCAAGAATAACTTGACTGCATAACGTCTAGCTCGTGCATCTAAATGCCCTGCCGGTAGTTTACCAACACTATAGGATTTATATGCTTCAGTGGATCTACCAACTGTTTTTGATTTTGATAGTGCTAGATCTCTATAATCTCCGGCCTCATTCTTTTGAATCTCATAGGCTTTACGATCTGAATAAACTACGCCGTATATATCTGGACCCTTGGATTTAGTGTCCCTACCTTTAACTTTTTGGAAAGATTGACCTAATTTCCAGCAAACTACTTTTAATTCTGAGTTCCAAGGACGACGAGATAATACCTTAACTAACGCAGTTTTATTCATATTGCCATTAGGTGCGTCAGGATCTAAAGAGCGAAGTTGTTGCTGTATCGCATCTGCACGTCTACCGGAATCCCCAGCAATTAGCGCAATTTGCTCTTCTGTTACTTTTTGACCCTTAGTCACAAATTTTTCTACTAAATCTTCTGATTTAGCTCTACCTAACCAAGATGATGTCGGATTTAATCCAGCAAATGACCATATATGTCCCACTGTAGGTGCTTTTGTTATATCTATATGGGCTATTAAGGCTGCTGATAGGATTGGACCCACGCCAGGTATAGATTGCGCCCACTTACCAATTTCCTGAGTTTCTGAGAATACTGTAAGTATTTTCTCCACGTTCTTCTCAGACATATAAATCTGGTCTCTAATAAATTGAAGTGCAGATTTAGGGGCATTTTGATTTGCTAATGCTCTAATACGATTATCAGATTGCATTCTATTTTCTTGTAAATCGTAGAACTGAGAGACCATAAACCGAGTCTCGTCTCTAGATAGTGTGGCTATGTCTGTTCCTACAAATTCTAAGAAATCTCGTTTGATTCGATCAACTAGTTCTAATGAATATATATTGTCATCTTCTGGTTCCATATTTGAGATATTTCTTACCATTATGGGGATGCTCCTTTAATTAAATTATTTGAATATTTGAATTCAATGTTAGTATTATATCTAATATAAGGGGTCTAAGTCAATAGGCTTAGAGATCCCTATTAAGGCGAATTTTTCATCGGTTCTGTTTTGTAAGAATTTTTCTATTAAATCTTTATAGGTTTTACCGAGTCCGGCTATATCATCTTTTATAGAATCTTGGAGAATTTGTTCATTTATAGTAGCTATTTCATAGTGTTTTTTAACTAATCTAATCCACTTACTGTGCCATCTATTAAATCCTGTAGAATCTGAAATGAATTTTCTTAGTTGTTCCTCTAGGGGATTAGGAACATAAGGGGAGACTTTAGGAGTATTTCTATTTCTGCATAAAGCACACATCCAAATTACATCTAAAGGTCGATTGTAATCAGTGTGTACTGCTTTGGAATTTTCTGATCCGCAACTTAAACAGGGCTGTTTGATTAGAGTACCGTCTTTAACTGCTTTATAGACTTGATAATATGCTCTTTGGCGTTCTGGATGCTTAGACATGAGAGTTTTACCTGCCTGAGCATGATTAGTTTTACCGCTTTCGGTCTTGTGATAATCTCTTTGCCATTTAGCTCTGCACGATAGACATCTTGTCTCATATCCAGAAGCATATTGATTGTTTTGGGCAAATTCTTCTAAGATTTTAACTTCTTTACAAATTCTACAAGTGTAGTATTTTCCAGGTATTCTAGTTTCAGTACCTTTAGAGTGTGACCTACAAAATGTAGCGTTCCTACTTATCTCTTTAGGACATTTTTCACATAGTTTTACAGCTTTAGGGACCCTTCTGTGTCTAGTCTCTCCTAAAGTTTCTAGTATGGTCCAGACTCTTTGTCTAGATATATTGAATAATCTTCCTAGTTGAGCAGTATTAATTTTAGATTCATTTGCGTGGTCTTTTATGTATTGTTCAATTAGTGATTTAGTATCATTATTATCTTCTACCGTATACTGTGATTCCATCCTCTCCTCTTCTATAATATGACTAAATACGTGTTAACAGTATACTAAATATAACTAGTATCTGTCAACACGATATACGTCTTTGGGGGTTTGCTATATAGATAGATTGAGAGATCGATTTAGCGATGTATATTGGCTATATATGGTAGTAACGCCCAATAAGCCTTTGTAAGCACTTCTACGTCCATTTCACAGTGATGTACGACATCTCTCATAGCCTTAGGACTACCTCTCATTGCAGATTTCCAAGTATCCCAAGTTAGTGGAGTTTTCCCATCTTCATTGGCTATTCCCAAGAACTGTTGGACTGAGATTAATCTTCTACTCCCAATCCTATTGCTAGTCCCTCCAGCATAGTACATTGCATCTATGTGGAATTGTACTCTACAAGGACGTTCCCCATGAAACATCAATCTGGCGTTAATAAATGGCAGGTCAAACATTTTCCCATTCCAAGTTACTATGCCGTTATATGTTTCTAATTCGTCTCTGATAGCCACAACTAGATCTTTATCAGGATTTGGGTCATACGGATCTGTAATATTCAGTTTTATGGTATATGGCTTATTAGGCTTATTATGGTGATTTTTAAAGTACCCTGGTGGTACAATCTCATGAAAAGATGCACACAGCACTATTCCCATATTTGCTTTTAGGTCTGTAGTCTCTATATCAAATGATGCTATTCTCAAAACTTATCTCCTTAACCACGCTCTCTGACATGGGGCAGAGGTATGACGATACATTATACCACTTAATTCCTGAACATATTATCAATTGCGTTATGATAGTGTATATATAGATATAGTAATATAGATAGATTATTATTACTTTATTATAGAATTAACTATAAAAAGGATATAAATATAAAGGTTATAAATACAAAACGAAGGGGAGAAAAAATGGTAAAAATTTCCAAGTTTTTGGTAATAGACGAACAAAAGGATCAAGATACTGAAGCCGAATGTTGCCCCCAATGTGGGTCTTTAGGTGTAGCTCATTTCGAGGACGAAACCGACACCCCTTCAGAATTGCAACATAGATGTTTAAGATGTGATTGGACTTGGCATGGATGTACTGTAAGTACTGGAATTACTAGGACTTTACGTCTTGATAATATCTACAATAAGATAGAGGAAAAAGAATGAAAAACGACGACCATAGCGAGTTGTTTTATTTTGTTTTATTCTCTGTATCTGGCATAGTTGGATTAGTATTAGGTTTTTCATATTTTATAATTTTTTAGGTATTGACTTAGCCTTATTAATATTGTATACTACTCTTAAATCAAACAATTAAATGATAAAAGGTTAAAAATATGAACTTTCAAAATGATCTAAATGCTTACATCCGTGCTGGATATCCTCTAATTTATGTTTCTGCTCTTGAACCAGAACGAGCTATTTCTTCAATAGAAAAGGTTTGCGATAGCATTAATGATGGACTGTCCTGCCATATTTGGAAAAACACTACTGGCTGGGATAATACTGGAAATGGAGACGATCCTGACGAAATATTTGAATGTATAGATCGTAGGCAAACTCCTAATGCAGTGTCCGTACTTTGTAACTATCATGCTTATATAGGGGAGAATCCAAATCCGGTCCTAGTTCAGCAATTTATGGATTCTTACTTCAAATGGAAGACTGCTGAAAATCACCGAACTGTTATAGTACTTTCTCCGTTTTATAAGATGGCTCCAGAGTTAGAGCGATTTTTTCAAACAATTAATTACACTCTTCCCGAGACAGAACAGATCGAAAAAATAGTCGATTCTATAGCTTCTGCCTATGAAGGAACAGTTTCATGGGAGTCTGATGCCCATCGGGATAGGGTCATCGCTAATGCTTCCGGAATGACAGAAGATGAAATAGAAAGCTCATTGGCTCTTTCTATAGTAAAAACCAAAAATAGCAATGATTTCCCCTCTATTGATCCAGATTTGGTGATGGAAGAGAAAGCTAAAATTTTATCTAAGACTGGACTTCTAGAGTACTGGCCGTATCCAGATGACTTGTCATCGGTAGGCGGTCTAGGTAATCTTAAAAAGTGGTTATTAGAGCGTAAAAATGCTGTTTTTAGTGAAAAAGCACGAGAGTTTGGGCTTCCAAATCCTAAAGGATTATTCCTATTAGGCTTGCCAGGTACTGGAAAATCTTTATCTGCTAAGTGTCTATCTAAAGAATGGGGATTACCCCTAATTAGGTTCGATTTAAGCAAGATTTTCGGTTCTTTGGTGGGTGAGTCTGAAGAGAAGATGCGAATGGTTTTAGACCAGATTGAAAGCTTAGCTCCTGCCGCTGTGTGGATAGATGAGATAGAAAAGGGTATGGCTGGGGCAGAGTCTTCTGGCACTAATGACTCCGGAGTTACCAAGCGTGTCTTCGGTCAACTACTTACTTGGATGGAAGAGCGACCCAAGGATAAAATGATTTATATAGTTGCTACCGCCAATGAAGCTACTAGTCTTCCTTCAGCCTTGTTACGTCGATTCGATGCCCTATTTTGGGTGGATTTACCTACTGAGTCTGATCGTAAAGAAATATTGCGTATACACCTTAATAAGCATAATCAGTTGTCTAAGGACATTGAAAAGTCCATGTCTAGACTATGTGAGGTCACTAGAGGTTTTTCGGGTGCTGAGATAGAAAATGTGGTCAATTCAGCAATGTTTAAGGCTTTTAATGATGACTCTTTGAAGGTATCTCCTGCTCATATTGAGTTAGCTTCTTTGGAAATTACTCCAATCGCTAAGTTGCGACGTGAAGATATTGAAATATCTCGAATGTGGGCAAAAGAACGCTGTCAGTTCGCCCAAGAGGAAGATCCTGTGAACTTGGATACTTTACAGCAAGATCGTGTACGAATGATTCAAAGCCGTTCAATTAATCTAAATTAGGATTAGTATTGACTTAGCTTATTGTATGTAGTATAATTATATTATGTTAAAAAGAGGTGATTTTAGTGTATCGAGAAATTAGAGATCAACAACGTCAAAAAGTTTATACATGGGAGCGAGAAGTTTGGAAAATAGATTCTAAGTTAACAAAGAAATTAACTCTTGAAGAGTGTCAAGAATTGGTAAATTTAGCCTATTTTAGGTATCGACCAAATGCTTTGCGAACTCCTCGGGTTACTGATGGTAGAGGAACTAGACGTGCAATGGCGTATGGTATATCTAAAATTAGCCTTCCGTTGTGGGCTAGAAGTCCTGGAGTAGTTTTACATGAGGTTGCTCACACATTAACTAATAATAGTTCCTATGCTGTACATGGTCCAGAGTTTGTTAGAGTGATGTGTGATTTGTGGAAATGGCATTGTGGAGTTAGTTACGTCTCTAGTGCTAAAAAATCTAAAGTTAGAGTATCTCCAGCTAATAAAGTTTTAGCTCCGATTAGGATACGACAAGGTCGAGTTGATGTAGCGATTGCCGCACTTTTGAGATTATCTCCACATGAGTACAATAGAGCTACTAGTGCATATAAATCAAAAATTAATGAAAATTCAATAAAGGAGTCTTCTAATGGTAAATAATTCTATGGTTATAGAGAAACGGTCTTTTTCCCCAGATTGGGTAGATTCTAACGGTCAGTCTGAGAAGTCAGATGCTACTAAAGGATTGTGGCGTAAGGGTGTTTTGGTTCAGATACAGGGCGGTATTTGGTCTATGGAGGCACGTTTAAATCCTAGTGATATAGATGTTTTACCCTCTCAAATACCTCAGTATGCCAAACTCGGTAAAAAGCGTCTGTTAGATCAGAAAAATAAGAATTCTTTTCTAAATATTATAGGTAAAGCACGTTCAGCTGCTGAGCGATTAGGTTTTCCATTTGTACTTACTGGATCATATTTTATACCATTTGGAAATATCGATAGATTGAAGGATGTTATCGCCAAACAGCAAGAACAATTTTATTCTGAGGCTGATAGGTTTGTTGCTTCATATGCAGAGAAGATTGGAGATTATTTGGATTCATTCCCTCCAGAGCATAGAGAGCGTTTAGAGCCACATTACCCATCTCCTGAGAAGCTTCGTAGAACCTTCAAATTTAATGCAGTTTACTATGTAGTTTCTATGTCTCAGATGATATCTGAATCAGCCGATTCTGATGATATGTACCTAAATTGGGCTATGGATTCCATGAATATGCTTAGATCTGAGGCACGAGATGTTGCCAACGCAGTACAGAAAGCTAACGCTGATGGCTCTCTTGATGGTCGTACCATGCGACGAGTTCAGACCTTAATTGATAGGCTTCAGAATATGGATATTCTTGAGGATAGCTCTCTACGTGGGGCGGCATTAGCTTTGGCTACTGATGTTAGTTCTGAGACTGCTGAGGCTTTGAAAGAGGCGGCAACTGATGTCGGGGTAGGTCAAATTCGTGCGATACTTTTGGATTAGTGAATATGATTTTTTATCATTACACTGCTGTAGAGCATGTTAATACTATATTGGAGTCAGGGTATTTGAAGCTTTGTGAGTCTAATGCCCTGCCCCCAACTCAAGAGTATATAGACTCTGTTAAGTCTGGAAATCCTATAGAGGATGCTAACGAGTTAGATAGTCCTAAAGTAGTTTGGTTATTTAAAAAACAATTGGCGGGTAAGACCCCACGTATGCTCACAAGTAACGGCTCAGTTAAACTTGCTGGAGTAGGTCAAGTACTTCCAGTTGTTTTTGATAAATCTAAAATAGAGTTTACTGTGGATATACCAATAGAGGATGTCCAACGATCTGATAAATTTTTTAGACAATTTAATACTCCTGAGTGGTGGATTAAGGGTCTTGAAGAGTTTGGGGGTAACACTGGAGTTAAGGATTGGTATGTATGTAGACGAGAAATTTTAGAGTCAGAATGGGTAGAGATTAAAGATAGGTATAATCCTAAAAATTCTATAAAACGTAAAAAATAAGGTTGATTATATGAAAATTTTAGCACAGATAGATAGTGATAAAGATACAACAATATATGAAATTCGAGTGGGTGAGGACTTTCAGACTTATTGTACTTGTCCTGCCTGGCGATTCTCTAAAATAGTGCCTAAGAAATGTAAACACCTAGAACGATTTATGTGCGGAGAGTTCGATTTTATAGGCAATAAAAAGGTCTCAGATGTTGATAATAAGGATGGATTTTCTATTAGGGCGATACTGTTAGATTAGTATTGACTTAGGTAGTTGATTCTAGTATACTACTAGTATAAAATTAAATAAAGGAATAAAGTTATGCCGTGTTATGTAAGTTATAGAGTTTCTTCGTGGTCTGATGCAGGTATAAAGTTAAAAGAGGATGAACTTTCTCTTTTTGAAGAGGTAGCTGGTAAGTTAAATATTAATTACAAGATTAATAAAGATTCCAAGCTACAGTTAGGAAAGGGTACTTATACTGTTTTTCTTAAAGATTTATCTCAAATTTCTGCTCTCCAAGAAGAGTTTAAGTTCAAACAAATACAGAAATCAGCACGTAAAAAGTTTAATATGGTGTCTAAGGAAGTTAAACAGGTAAAGGTAGGTAAATAATGAAAACATTTACTCTTTCAGACGGTAAAAAAGAGGTTTTAGTTAAGTTGGAAGGTGAGGAAATAACTGTTGAATTAGTTAAGGGTTTCCCACCTGGTGCCAAGGCTGAGGATTTTGCAGACGTTTTATTAAAGGGTATGGCAACTAAGGATAAAGTGTCACATAAGCCTCATATCCATACTTCAACAGGTCAAGTAGTTTATACAAAATAAAAGGATAAGGTAGAAATGAATATCCCTAATGAATGGGCATTTGCTTTTTTCGATTTAGGATCGAAAGAGTCCGCCCGACGGGTAAGGTTACATAGAAATCTAAAAAAGGTTGGGGCGGCAATACACTCACAGTCAGTATATTGTATGCCCTATTCCATAAATGGATTCAAATCTTTGAAAGATTTAGATAGTGGGGTGTTTGTGGTGAAGGCGGATGTAGATGAATCTCAGACCGCTGAATTAGTTGACGCTTATGACATATTTATTGAGAATTTATCTCATGAGATATCACAAAAGCTTGATGATTTAGAAGATGCTAAAGCTGCCTCTACTGATATGGTCAGCAAACGTAGCTATACTAAAAGATTTAATAAGATGAATGAGCGAGTAGACCATCTGGAGTATGTAATGATGCTACGGCACCATCCTGATGTGTTAGATAAGGTAGAAAAATTTAAGAAACGGATAGCTGAAATAGATGGTTATGACTCAGGGAAGCTTATATAACAAGTACCGACCAATTACTTTTTCTGAGGTAGTTGGTCAGGATACTATAATTACGATTCTTCGCAATGCAGTTAAATTAAATAGAGTAGCCAATGCCTATCTATTTAGAGGATCTAGAGGTAGCGGTAAAACTTCTACAGCTAGAATACTTTGTAGGTCGGCTAATTGTATTAATTTCCAGAATGATATTTGTGGAACTTGTGATGGGTGTCTACACTCTATGAAAGATGCTATGGAGATCGATGCGGCCTCTAATAGGGGAATAGCTGACGTAACTGCTTTAATAGAGACTTTACAATATAGGCCCAAGTTTGTTGATAAGAGATTTGTGATTATAGATGAGGCCCATCAGTTAACTTCGGCAGCATTAAATGCTTTATTAAAGATTGTAGAAGAACCTCCTAAGCATATTACTTTTATCTTTTGTACTACTAAATCTTTAGATACTCCAAAAACTGAGACTGATAAGGCGTTTGCTACACTATCCTCTAGATGTCAGTCATTTGATTTCACTACTGTAGGCCCAGAGGCGATATTAACTAAATTAAAACGTATTTGTATAGCTGAAAAGGTTAATTTACCTGATGAAGTTTTAATTAGTATAGTCGGTAAAGCTGATGGGTCATTACGTGATGCAGAAAATATATTAGAGACCGCAATATTATTATCAATTGGTAATTCTACCGAAACTATAGTTAATAATTTAGTAGGTGACGTGGAATTTTTATCTGCTGAATTTTTACGTGCCTGTTGCTTAGGAACTGTTTCTGATGGATTAGTAGTTGCTAATAAAATATGGCAATCAGGATGTCTTCCAGTAGAGGTTGGAGAGCGTTGCTGTAGATTTATATTTGATGTTATTAGCCTTAAATCTGGATTGACAGTGTATCGTCCTTCTGCTATCGTTTCATTACTTAGAGAAATTTCTGAACATATTGAACAAAATAGGTTGCATAAAGTAGCAGTCGCTATGAGTGACCTAAAACGGACCAGATTAGATTCAGTTTTATCTTTAGAATTAACAGTTTGTGATTCTCAAGATGATAGTTTAGTAGATTCTGTAAGTAATTCTTTTGTAGATGATGGGGATTTTCACATAGTTAGTCCTGATGCTGTAAAATGGTAAACATTAAAGAAGATTTATTATCAGTAACTATAGATTCTCCGGCTGACTTCCGGAAATGGCTTAATTCTGTTGATAATAAAACTTATATAATTAATCATGATTTGGAATTTTGGCATAAATCGGGACCCCCACATAGGTGTTTTCTACATGAGAAGATACATAGACGGATCAATACTTGGGAAAATTCGTCAAAATTAGTTCGTCACGATTCCAGAAAGCAGCTATGGGTGACGTTAAAATTACCTGACCATTTCTGTGTTACCTGT
>Ga0114932_10005740_pt1 | contig 10880 bp, 8 predicted proteins | sample 2SBtaG_2_FD_87286 | JGI IMG/M metagenome (GOLD analysis project Ga0114932, IMG submission 87286) | Deep subsurface microbial communities from Kolumbo volcano to uncover new lineages of life (NeLLi) - 2SBTROV12_ACTIVE470 metaG | ecosystem: Environmental > Aquatic > Marine > Volcanic ... | reverse complement strand
GGACCAAGTCGCTGGTCGACTACCTGGCCCTCAACGAGGTGTTGCGCCGCCGGCGGCTGCCGCTGGCGTCGCTCGGCACCATGATCCGCACCACGCCGTTCATGCCGCTCGGCGACATGCTGCGTCGGATCAAGCGCTACGTGCAGCACGTCGTCGCGCACGGCCGACTGCCCGACCCGGTCGCCTCGGGCTGGCTCGAGGACCACGTCGCCCGCGGTCGCACGGCGGCGATCTTCCTGCGCCGCGGCACCGACATCCGCGACCTGTTCGTCGACCGCTCCGAGCCCGACGCCATCGCTGCCCTGCTCGACGCCCAGGATCGGGCGCGCGTGCCCATCCGTGTCTGTCCGGTGGCCGTCATCTGGGCCCGCAACCCCGAGCGTGCCCGGAGCGCCACCCTGCAGGCGATCATGGGCACGGAGGACGACCCCGGCAGCCTCGGCAAGCTGATCCAGCTGTTGACGGGGCACCGGAGTGCGCTGGTCCAGATCGGCGACCCGATCGATCTGGTCGACGCGCTCGAGCGCTTCGCCGACGAACCGCGGCCGCGCATCGCCAAGCGCTTGCGGCTCCTGGTGCGGCGCTACTGCTACCGGGAGCAGCAGGTCGTGCGCGGACCGCGCCTCAAGTCCCCGGCCTGGACACGCCGCCTGGTGCTCGGCGGAAAGCGCATCGCGCGGCTGGTCGACGAGGAGGCCATCGCCACGAACAAGAGCCGCGAGTCGGTGCAGCAGCGCGTGCTGCGGGAGTACGACCTCATCGCCGCGCGGTTCAGCTACCCCTGGGTCATCCTCGCCCGGTACATCACGCGCTTCCTCTGGAACCGGATCTACACCGGGATCGACGTGCGCGAGGAAGACCTCGAGCGGGTGCGCCAGGCCCAGCGCGAAGGCGTCGCGGTGCTGGTGCCGTGCCACCGAAGCCACCTCGACTACATGCTCTTGTCGTCGCTCCTCCACGAGCACGACATCGTCATCCCGCACGTCGTGGCCGGCGAGAACCTGAGCTTCTTCCCCCTGGGCGCCGTGTTGCGCCGCGTGGGGGCGGTGTTCATCAAGCGCACCTGGCGCGGCGAACGGGTCCACCCCACCATCTTCTCGGCCTACATGACGCACCTCTTCCGCGAGGGCTACACGGTCGAGTTCTTCATCGAGGGCGGCCGGTCCCGCACCGGCAAGATGTTGCCGCCCAAGCTGGGCATCCTGGGCCTCACGGTGGATGCGGGCTGGGAGGCGCGGGTGGGCCGCACCCTCGACGAGGTCAGCTGGTTGCCCGTGGCCGTCAGCTACGAGCAGGTCGCCGAAGAAGGTCCGTACGCGCGTGAGCTGTCGGGTGGCGAGAAGCAACCGGAGAGCCTCGCCCAGGTGGTGAAGGCGGGTGGTGTGCTTCGGAAGCGCTATGGCCGCGTCTACGTGAGGGTCGGCGAGCCCATCAAGCTCTCCGAGCTCCGTCGGGAGCTGCCCACCACGTGGCCGGAGCTCGATCGGGACCAGCGGCAGGAGGCCCTCCAACGGCTCGGCGAGCGGCTCACCCACCGCATCCAGGAGCGCGTCGTGGTGCTGCCGACCTCGGTGGTCTCCCTGGCCCTGTTCGCGCAGCGGCCGGGCCCGGTCAGCGCCGAGCTCCTGGGCGCGCGGGTCGAGCGCCTGCGCGCCCTGCTCGACGCGGGTGGGGCCGAGCCCTCGGCAGCGTTGAAGCGGCCGGGGGCCGTCCAGGAGGCGCTCGCCCGGTTCCTGCGCGAAGGCATGGTCGCTCGTCTCCAGCTGCCTGGAGGGGTGAGCTTCGAGCCCGTGGACGAGCGCCGCGTCACGCTGGAGTACTACAAGAACGGCGTGCTGCACGTGCTGGTGCCAGCGAGCCTCCTGGCCGCCGAGATCCGCGCCCGCGGAGACGACGACGTGGTGGCCGCCGACCTGCTCGGCAGCCTGCGCTTCCAGCTCTTCCAGCTCCGCTACGAGCTCGTGCTCGACCCGGAGGCCGACGAGGACGCCGTCTTGAGCCGTGGCCTCGCTCAGCTCGTGGACTACGGCGCCCTGGAGGCCCACGGCGACCACTGGCGCGTGATCGATCGCGCCCGCGTCGGTGAGCTGGCGGAGCTCACCGTGAACATCCTCGAGAGCTACTTTGCCGTGCTCCGGGGCCTCCACCTGGTCGCGCGCCGCGACCTGGACCGCAAGGAACTGTCCGAGGAGCTGCGCCGAGTGGCCCAGAAGCTCCTGAGCGTGGAGGACATCCACCGACCCGAAGCACTCTCCCTGGCCAGCTTGAAGAACGCCGTCCGCGCCTTCGAGGAAGAGCGGCTCGTGCAGCTGCGCAGCGGCGGAGGGCTCGAGCTCGACGAGGGCGGCTGGCGCACCTACGTCGAGGCCTACCGGCGCCTGTTGCGGGTCGGATGAGCGATCGCGTCGACCGCTTGTTCGAGGGCGATCCCGAGCTCCCCACCCGCCCGAGCCACGCTCCACGGATCCAGCTCGTGCTCGCCGCAGCCCTCGTGCTCGACCTGTTGGGCCTGCTGACCTGCCTCTCCATTCCGGGCGCCGCGCTCACGCTCTGGGCCTGGTGGTGGGTGGGACGCGAGCTGGCCGCCGCCGCGGCGGGCGTGGTGGCCACCGAGCACGCGCCGCGGCTGCACCTCCTCCAGCGCCTGGCGACGGCGGGGCTGGCGTGGTGCGCGGCGAGCTTTGCGCTGCAGATCTACCTGCTCAGCACCGGCGCCTACGAGCGCTGGTTTCGCGAACTCGACACGGTGTGGCGCTGAGGCCGGGTTAGCTCCAGCCCATGCTGTGGTCCCTGCTCGTCATCGCCTGCGTCACCGAAGGCTGCCCCGAGGGCACCGAGCCGTACGACGACGTCTGCCTCGGCCAGAGCGCGGGCGCGGCCGGCGTGGACAGCAGCGACGTCGGTGATGACACCGGAGACACCGGAGACACCGGAGACACCGGGGACACCGGGGACACCGGAGACACCGGGGACTCCGGAGACACCGCACAGACCACCTGAACCCGTGGGCCGCGAGCCCCAGGAGAGAGAGACCATGTCCCAGATCATGGAGGTCTACGGCCGCCAGGTCCTCGACAGCCGCGGCAACCCCACCGTGGAGGTGGAGGTCACCCTCGACAGCGGCGTGGCCGCACGCGCCATCGTGCCCTCCGGGGCGAGCACCGGCGAGCACGAGGCGGTGGAGCTGCGCGACGGCGGCGACGCCTGGCTGGGCAAGGGTGTGTCCCGGGCCGTGCGGCATGTCAACGAGCAGGTGGGTCCTCAGCTCCTGGGTCGGGACGCGCTGGACCAGGCGGCGATCGATCGCACGCTGATCGAGCTCGACGGCACCCCGAACAAGGCCCGCCTCGGGGCCAACGCGTTGCTCGGCGTGTCGATGGCGGTGGCCCGCGCGGCCGCACTCCACAGCGGCCTGCCGCTCTACCGCTACCTCGGCGGCACCAACGCCAGGACCCTGCCGGTCCCCATGATGAACGTCATCAACGGCGGTGCGCATGCCGACAACAACCTCGACGTGCAGGAGTTCATGATCGTGCCGACCGGCTTCGACAGCTTCGCAGACGCCCTGCGCTGCGGAGCCGAGGTCTTCCACACCCTCAAGCGGGTGCTCGGCTCCCAGAAGCTCAGCACCGCAGTCGGCGACGAGGGCGGCTTCGCGCCGAACCTCGGAAGCGACGAGGAGGCGCTGAAGCTGTTGTCGCAGGCCGTCGAGAAGGCGGGCTACCGGCTCGGGGAGCAGGTGGTCTTCGCGCTCGACGTCGCGTCGAGCGAGCTCTACGAGGACGGCGCCTACCAGCTCGGAAGCGGCGACCGACTGTCCAGCGAAGAGCTGGTGGCGCTCTACGCGGGGTGGGCCGAGCGCTACCCCCTGGTCAGCATCGAAGACGGGCTCGACGAGAACGACTGGGCGGGCTGGAAGCACGCCACCGACGTGCTCGGCGAGCGTGTCCAGCTCGTCGGCGACGACCTCTTCGTCACCAACGTCGAGCGACTCGGACGCGGCATCGCCGAGGGCGTCGCCAACTCCATCTTGATCAAGGTGAACCAGATCGGAACGCTCTCGGAGACCCTCGACGCGATCGAGCTCGCCCACCAGAACAGCTACACCTCGGTCATCAGCCACCGCAGCGGCGAGACCGAGGACACGACCATCGCCGACCTCGCGGTGGCGACCAACGCCGGCCAGATCAAGACCGGCTCGCTCTGCCGCACCGACCGGATCGCCAAGTACAACCAGCTCCTGCGCATCGAGGACGAGCTGGGGGCGGCCGCCCGCTACCCGGGACGGGCGGCGCTGAAGCGTTGATCGTCGGCCGTCGTCACTCCACGCAGCCCCGGTGAGATCACGCCGCGGAGGTGACCTCGATCCTCACGTGGGTGCAGCCCTTCGGCCCGGATCTTCGACGCGGAACCGCCAGGAACACGTCACCTGCGCGGCGGCGGCCGAGGCCTGCGCCGTGCTGCCCCGATCGACACCGAGGGCGGGCCGGAGCAGCAAGAGGCGCGGCGACGAGTCGCCGCGATGGTTCGCCGGCTCGCTGAGGCTGGGGGGACATCGAGCTCGACATCGATGTCCGTGTCCTCATCCACCTCCGCGCCCGCGTCGACACCGAGGCCGGGATCGAATGGTGCCGGACTCAGGGGACCGGGGGACCGGTGTCCGGGTTGGTCTCGTTGCCGGCAGTGTCGCCACCCTTCCCGGTGTCGGTGGCCTTGCCCGTGTCGGTGGCCTGGCCCGCGTCGGTGGCCTTGCCGGTGTCCGCGGCCTCGCCCGTGTCGGTGGCCTTGCCCTCGTCGGCGGCCTTGCCGGTGTCCGCGGCCTTGCCCGTGTCGGTGGCCTTGCCCGTGTCGCCGTCCGTCGCGGTGTCGCCGCCGCCGTCCGTGTCCGGTCCCTTCCCGGTGTCGCCGCCCTTCGCCGTGTCACCGCCCGCGCCCGTGTCGGTGCCGGTGTCCGTCGAGCAGTCCGCGCTCACGGTCGGGTCGGCGTCGTCACAGTCCGAAGGCTCGGCCACGTAGCCGCTGGGCGCGTCGCATCCGAGGTAGCTCGACGCCGGATCCCCGGCACCATCCCCATCGGCGTCGGCATAGAACAGCGCGCGCTCGTCGCAGCCCGCGTCCTCGTACTCCGGTGGTTCGAGGTTGCAGGCCAGGTGCAGGATCCACATGGAGCCCGCTTAGCAGGCCGCGAGCGCCTCCTCCACCACCAGCGACCACGAACGCACACTCGGCACCGCACGGCGCCCCCGCCACCGCGCACAGGCGGCTGCAAACGCCTCGTCGTCGCCGGCCGAGACCGTGCTGCCGCCAGGACCGATCAAGGCCGGTAGATCTCCGATCGCGCTCCCCACCACCGGTGTGCCCTCGGCGCGGTAGTCGGCCACCTTCAGCGGACAGAACCAGGCCGGGGCGTCGGCCGGGTAGGGAGCGAGGCCCACGTCCATCGCAGCGACGAGGTCGGCGGGGGCATCGACCGCGCCGAGGCAGCGCACGCCGGCTGGCACGACCGGCCCACGACCCACCGCCACGCCCACGGCCCCCGGGATGCGACCGACGATGGACCCGAGCCGATCCGCGCCATGCCACGGCTTCATCGACCCCAGGAAGCCGACCACGAACGCGCCCTCGTCCACGCCCATGCGGGCGCGCCCTGCGGCGCGGTCGCCGAGACCGCCGCTGGTCCCGTTCGGCAGCAGGAGCACCCGATCCGCCGGGACACCGCGGTCTTCCACCAACCACCGCACCAGCCACGTCGACACCGTGACCACCAGGTCCGGAAGCGGCAGCACCCTACGCTCCCAGGCCTCCGCGTAGGCCGGATCGAACACCTCCTCGAAGCGCTGGCGCTCCGCGGCCAGAGGCGCGTTGACCTCCAGGATCCACCGGGCGCCGGTCGCCTGGCGCACACGCGCCCCCAGGTCCGAGAACAGGCTCCAGCGCTCCCAGATCAGCTCGAAGTCCTGCCCGACCACCGCCGCAGCCAACCTTCGGGCGTGCCACGCCTCCCGCCGCTCCCGGTACCGCGTGAGCCAGCTCGGCCAGCCGGGCTCCGGCGCGGTCAACACCGAGACTTCCGCGGGCAGCCTTCCGTGGCGGCCGCGGCTGTCGCGCTCCGCCGCGGCGACCACCGTGACGCCGTGGCCGGCCGCCGCGAGCGCAGCGATCACACCTCGCTGGTGGGCCGACCCCCCCGAGGGGCCATAGATCGGAACCCCACGGGCCGGCGCCGCGTAGAGGACCTTCATCCGAAGGCGACGGCCAGCGCCTGGGACAGGTCCTCGATGAGGTCGTCCACGTGCTCGATGCCCGCGCTCAAGCGCACCAGCCCATCTGCGATGCCGATGGCGCGACGGACATCCGGCGGAATCGACGCGTGCGTCATGGCGGCGGGCAGCTCGATCAACGACTCGACACCCCCCAGGCTCTCCGCGAGGGTGATGACCTTCGTCGCCGCGCAGAAGCGCTCGGCGGTGGCCAGATCCGCGTCCAGCTCGAAGCTCACCATGCCGCCGAAGCCGGTCATCTGGCGGCGCGCGATCTCCACGTGGGGGTGGGTGTCGTCGAGCGGGTACCAGATCCTTGCAACCTCCGGCCGCGACTTGAGCCAGGCGACGACCGCGCGGGCGTTCTGCTGGTGCCGCTCCATGCGCACGCCCAGGGTCTTCAGCCCGCGCAGGGTCAGCCAGCAGTCCCACACACCCGGCACGGCGCCCACGCTGTTCTGGAGGAAGCGAACGCGCTCCGCCAGCGCGTCGCCCGACGTCAGCACCACGCCGCCCACCACGTCGCTGTGGCCGTTCAGGTACTTGGTGGTGGAGTGCACCACGAGGTCGGCACCCAGCGCGAGGGGCCGCTGGAACCAAGGGCTCGCGAAGGTGTTGTCCACCGCCACGATGGCGCCCACCGCGTGCGCGCGGCGAGCCAACGCCGCGATGTCGGCCACCTTCAGGAGCGGGTTGGTCGGACTCTCCAGCCACACGAGCTTCGTGCCATCCGGGATGGCGTCGACCGGGTCGATCTCGGCGAAGTCCACGAAGCGGTAGGTCAGACCCTGGCGCGCGAAGACCTTGGTGAACTGCCGGTAGGTGCCGCCGTACACATCGTCGCCGCACACCACGAGGTCGCCAGCGTCCAGGAGGTGCTGCACGGTGGCGGTTGCCGCGCTGCCGGACCCGAACGCGATGCCGTGCTTCGCGCCCTCGAGCGACGCCACCGCACGCTCCATCGCCTCGCGGGTGGGGTTCTGCGTGCGGCTGTACTCGTAGCCGGTGTGCTCGCCCACCGCGGGTGCGGCGTAGGTGCTGGTCTGGAACACCGGCACCATCACGGCGCCGGTGATCGGCTCGGGGCTCTGACCACCGTGGATGCACAGCGTCTCGGGCTTCAGGCCCGGCTCGTCGCTCACGACTCCCCCGCCCCGGTCAGCGAGGAGATGTAGTCGATGAGGTCGATCTTGGTGATGATTCCGACCGGTCGCTGGCCATCGAGGATGAAGGCGGCCTTCACCCGTCGGAACAGCTCCACCAACACGCTGATCTCGGTGTCGAGGTCCACGGTGGTGTAGTTCGCCTGGATCAGCTCGGCGACCGCGGCGTTGCCGCCTCCGACGCGCAGGGCACGCTCGAGGAGCGAGGTGTCGGTCAAGATGCCTCGCAGGCGGCCGTTCTCGACCACCGGGACCTGGCTGATCCCGTGGAGCTTCATGGTGCCGACCACCGCCGTCACGCGGTCGCTCGGCTCCACCGCGATGAGCTCCCGATCGCCACGGGCGTGCACCAGATCGCGCACCGAGCCGAAGCCGACCTCGGGCTCGAGGAAGCCGCCCTCGCGCATCCAGGCATCGTTGAAGATCTTGGACAGGTACCGGCTGCCGGAGTCTGGCAGCAGGATCAGCACGTTCTTGCCCTCGGCATCGTTGAGCCGGATCCACTTCAGCGCACCGGCCACGGCGGCGCCGCTCGAGCCCCCGCAGAAGATGCCCTCCTCGCGGACCACCCGGCGGGTCATCTGGAAGCACTCCTTGTCGTTCACACGCACCACGTCGTCGATGAACGAGAAGTCGATGGTGCTCGGCAGGAAGTCCTCGCCGATGCCCTCCAGCACGTAGGTGGCGGCGTCGGTCAGCTCGCCCGTGTGGAAGTAGTCGTAGTACAGCGAGCCCACCGGATCGACACCGATGATCTTGATGTCGGGGTTCTGCTCCTTCAGGTACTTCCCGACCCCCGTGATCGTGCCGCCCGTGCCCAGGCCGCCCACGAAGACGTCGATCTTGCCGTCCATCTGCTCCCAGATCTCGGGACCGGTTGCCAGGTAGTGGGCCTTGGGGTTCGACGGGTTGTGGTACTGGTTCGCGAAGTACGCGCCGGCCTCGCCGCCCAGCCGCGTGGACACCGAGTAGTAGCTGCGTTCGTCCTCGGGCTCCACCGCCGTGGGCGTGACCACCACGCGCGCCCCGTAGGCACGCAGCGCTGCGCGCTTCTCTTCCGACTGCTTGTCGGGCATCACGAAGGTGGTTCGGTAGCCTCGGAGCGCCGCCACCATCGCCAGGCCCGCACCGGTGTTGCCCGAGGTGCCCTCGACGATGGTGGCGCCGGGGTGCAGCTCACCCGCCGCGACAGCGTCGTCGATGATCTGGAGCGCGATGCGGTCCTTCACGGAGCCGCCGGGGTTGAGCATCTCGCACTTCGCGTAGACGTTGCTCTTCAACCCTCGAGCGAGGTTGCCGAGGCGCACGATGGGGGTATCCCCCACGCACGAAAGGATGTTGTCGTGGACGTTCCGCACACAGCACTCCGGAGGCCGACGGCTATAATCCGCCGGCTGCCCTCCTGAAGGTGCACGGTGGATGAAGCTTTCGGCCCCCTCGTCAGGAAGGGGGACTACATCTATGGCTCCTTCGTCAAGCCGGCGTCGATCGACGGGTACATCAACGGGGTGAACCCGGGGCACCGCGACGACGTGCTGGGGCGCTTCCCCTTCTCCGAGTCCAGCGTGGACGACGCGATCGAGCACGCGCGACGGGCTGCTCGCGAGTGGACCCGCACCGGGATCAACGATCGCGCCCACGCCGTGAGGCGGTTCCGCGACACCCTCGCGCGCTACCGACAGCGCGTCGCCGGGCTGGTGACGCGGGAGACGGGCAAGCCGCTGTGGGAGTCGCGCCGCGAGGTGCACGAAGCCCTCGAGGCGATCGATCTGTTGCTGGACGACGGACTCGGGCTGCTCGCGCCGCAGGTGCTCAACGAACACCACCGCACCGACCTCGTGCCGCGCGGGGTGGTGGCCGCCGTCTGCCCCTACAACCTCCCGGTGGCCACCACCGCCGTGCAGGTCTCCGCGGGCGTGCTGGCCGGCAACACCGTGGTCTACAAGCCCTCGAAGTTCACGCCAGCCGTCGGCCAGATGCTCGCGGAGCTCTGGGATCGCTGCCGGGTCCCACGTGGCGTCGTCAACCTGGTCCAAGGATCGGGCAGCGTGGTCGGCAAGCGGCTGTCCACCCACCCCGACATCGACGCCCTCCTCGTCACGGGGTCGTTCAACACCGCCATGGCGATCCGGCGCGCGGTGTTCGACCGTCCGGAGCTCCCGGTGCACTACCAGGCGGGCGGCAAGGGCCTGGCCATCGTCCTGCCCGATGCCGATCTCGACCACGCGGTCTACGCCGCGCTGTACGGGGCCCTGTTGACGGCGGGCCAACGCCACACCTCCACGGGCCGCATCATCGTGCTGTCCAGCGTGTGGGACACCTTCATCGAGCGCCTGCTCGAGCACGCCAACCGCGTGAAGGTCGGCTACGGCTTCGACAGCGACATCTTCATGGGACCGCTGATCTCGGAGAAGTTCCGCAGCCGCTTCCGCAAGTACGGGCGGGCCCTCTCCAAGCGCGGCCACAACGCTCTGTTGCCGGGCACCTCACGGAGCCACGCGCCGCGTCGAGGCTTCTACGTCACGCCCGCCATCTACGAGGTCGACTGGCGTGGGCCCCACCCCTTCCTGAACGAAGAGCCCCCGGGTCCCACGGTGCTGGTCTACAAGGTCGACACCGTCGAGGAAGCGGCCGCCCTCCACAACCAGGCCATGTACCGCATGGTCTGCTCCATCTTCGGCGACGCGTCCTCGGAAGCGTTCACCCAGCTCAGCGCGCGGGTGCGCACCGGACGGCTCCGGGTGAACCGGCCCACCACCGACCAGAGCCCCCGGCTGGCGTCGGTCGGCCTGGGCCGTTCGAGCGACGGGCACCCCTCCGGCCTCGGCCTGCTTCGAGCCGTGTGCTACCCCCGGGCCACGCTGTCGGGTCCCACCGATCTCCGTGGCGAGCACGCCCCTGGCATGCCCGACGTCGACGAGGACACCTTCTCCATGCGCCTGGAGATCACGGACGAGATCAGCGTCACGACGACGAACTGAGCCGCCCCCGGTTGCGTTTCGCCGCCAGAAGACGATGATGTAGGCAAGCGATTCTGGGAGGCTTATGTCGAGCTCGCTACGTGGGGACGGTCGGAAGACCCAGGACACGCCCACCGCGCTGCTCACGCTGCACGTCACGCACTTCGCCGGTGGTGGAGCTCGGGTCGGCGTGCGCAAGAGCCTCACCTGGGGCCAGATCGCGATGAGTCTTCGGGATCCGAAGAGCAACGCGAAGTCGGAGCGGTCCTCACCGCCGTGCTGGGCCTTCGCCAGCTTCCGGGAGAACCAGCGCGGCGAGGTCGACGCCATCCACGCCCTGAGGCTGGACTACGAAGACAACCTCGAGCTCACGCTGGCGGATCTCCGCGAGGCCTTCGGCACCTACTGCTTCATGGCCTACACGACCACGCACCACCTGACCGACCGGCAGGACCGCGTGTCACCGGCGTGCCCCCGCTGGCGCTTGGTGGTGCCGC
>Ga0114932_10005739_pt1 | contig 10881 bp, 10 predicted proteins | sample 2SBtaG_2_FD_87286 | JGI IMG/M metagenome (GOLD analysis project Ga0114932, IMG submission 87286) | Deep subsurface microbial communities from Kolumbo volcano to uncover new lineages of life (NeLLi) - 2SBTROV12_ACTIVE470 metaG | ecosystem: Environmental > Aquatic > Marine > Volcanic ... | reverse complement strand
TTTCACGCCGAGATTGTGAAGTATTTGGGCGCCTATGCCGTAATCACGTAGGTCAGCAGGAAAACCTAATTTCTGATTGGCTTCTACAGTGTCATTACCTTGGTCCTGAAGGCCGTAAGCCTTTATCTTGTTTAGTAGACCTATGCCACGGCCTTCCTGGCGTAGGTAGACTAATACGCCCCTTCCTTCATCAGCAATCGCTTTGAGAGCGGCATCGCGCTGGAAGCCGCAATCGCAACGTAAGCTGTGTAAGGCGTCTCCGGTAAGGCACTCCGAATGCATCCTAACTAGTACGGGATGTCCGTCAGTTGTATCGCCAAGAGCCATGGCAAGGTGTTCATTGTTATTCAGTTGATCCTTGTAGCCGTACACTGTGAACTCCGCCCAAGGCGTTGGCATTCGGGCTGAGCCAGCTAGTTTTATGAAGGCGTCAGCGTCGAGTCTATAGGCAATCAGATCAGCAATAGTACCAACTTTTAAGTCGTGTGTTTTGGCAAATTCTAGGATTGCTGGTAAGCGCATCATAGTGCCGTCATCATGCATTAATTCCGAAACTGCGGCTGCCGGTTTGAGTCCAGCTAGTCTGCTCAGATCGACAGCTGCCTCAGTGTGCCCCGCGCGGCGTAAGACACCGCCTTCTCGGGCGCGCAATGGGAAGACATGACCGGGACGAGCTAGATCTTCCGCGGTTACTCCGTCACGGACAGTTGTACAGATTGTGGTGGCACGGTCCTTGGCACTTATTCCGGTGTCGACTCCCTCCCGGGCCTCGATTGATACTGTGTAAGCCGTTGATCTCCGTGCGGTGTTGTGTTCGACCATTGGTGGGAGGTCAAGGTCGTCGGCAATAACGTTATCCATCGCAAGGCAAATAACACCACCCGTATAACGTATTGTGAACGCGATGTTTGACTCTTTGGCATGTTCAGCTGCTATAACAATGTCACCCTCGTTTTCACGATCTTCGTCATCTACAATGATTACGGGTCGACCCACCTTGAGGTCGGAGATGATGGTTCTGATGTTTGCTATACCGGATTTACTCGGCATGAGAAGCCTCTTTCGTTAGGATTAGGCGTTCGACGTATTTAGCTATGGGGTCTGCTTCGAGGTTTACGATTGAGCCTCGCTCTAAGTTGCCAAGCGTTGTCATTTTTAAAGTGTGGGGCACTAGCGATATAGTGAACTCATTACTGTTGAGATCAACACTTGATCCTGCTGGGCCACCAACATCTACTATTGTGAGGCTTACTCCGTCTACGGTAATACTTCCTTTCGGTACAAGGTAGCCCGCTAGTGATTCTGGGCCTTGCACAGTGATTAGGTGCGAAGCTGGTTTGTTTTGAACGCGAAGGATAGTCCCGATCCCTTCGACGTGGCCGGTAACAATGTGGCCACCTAATCGATCTTCAAGGCGGGTGGCCCTCTCAAGATTTACTTGAGCACCTGGTTGCCAATTGGGTGAGGTTTTATGGGTTGTTTCTTTAGATAGTTCGACTTTGAATTCGCCTTCTAGAATTGTTACGACTGTTAGGCAGCAACCTGATACTGAAATTGAGTCCCCTACGGCAAGTCCTTCTAATACTGTTTCTGCTTCAATGTGCACCTGAAGTTCGGCGGCCGTAACGCTCGTGCGGGCAACTTTCCCTATCTCTTCCACGATACCAGTGAACACGATTCACCTCACTCCCTTCGTTGATCTCGGCAGCTTTTTACAACGACCCATGATGAGCAGGTCTTCACCGATTATCTCTGTGTGAATGTCAAGAGGAATAGCCTGATCCATTTGAGTAATTCCTAAGCCTCCAAGAGGACTTGCGCCACCGCCACCAAGAAGCTTTGGCCCAATGAACCAGGCTACTCGATCTACAGATTCCGCTTGGAAAAATGACCAAGCAAGCGTACCTCCACCTTCTAGTAGGAGACTACTTACGCCAAGCTCTAGAAGCGTAGTTAGGGCGAAGGTTACGTCAGGACGCCCCTGTTGCTCTGGTGCTTCTATTACTTTTGCACCAACTTTACGCAGGACATCTATGCGCTCTGTTGAGGCTTTTGCTGTGACGAAAATAATCACCTGGGCACTCTTGTTGTTCTCATCGGGATCAAACAGGTGAGCAGTGGGCGGCGTTCGGGCTATGGAGTCAAAAATCACTTTTATTGGTGTGCGTCTACCAGCTCCTCGAGCGGTTAGCAGGGGATTGTCAAGCAGAACCGTGTTTATTCCGACGGCTATAGAATCTAATTCACTTCGCCACGCTTGGGCTCGATCGCGGGCTGCTTCACCAGTGATCCATCTGGACTGTCCTGTTCGGGTAGCAATTTTACCATCGAGAGTCATTGCTGTTTTGTACAAAACAAAAGGACGAGACTCGAGTTGGTTTGTCCGAAAAACCTCATTTTGGGATTCTGCTTCTTCGCTTAAAATCCCGGTTAGAACTTCCATTCCTGATTTCCTAAGGCGATTTATGCCTTTGCCGTTAACCTGGGGATTTGGATCCATTGCAGCTACTACTACTCGCTGTATACCAGCCTTGATTAACGCTTCGGTGCAGGGTGGCGTCCGACCTTGGTGATTACAGGGTTCGAGAGACACGTAGGCGGTGGCCCCGGTGGCCTCTGCTCCAGCCAGTCTGAGTGCCAGGATTTCTGCGTGATCTTGGCCAGCTTCTTCGTGCCAGGCTTCTCCAATAATTCGTTCGTTCTTAACTACGACACAACCAACCATGGGGTTAGGGGCAACAGATTCGCGGCCGCGCTCTGCCAGTTCTATAGCTCGTGCCATGAAAAACTCGTCACTACACAAGTTTATGGCCTGCCCTTTCTTTCGCTTTGCTTATCTTTTGTATGACTATCACACCACGCCTGGCGGGACGTTTGTACCGCCAAGGCTCACCTCCTTCTGTCATCCGGACTTTAACCGTCGGTGCCGGATTTGCGCCGGCTCGGGTCGCGCTTAAACTGCGACTTCGCGGACTTGATCTCGAGGTTAATTTATTAATCTTTTCGAGATTTACCGCCGGTCGGGAATTTCACCCTGCCCCGAAGGATATTCGTTTGTAGTAGGCAGGTTTCACCTACACGTTCCCAGTATACGAATTCCCCCTACTGAGTTTGTAAGTTAAACATACTAAATCGCTGGTCCTTCAAATAAATATGTGCTACTGGGGGCATTAGTTCTACTGTTCAAACCTTGGCGGTAACGGTCGGTGGCCTTTGCAGCTTAATGCCAGGGTACTATAACTTCTCATGGGTTCTGATTTTGATCAGCGGTTAGGTCGGTATGGGGAGCTTGCGGTACGAGTGGGCGTTAATCTTCAGCCGGGTCAGCGTTTGGTTATACGTTCGCCGGTAGAAGCAGCCTCTTTAACTCGTAGGATTGCGGAGCAAGCATACAAGGTAGGAGCTAGTTTTGTTGATGTCACGTGGCGAGATGATCATGTTCTTCTTGCAAGGTACTTGCATTCTGATGAAGATAATCTTGATGCTTACTCGGACTGGCGGGCTGCCTCTGCTATGGAGGGTGCCGAGCGTGGAGATGCCTTAATTTCGGTTGTAGCTGAGGATCCGGCCCTTTTTTCGGATGTAGACCCAGCTCGTATTGCTCGTGTACTCAAGGTAGGGCGGGAGCATCTCATGCCTTTTACTAGGCTGACCATGGCTCATGCTTTTCGTTGGTGCGTTGTGTCGTCTGCGGTACCCGCTTGGGCTGCCAGGGTTTTTCCTGGGGATACCGACACGGCTGAAGAGCGCCTTTGGGATGAAATATTCAAGATGGTTAGAGTGGATCAGCCTGGGCATATTGAAGCTTTCGAAAGGCACATAGATGTTTTAGCTGAACGCCGGAAGTACTTAACGGAAGCTAGTTTCAGAGAACTCCATTTTCGTGGTCCTGGTACCGACCTTACGGTTGGTCTGCCGGAGGGTCATCTCTGGTGTGGTGGAGCGGTATTCGCCTCGGATGGTGTGCGGTCTGTACCTAACCTTCCTACTGAAGAGGTCTTTACTTCACCTCATCGTGAAAGAGTGAATGGGGTTCTAAGAGCGAGTCGGCCTTTGGCTTATAACGGTCAGCTTATTGAAGACATCGAGCTGACTTTTAATGGTGGAAAAATTATTAACGCTAAGGCGAGTCGCGGTGATGAGGCGCTAAACAAAATCATTGATACTGATGATGGTGCTCGCCGACTTGGGGAGGTAGCATTAGTGCCCTGCTCAAGTCCAATACATCGCTCAGGCCTTTTGTTCTACAACACTTTGTTCGATGAGAATGCGGCTAGCCACTTAGCCTTGGGTAGCAGTTATCGGACTACAATTGAAGGCGGCCGTTCCATGACTGATGAGGAGGCAATAAGGGCAGGGCTTAATAGTAGCCTGCAGCACGTGGATTTTATGATTGGGTCACCTGAGATGGATTTGTGCGGCATTTCAAAGAATGGTTCCCGAGAGCCTTTGATGCGATCAGGAGAGTGGGTTGAGTAACTGTGAGGTCGATTCCCGACCTAGCGCGTGCTTCGCAAATTCTTAAAGAAGTTTTTGGTTTCGATTCTTTTCGAGATATACAAGAAGAAATAGTAGGCCATGTAAGTGCCGGTGGCGATGCCTTGGTACTGATGCCTACTGGTGGTGGAAAATCCCTGTGTTACCAGATTCCGGCAATGTTGAGGACGGGTGTTGGGGTCGTGATTTCTCCCTTAATCGCTCTAATGAAAGATCAGGTAGATGCTCTTCGACAGGTTGGAGTTCGAGCTTCTTATTTAAATTCGACACTGGCTTTGTCTGAGGCTAAGCACGTGGAACGAAATCTCATTGATGGTGAACTAGATCTGCTTTATGTTGCCCCAGAGCGCCTTCTAACCGATCGTTTTTTGGGATTACTAGAAAAGGCGAGCTTATCGTTGTTCGCAATTGATGAAGCGCATTGTGTTTCCCAATGGGGTCATGATTTTCGACGTGAGTACCTGGGGCTTGGTGTCCTTGGGGATCGGTTTCCAGGGGTTCCTCGAGTTGCACTCACAGCTACCGCTGATGATGTTACACGGCGCGAAATAATCGAGAAGTTGAATCTTGATACTGCCGAGCGGTTTATCGCAAGTTTCGACCGGCCAAACATTCACTATCGTGTTTTAGATAAGCAGAATGCCCGGCAGCAGCTGCTTCGCTTTTATCAGAATGAGCACCAAGGCCAGTCCGGAATTGTTTATTGCCTCTCACGTCGCAGTGTGGATGAGACAGTGATTTGGCTGCAGCGACATGATGTCAAAGCGGTGCCTTACCACGCTGGTCTTAACGGCGAGACGCGTAGGTGTAACCAAGAGCGCTTTTTGCAAGAGGAGGGCCTAGTTGTGGTTGCAACCATCGCTTTCGGTATGGGAATTGATAAGCCGGACGTTAGATTTGTTGCTCATCTTGACGTTCCGCGGAGCCTTGAGAGTTATTACCAAGAAACGGGTCGTGCAGGTCGCGATGGGTTGCCTGCTAATGCCTTCATGACTTATGGACTTGGTGACGTTGTGACCATGCGCCGGATGTTAGAGGGTTCAGAGGCAGAAGAAGCGTATAAACGAGTTACTCAGCAGAAGCTTAATGCACTCCTTGGTTATTGTGAATCTCCTCGCTGCAGACGGCAGATTTTACTATCGTACTTTGGTGAGGACCTTGAGAAGCCTTGTGGGAATTGTGATACTTGTCTTTCGCCAGTTGAGACTTGGGATGGCACTGTTGCTGTTCAAAAGGTACTTTCAGCTGTTTATCGTACAGGGCAGCGTTTCGGGGCTGGACACGTGATTGATGTTGTTATGGGTAAGTCCACTCCTCGTATGGTTCGTTTCGGTCACGACCAGTTAACGACTTTCGGAGTTGGCAAGGAACTAGATGGTCGACAGTGGAGATCCGTGACTCGACAGCTAGTTGCTGCTGGTTATCTCACTACTGATGCTGAGGGGATTGGTTCTCTGAAGCTGACAGAATCCAGTGCCGCAGTACTACGTGGTGAAGTTAAGGTGCAGTTGCGTCGAGATCCAGTTATTACCCCAGGTAAGAGACAAGCTAAGAAAGCAACCCCGGTCCGGAATGAACTTCGGGGCGAGGTCGAGCAAGGGTTGTACGAAGCACTCCGCAGCTTAAGAAGTGAGCTCGCTCGTGAACAGCAAGTACCACCGTATGTGATTTTTCATGATGTCACACTTCGTCAAATGGCTACCGATCGGTCGAATAGCCTGCTAAAACTCAGTCATGTTACCGGCATAGGTGAGGCAAAGCTAAAACGGTACGGCCCCACTTTTTTAGCAAAGATATTAGAGTATCTCAATAAAACTGCAGAGTTTAAGCTTCCGCCTCCAGAAGAAGAATCTGCTTCTTCCGAGAGCAAATTGGTCAGTACTGATACGGCTAGCAAGACCCTAGAATTACGGCTCGCAGGCTATTCACTTGAACAGATTGCCGAGGAGAGAAACATAAAGGTCCGCACGGTAGAAGGTCACATTTCTGAACTTGTGTATAGAAATGATTTGACTGCTCGAGAGGCATGTGGGCTTATAAATCACCAGATTGAGGAAATATTGCGAGCTCGTGAGGCTTTGCCCCAGGATTTACGCGGAAAGCTACGACCTTTGTTCGAGGTGCTTGAGGAACGATACAGTTATTTGCAATTGAAGTGTGCATTAGCCACTCTTACGCCTTAGAAAATGGCTAGGGCGTTAGGAGTTCAGTGGTTTAAGAGTTTTGTATGTAGTTTTAATTTAGTCTCTAGTGTGGTCTCGATTGACATAAAAGCAATAATACCTTAATATTTAAGTATGTTTGCTGAAAAGGTGTCTCCAGCTGTGGAAGCGCCGTTCTTTGCGTTTCTAGCTCGCCTTAGATTTATTCGGCGGTGGGGGTTAATGCACGTTAGTGAATCAGAAAACGTCTTAGAGCATAGTCTGCTTGTAGCTTTCGTGGCTCACGCTCTTGCAACAATACGGAAGCAGATTTTCGGAAAAGAAGCTGATCCAGAGCGGGTGGCTGTTATAGCAATGTTTCATGATGCAAGCGAAGTTATTACTGGGGATGTAGCAACACCGGTTAAGCAATTTAGTGATTCAACTAGACTCGCATTTGCTGAACTTGAGACTTACGCTAATTCCGAACTGTTAAGCATGCTACCTAGTGAACTCGTGGGTGAGTACCAACCGCTTTTGGGAGCTAATGATTCGGAAGCTAAACTAGTAAAAATTGCTGATAAGCTTTGTGCTTACATTAAGTGTGCACAGGAAATAGCTAATGGAAATTGCGAGTTTCAATCGGCCTTCAATGCCATTTCTCAAGAACTTGAGGAACTGCAATCAGTTGAAGCGAAATACTTCCTCGATGTCTTTGGCAGTAGTTTTCTTAGACCTCTAGACGAATTGAGGTGATGTGATGAGTTCCGTTTTAGTTGCTGGAATGTTGTTCCTCTTCGTAATTCTTGTTGGGGGTACTTTTGTTTTCTTGTCAGATTTTCTTGAGCAGAGCAGGAATTTTTAAAGATTAATATGCGGTTCTAGGAGTCACGAGTCTCAAGAAACGTTGAGCGTGTTTGCTGCACAGGTTACGAAAATTTCCGCTGTCCTGTTTATACAAAATTCAGTGGTAGTTTGATTTGAGACAATCGACTTAAGAGACTAGGGTAGAGTCCGGGTGAAAAGCATCAATTAATTCTGGTTATGTTGCTAACAGAGTTATTAATCAACCAATAGCAGCAGACTAACCCGAGCATAAAACTGATGGATTACCTTAACTTCAGGCTGTCCAGAATCTCTACTGGTGGTGTTTCTGCAGCGAGGTACCAATAATTTCGAGTCACACTGCTTTTCTCGGCAACATCGTGTTGTGGTAGTTGTGGCGAGTGAGTTAAACGTGCTTGGTCTACGTTATTGTCGGTTTGTAGTCTTAAAGCGAGGTTCTCTCCCATTATGCCCCCTGTAGTCAAATAAACGATGGTCAGGTGAACGGATTCTTGCGTCTGAAACACAATAACGACGTGAGAATCTTCACTTGTGGTTTGTTGACATGACAAACAAATAGGTCGTTAATTGATGAGAGACTTGATTAATCCTGGGCCTGAAACTGATAGTATCAGGTATGCGCTACTGGTTATTTAAGAACGAGCCGGATCATTACTCTTATTCTGACCTAGCAGCTGAACGCGACTGCCCGGTCATGTGGCAGAAGCATGTTCGAAATCATCAAGCTAAGAATTTCATTAAAGAGATTGAACTTGGTGACATTGTGGTTGTTTACCATTCGAGCACTAAGATTCCTGCAGCTATAGGATTGGCAGAGGTGAAGTCCGCACCTTATCCAGATCCTGCCCAATTTTCTTCTGGACACAAGTACGAAGATCCGAAGTCCTCAGTTGATGACCCTAGGTGGTGGACTGTAGACGTTGAAGCAATTAGGGAGTTAGAGCGGCCGGTATCGATATCAGAATTCCGGGCGGATGAAGTTCTTCAAGAAACAAAACTCGTAAAGAACTCTCGTCTTAGTATTTCGCCTCTAACAACAGATCAATATAACCGTGTGTTGGTTTTAAGTAGTTCATAACCATTTTTATAGACATTCTTTTCATGGGATGGCTCGCATGAAACCGGTGAAAAGAACACTCGGTAATCTCCTTACATATAAATTAATACCTGGTTAAGATTTAGGCATGAAGTTTAGATTGCGACTAACGTGGTGATGTAGCTAAATGGTGAGTTATTCCAGCGCTAAATATGCTTTGCATGTTACGGCAAAACTTAGATGGTCAATAACAATTTGGAGAGAAGCTTAGGGAAGGGTTTTGAAGATAAAAGTTTCAATGGCGGAATGCGATCGATTTAGGTGTTGGAGGTGATTTGATTGGTTGGGCGTCTTGCGGGCAAGGTGGCAGTGGTGGTTGGCGCAGGTTCGAGTGGACCAGGTTGGGGTAACGGAAAAGCTACGGCTGTTCTTTTTGCGAGAGAAGGAGCTCGTGTTGTATGTGCTGATATTGATGAAGAAGCAGCTGCAGTTACCACTAGTTTGATTTGTGCAGAAGGAGGGGAAGCGGTCACGCTTCGAGTTGACGCTACAGATCAGGAAGACATTAAACATATGGTCGAAACCGCGGTTGATGCTTATGGCGGTATTGATGTTCTAGATAATAACCTGGGTGTTGTCGAGTCAGGTGGAGTAATTGATTTTCCTGAAGAGGATTGGGACCGAGTTATGTCGGTCAATCTAAAGTCTTTTTACCTAAGTATGAAGCACGTTATTCCCGTAATGATTAATGGTGGTGGCGGATCGATTGTAAACATTTCTTCGATCGCGGCAATCCGTTGGACAGGAGTGCCTTACTCAAGCTATTACGCCAGTAAAGCAGCAATCCTCCAACTGACCAAATCTACTGCTGTGGAGTTCGCTTCTAAATCGGTGCGCGTTAATGCTGTGTTGCCTGGCCTTATGAAAACTCCTATGGTGGAGCGCTCTGAAAGTTTAGCAGTCGCTTTTGGAAAGGGAGATGTTGAGGCTATGTGGAAACAGCGAGAAGCACAGGTTCCTTTAGGTCACATGGGTGATGCTTGGGACGTAGCGCATGCTGCATTGTTTCTCGCTAGTGACGAGGCACGCTACATTACTGGCCTTGAGCTTGTGGTTGATGGTGGTGTTACTCTTTAACCGGGTTTCAGGTGCGACCTGTTACTCTTGAGTCTCCGGAAACTTCTACCTGCTTACTTAACTTCTGCAACCCCATATTCAGAATAACCACACAGTCTTCTTGGTCCGAAAATCTTGAGGCCGACGATTAACGCCAACAACATTTATAGGTCTTTTCCTGGCACAACCTTATTGAGGTCTCTAGTATTTCCATATGTTCGTATTATTGTTAGCGGTTTAGCAGCTGACATCTTTACCCTCACTACCAAAAGTGGCAAGGCGTTCCTCTTCGCTTATGGAAGGTGAGTTTGATGCCTTGTAGTGAAATTGCAGGGCACGACGCCGCAGGTTAGAGCGGTTAGCTGGTGTGCCGTGGTGCATAAGGCCATGGAAGAAAAGGCAGCCTCCTGGTTTCAAAGGGACAGCTACAGCACCATTGTTATTAATATCGGTATCGCAAATCTGCCAGTCTCGTCGCTTGAAATGGGTTACGGGTCCCTGATTATGTGATCCTGGAATCACCACCATGCAGCCGTTACGGACGGTAGCTTCGTCGAGCGCAATCCAGACTCCCACAACCACGGTAGAGAGAGGAACCTTAAAGTACGCTAAATCTTGGTGCCAAGGTTTCTCTCTACCGGTTAGCGGTGGTTTGAGAAGCGCCATGTCTTGAAACATTGTCAATTCCTCAACGTCGATTAGCTTTCGTAAGGCACTAAGCAGTTTAGGGTGTTCAGCCATGGCTTTCGTTCTGGGGTCGTAATCAGCGAAAAAGAAAAGTTTACGTGCGTAGGAATGCCGTTCCAAAAGACTTAGTTCATCTGGTTGTTTTTGCATTGAATTCTCGTACTGCAAGCCTTTGAATTCAGGGTTGCTCCCATTAATAAGGTCAGTTATACCCGCTAGGCCATCTACTATTTCTTCGCGTGTGAAAGCGTCATGAACTACGAGGTAGCCTTCCTGATGGAAAAACTGGATATCGTTTTCGGCGATCTTATCAAGACCATGAATTTCGGATTTTGCAGTGTCAGTGTAACGATAAAGATCCTCCGGGTACTTGCCTCCCGCAGCAACGTCAACGGTTACGGCGTTACCCACAAGATCTTTACTGGATCCTGCCATATTTAACCTCGCTAACTTTAATCAGGAGGACGTGGCCCTAGCGGTTTCTCGGCAGCTCTGTCGGCAGCTTCTTCGGAAAACCATGAGGGTATTTTTTCTTCAGTTGGTCTGGGGTGATGCACC
>Ga0114932_10005736_pt1 | contig 10887 bp, 7 predicted proteins | sample 2SBtaG_2_FD_87286 | JGI IMG/M metagenome (GOLD analysis project Ga0114932, IMG submission 87286) | Deep subsurface microbial communities from Kolumbo volcano to uncover new lineages of life (NeLLi) - 2SBTROV12_ACTIVE470 metaG | ecosystem: Environmental > Aquatic > Marine > Volcanic ... | reverse complement strand
TTCATTTGCTGTTGAGCAAATTGTTGAAGGTTTCCTCAAAATGGAATATGAAAGTGAGTTGGCGATTGAACTGGCTAGCACACCGTTTGGCACAGTTGACGAATGCATTGCAGGAGTTGAGGATATTCTAGAGGATGTCAAGCGAATGGGACGTCTTCCGGTTGTCACTTTTTCTGCTGGAGGGATTGCAACACCAGCGGATGCGGCATTATTGATGCAGACTGGTATGGATGGGATTTTTGTTGGTTCTGGGATCTTCAAGTCAGAAGACCCAGAGACTACTGCGCAAGCGATTGTCCACGCTACTCATCACTTCAATGACCCTGAAAAGATTGCTGAAGCATCTACGATGATGGTTAATCCCATGCCTGGTCTTGAGATTGAATCTCTAGATGTCAGGATGGATCAGCGCGGCAATTGAATGGATAGCATTTGTATCTCTCGTGATACAGAGGGCCCCCTTACTTCACCATCGTATTCCTTAAGTCATGATATCCTTTGCTCTTTGTTATGGGGGCCATATCTCGATTACACCGTGTGATTTTCTCGTCCGGTAATAACCCCAGGTCAACGATTGAATTCGTTGAAAATAGAGGTATAAATTTGTTTGAGGGCTTTGGAGAGGATAGAAAGCAATTCAATCCGATGAAGGGTGAAACCGATGAAGACAGAGAAACTGATGATGAAGGAGTGTACGAAGGATTATTCCACACCACAAGTGAATGGCAATCTGCAATAAGACATATTCGGATGATTGATTTTAATCTACCCGTTCTTGTAGGAGGGCGAAACGGCTCTGGAAAAACATCTCTTCTTCGCGCAATAAAAATTGTATGTGATTTACTTCAGGAACCTGAAATTTCAGAATCTGATGCTTCTAAGGCTTGGTTAGATCTTGATGAGATGAATATTTCTCATCTATCTCTGCTTTTTTCAAGAATAATACCTGGACTAACAGATGAAAAAAAGTTATCATTTACAGAATCAGTTACGAAAATAGTGATGGATTCAACAGATCCTGATGAAATTCTCAAATGGTGTGATGGAATACAAATCCGCAATCCTAATTTTAATATTTCTGAATCAATAATGTACCACAAATTTGATGAATTCCGACCTGCATTCCAAGGAAAGATGCTACCCGAGTATAAAACTACAATTGGAGAACCAAGAATCAAAAAATTTCTAATTAATCTTAGTGAACGAACAGATGGGGCATCAGATGAAATACATTCTCTAAGCCCTTCCGAACTTAACAAGGAAGTAAATGATGTGCTTTCTCGTCTGGAAAGCACAGAATACACTCAACAAGAAATTCACTTCCAAGAAGCTATGAATTTGTTAGATGTAGATCGGGAACTGGTACAAGAGAAATTTGAATTGATGAAAAAATTTGTTAACAAGGTTGCAAAGCAATATGACAAACTCACAAGAAATCCAGAATTTATCCAAAAGGAATTAAGCAAAATTACTCCAGGAGCGTGGTTTTCTTTGATTTATGGGGAAGCAAAAAATGTGATTGAAGAAGCAGAAGATGGTGAATGGGATATGACGATGTATGCGCCTAACATAATCGAGGGCCTTCAATACCCATACATTGGATACAAAATTACTCCGGATTGGTTTAGAAGGTCAGGGAAATGGCGCAATAAACAAGATGCTATGAATTACGTAACAGAAGGGGCATTATTGGATTTCACGAGTTGGTTAACTGGTATACCTCAACTGGGACGCAGTTTTCGTTACGGTGAAAGAGGTCTTGAATGGATTGATACCTTATTGGACCAAGAATGGAAGGGCGGAGTACGGAAATACGAGGTAAAAAAGGGTCGGCGAGGTAGACAAAAACTCCATGCTGCTCTAAAAAATCCAGTATTTAGAAAGTTATTGGACATTGATCAACCTGATGATGAATCAGTAGCGCAAATAGATATTATTACGAGAATGGATTTCTTCACACCCATTCAAGAGATTACAACTTCATACCTCACATCAGGGCAGAAACAATTGCTTAGCTTGATTATTGCTGTTCGAGAATCGAAAGAAGGTTCACTCATCTTGATTGATGAACCTGAAATATCCCTGCATGTGGATTGGCAAGTTGACCTTGTCGAACAACTCCATGCACCACTATCAGGTTCTCAACTCGTCATAGCCACCCGTTCTCCTGATATTGCTTTAAATCACAACGATTTGTGTTCAATTATTTCTACTGAACCTAAAGAAATTCACCAGGGGGATTAATGCAGTGTCTTCTATTGCAACTAATCGTAGAGATAATGACCGTGAATTAGAGCGAAGAATTACTGCCGTAAAGGCTCTTGATTCTTCTCGATACAAATCAACCCATACTCTACATTTTGAAGGTAGGTCCGACTACGAATTTGTTATGGCATTTTGCAAAGAGTCGAAGAATCCAATACTGCCAAAATGGTCCAAACATTTCACACATTCTCTAGGCAAACCAGAGACAATCAAAAACCACATTGAGGCTATTAGTTTGGGCTTTAAAATCTCTACAATTGTAGATATGGATCATGATTGTGAAGATTGTGATCTATCCACCTACTCTAATATTAGGTCTACAAATCCTAGTTGTACATTGCGAACCTTGCTGTTACAGGAAAATGATAACTTGGAAGAAGCCATTGAAAGAATGCCACTCATAGAGGAACCTTCAACTAATCAGATAAAAATAATCCTCGAATGCGCAACAGAGAGGACATTAGAGAGAATGTCCGGCGAATTCTTCAAAACCGGGAAAAAATTAGCTATCAGTGGGCATGAATTGAAGAAAGAATTTATGGAAAAAGTCCCTCATCCCATGAATGACCATTCGCTATGTGAATCAATCTATCTTCATAAAAGTGGAATATATATTGAAGAAGAAAAAGGATGGCGTTGGGCTAGTCTTGGAAAGAAAAATAAAGCGAAGAAGGCAATAAGTAAATCACTAAATGATTCTGCGAAGAAACTTGGTTCCAAAACTCTAGAGGACATAGTCATCTCAATGATTGAAGAAACAAAATCCACTGTCTATTTTGAGGATGAATGAATGGTAAATATACCCAATCAAATCAAAATTGGCGTAGTTGTTGCCACGCAGGATAGACAGGAGTTACTTTCCAAGAGATCAATCCCTTCAATTCTGGGGCAATCTCGCCCTCCCGATTTTCTTATTGTGGTAGACGACTCTCGTTCAGAATGCAATGTGAAAGTAAATGAAGGCTACATAAAATCTATCGTTGCAGAGGATATCATAGTTTCAATCGTTCAAAATCGCCGCACACCTGGTGCATGCGGTTCTTGGAATACAGGTATTGATTGGATGAAATATCCGAGTTTTTTGAGTGAACAAAGGGTATGGTTTAATCTAAGTCATTACCACACAAAGTCGAGGAGGGGGATATTGTGAAGATATTGGATGCTGTAAATAAAATGAAAGACTTTCATGTCTTTTTCCGCGATATATTAACAGATAAAAAAAAGGTGTTAATACTTTCAACGGGTGGTGGTAATGATTATATTGGTGCATATTCGATTGCTAAATTGATAAGGAAACACTATCCAGAAGTAGATTTAGTCTTTGCATCATCAATAAATATAGAAGGAGAATATAAACCATTAATGAAACTTAACGACTATTTGTTCACAATTGATGATTTTTTGCCTGCATGTGATTTTGAAATCGAGCATCATAGTATTCGTCTGATTGCTCAAGGCATAAAAAATGAAAAAATGAATCTTCCCTATTTTGTTGCGATTAATAAGAATGAATCTGAAAAAGGAAAACTGGCTTACCAGAAATTATTTGATGAAGTCATGCCAGATTGTGTTTTTACTTTAGATAATGGTGGAGATTCAATAACAGGTGGATTAGATGGTGTAAATGGTTTTGATCAAACCAACTTAAAGACTCTTTTAGATATGGGAAAGAAAATTCATCATTTGGTAATTGGGCCAGGGTGCGATGGGGAATCGTCAGTAGAAGATTTTGATAAATATATAGAAATGCACATTGAAAACTTTAGAGGTATCTTTGACATTGGAGAGGCAGTAGAGTTAATTTATAATAATGTAAAGCACAATCCTGAAGTAATGTTGCAGATGGATCACCGGTGGTCCACAATGAGGATAATTTTCGAAGCCGATCAAACGATTAAAGAAGGATTCGGAGATGAATTATTCACAATTCCTAGACACAACAAAGATCAGATGATTCCATTTAATATTCTCCGATCTGTACTTGTTTTTTGCTACAATTAGGATTCACCCCGCCGAATGGACACTTCATTTCGACCTTTCATGAAAACATCCTCCGAATCTCTTCGATATCGCGGTTTACGCACGACCCCCCTAGACAGAACGGATTTCCATCTAAATGGGTAATGGAGAGGTCATGAAGCCACCGTCGGCTCATTCACTCGTTTTACTATTCCTCTCCATTGTTGGCGATGAGGGAAACATTTTCTGAATTGAAATCAAAGCATATGAAAAGCCCACCTAGAAAGGGGATAAAAATGTCGCTACTTTGGAAATTAGTGGCGAGCCCCAAGATACAGATATCATGGGTGCAGCAAACAGCGATAGTATGTGTCTCATTTTCACTCTTGACTGATTGAGCAGTGTTAACAGATGATGTTTTTTCCCTTGCCTGTTTCAAGGCAAGTGGCTGCAGAACGTTTGTAAAGATGGAATCAAAATTGATTTTTCCGCTAGCGCGCGCATCGCGTAACCCCTCAGCCGCATCGCCTCCTGCTAACCAATCTCTGCGGGACTCACTCCACCCCAACTTGGACTTCATGTCCTCCCACTTCACCCGACATGCTGCGTCCTCATCCTCGTTTGGTCGGTTCCATGGCGATCCTTGTACCCAGCGTACTTTCTGCACCTTTGACTCGTCAATAGACGCCATACGCGCGGCGGTTTGCACACAGCGTATCACCGGGCTCGAAAAAACAAAATCGGAATCAATATCAAGCCCGTGCGAAGTTAGAATACCTTTGTACTTCTCAATCCGAATCTTACCGTCTTCTGTGATGTGAGTTTCATCATTGTGTTCATCGGGGCGATCGCTGTGACGGAACACTAAAACACCAACTCGTTGAGAATTCTTATTCTCATTACCAGCATTCAAAATTGTTTGTAACTGTAGAACCAATGACGGAAAGTCTTGCACTGGAGGGGACGAAACCGACACATCACCACTCATTTTGATAGGAGCCCCCATACTCTAATGTGGAAATTGATACATTAACTATCCCCCCACACCACGATGAGCTAAATGAATGCAAAGAATGTCACCATAACATCCTCTCGCTCACAATTGCTGAATCAATCGGCTCGTAGTCGGTCGCCCACTCCTCGACCCTTTGAACAGATGAGTGCTGGAATTGATTTCGCGTATAACTCTGAGATTTCTATTTGACAGTCTACCATGAATTGCACCCACTTGCGTAGGTTTCCATTGTTGACAGAATGGTGAATGTCTAATCGGAAGTGTAGTCATCCCACAAACCTTCAGCAATCATGAATTGCATCACTTTTTCAGAAACATTAGCTCTATTTCCCGAACGTACACTTGTTGCCGAAACTGCAAAAACCTCCGCAGGAATATTGTCAGCTTCCCGAACCTCGTATCCAACCTTGCGCCCATAAGAGATGGCTTCAATATCTGGCATAATCCATGCTTCTACATTCTCTCCCGAGTATCTATGTTCAATCATTCTCTTTCGAACTTCTGCGGAATAGGGGTCTGACTCAGTGACGGGGGTATTGCGAATACCAACTACTACCCTCTTGCCCATATTCAATTCACGCTGAATTAACCATTCATGGCCGACATGGAGGGGTTGCCATCTTCCTGGAAGTAATACGGCCTTTTGTTTCTCAAAGAGGTGAGTCAATTGATTGACCATGTCGTCGATTGAATTTCCAATTTCACCGGTTGAATTGAGGGAAAGGTGAGTACACTTGGGTTCATCGAAGGGATCGGAAATCCCCGTGAAATTCTCAATTTCACCGGCTCGTGCTTTCGCGTAGAGTCCTTTTGCATCCCTTTCCTCACACACACTCAGAGGTGTGGAGACGTGGACCATGACAGCATTATCAGGAAGTATGTTAAAAATCTCTTCTCGAACGTCTTCGTATGGGGTAATGAAAGAACAAATCACATCGGTGTGTTTGGAAATCATATTCGCCATTCTGGCGATTCCCAACAGATGCCTTTTACGACCCTCTCGCGAAAAATCTCTGTTGGAAAAGAAGTCTCTGATTGTATCGCCATCTAGTACTTCGCAACTAAATCTTTCTGCTGCAGCCATTGCAATTGCTGTCTTACCAGCACCGGAAAGTCCGGTCAGCCATACTACTCTATTTGACATATTTTCACCTCTAATTCAATCTCTCCGCAATTGTAAAAACCTTGCGAGATAATGAAGAAGGAAGTTCAAGTGTTGAAGGGTTTTGATTTTCATCAAATGGGATCCAAGTCAAACATGCTGGAACTTGCCCCACACGTTGATTTGTGAAAGAGGAAAAATATTCAATATTACTATCCCTAATTGCAGTCGTTCCAATCAAGATTCCAGCATCAGTTACCGCCAATCCTCTTGTCCACCCAACTGATTCTTGATAATCATCCAATTCCCACATTCGATAGGTTTCCTTTGTGGAGAAGCAATATATTTCCCCGAGCACCGTAGTACACCAAATCGCACCACTATCATCGCAGAATACATCATGAACGGGACTCGAAAATCGTGGACCCAGCCAAGTCCATTGCTTGAGATTCAGAATTCTTAATTGTTGAACGAGTCCGAGGAGCATATCGCCATCACTGTTTATTGTGACACTTGAAACATGGTACAGGTGTGGTTTCGTGTCTTCATCTTGATTGAATTCTGGCTTTTTTGCTCGTATGCTGTCACTGAGCAAATCAATCCTATCTACAATAGAATGATCATCGATTTTCACGATATCAATTGATTCATTACCCGTATTTGTGACGTACAACAATTCGTTTTTGAGGTAAAGTTGGTGGAGGTCATTGAACTTAGAATCAGTCCATTGTTCCAGTATTTCAAAGGATTCCAAATCAATACGTACAATGATGTTTGAAAAACTGACCAGTGCTGATTTTTCCTGTAAACATAATCCTGTGAATCCCTTTCCACGAACTGCCATACTTGGGATTGGGTGTGAAATCCAATGTTCCGACACGAGGTTCATTTCACCCGTGGATTCATCCAAATTGATTCGTGAAATTACACCCTCGTCCCTCGAGAAATCTCCGCCAGAAACAATAAATTCCTTCATAGTGCATCCCTAAACTACAAATCTCGTGGTGCCCGTATATGTATTAATATTCTTTTGTATTTTTCACAAGGTCTTCATTAAAAGCAGTTTATGTACACTAGGCTCTCGTACCGTTGTCGGTTTCAAATCTTCAAGGACAAGGATGATGCCAAATGACTCTTTTGGTATTAGGCAGAATCTTAAAAAAAGAAGAGTTTGAGGGGCAGAAGAATGGCTGCAAATCTCTCCAGCCAAATCAAAATTTGCGTCATTGTAGCGACGTGTGATCGGCCAAATCTACTCTCTAAGAGGTCAATCCCATCTATTCTGGAACAATCTCACCCACCCGATTTTCTTATTGTGGTAGACGACTCTCGTTCAGAATGCAATGTGAAAGAAAATGAAGGCTACATAAAATCTATCGTTGCAGGAGATACCATAGTTTCCATCGTTCGAAATCGCCGCACACCTGGTGCATGCGGTTCTTGGAATACAGGCATTGATTGGATTTTTAGAAAACTTACATCTCCTCAATCCACCTACATTGCAATTCTCGATGATGATGATTCGTGGTCCCCCCACTATCTCGAAACCTGCATGAACATGTGCATATCGGGTGATTTTGATCTAGTTGCAGCCGGTATTCAACGCCTCGAATTAGAACACACCGAGCCAGTGATATGCCCCCCCACCTCTTCCCTATGCGCGAATGAATTTCTCGTAGGGAACGGTGGGATACAAGGATCAAACATGTTTGTTAGATTGAGCACAATGCTCATGGCGGGTTGTTTCGATGAGTCATTACGTAGTTCCACTGTTCGTGATCTTTGCATCCGCATCGCCGACCTAGGTACAGTCACTTACACTCCAATACCCTCAAATCTAGTGAAACATTATGCCGAACTAGATCGACCTCGATTAACAACAAAGGGGTCGAAGGCTAAACTTTCCGGGCTCACAGTGTTTTGGCAGAAATACTATGGGAGGATGGACAGCCATCAACGAGAGCAATTCAAAGAACGTGCTGAACGACTCTTTTCTTGGCACCCGCCCATCAAGAATCTCCCTGCATCTCAAGTAAAGAGCAAGAGCACCTTGCGCCCATATGCAGCCCCATGGATTGCACCAGCCCCACCCACACGTACACCATTTTCTCTCGTTATCGGAGTGATTACTTCTGAACCTAGAACATTATGGCCACTTTTGCAGAGCATCAACGTCCAAGGCCTCGGGGCACGGGTTCTCGTGCTCGACAACGGATGTCCCTCGATTGAATTGAATGAAATGATGAAAAAAGTCACTAAAATAGGTTTGGAGGTGAACATCATTGACCAACAACAACAGCAGGATGATGCAACAAGCGGATTATTCGGTCAGCCCTACAAACAGCGACCGCTTGGGCAGGTGGGCATTGCTCAAGCACGAACAATGATTCAACGCTATTTAGGCCGTGAACTTGCGAGGAATACTGATTCTGTTGGCTGGCTCATGGACGATGATATGAGAATTGACAAACGTGCAAAATCGTTCATAGCCTGGTTGCCCATTTTGCGTGAAGAAGGCGTAGATGTAGTTCTTGGTGCATATGAAGGATCTTCTCCGAACCCTCCTATAAATGGCCTAAGAGTTCAATTGGTCGATCTTGTTCATAATCTAAATTGGTTGAACGGACTTGAACCAGGTGAACTGCTGCCTGTTCGGTCAGCTGAGAACAAACTCGCGCGCCTACATTGCCCTGACTATTATTACGACCTGTCGAGAAAGCATACATCGCACCTTGAAAAACCTCATTGGGTCGAGGAGATGGTTGAGCATGAAACGGTGATGGAGGCACGAAATCGACTTCTTGAAGGGGCAAACAACCTAATCTGTGGGCATCCACTCACCAGGCCATTGGTAGCAAATACTCCAAGCGAACCATTGATTGAGATCAAAGATTCGGTAAACCGTGGAGGTACCACCTTCATACTCAATCACGCCACACTCACTTTGACTCCAAATCCCAAATACCTGGTAGGTGGGCAAGAGGCTAGACGCTCAGACATGATGTGGGCAATTGTGAATAGATACTTCCGCGGTTTTTCTGTAAAGGCTGTTGGTTTCCCGGTAGATCATATCGCTCGTAACTCACTAAAGGTGGAACTCAATGTTCCGAAAGTGAAAGCAGAAATTGTCGGATCAGCAATGTATGCAGGGCTCATGTTTTTTCTAGCAAACAATCCGTCTCATTCCCTTGTATTTACCAAAAAAGATATTTCTGAAATTCAATCCTTTATCGAACATAATCTTTTAGACAGGATGCTTCAACTTGAGATGAGTTTCTACCGAATACGTGGTCTCCATCGATCACTTAAGGAAAACTTCGATGAACCGCTAATGCAACCTTTGATGAATCAGCTTGAGGACTTATTTAGCGATGAGAAGTGGTCTAATCTGCATGAAGAGGTTATGGGGCACCGTACATCTGAGAATGAAGAATTTCTTACAACAATCCGAGATGTAGCAGAGGATTATGCTGCCTCTGATTTTGAAAGTGGTTTTAATAGTAAGCAGAAATTGGAAAGGTTTGAGGAAGATATGTCTGAACTGAATAATTGGTGCACCCTCCCTACCCCGATGGGGGACTTTCGGATGTATGATACAGGTGACGAAGACGTTCGCCTCATCAGCAGGGGGGACGTCAACACTTTAGGGGAACATCCCCTTCTACGTATCCATTCTTCTTGTTTGGCATCTGAAGTATTCGGAGCAAAAGACTGTGATTGTGCAGATCAACTTCGTGAATCAATGAAACTGATAGCAATCGAAGGAGAAGGGATAATCATCCATCTGCACCAAGAAGGAAGAGGGCAAGGTCTTTCGAAGAAAATTCGTGCAGTGAGGCTCATGGAATCAGATGATTTAGATACAGTCGAAGCGTTTGAATGTCTCGGCCTTGAACAAGATATTAGGGACTATGATTCTGCGCTTGATATTCTTAAATCTCTTGGAGTTATTTCAGTTCGCTTAATTTCAAACAACCCTCGGAAGCGCAAATTTCTACAAATGAATGACATTGAGGTTGTATCTGTAAACACCCACCCAAACATCCGCCCAGAAAATGAAGCGTATCTGCATACGAAAAATCAAAAACTTGGGCATCAACTACCATTGGAAAGGATTCCCTTAGATGAAGGCGAAATTCGATTCTACCACTCCGACCAACCTTGGGGCGAGTTCTCTAATTTTTCCCCACACAGTATCTTTATTGATGGGATCAATTGGCTGACGGTTGAACACTATTACCAAGCCCAAAAATTCATTGAACCAGAGTTGAAAGAGAAGATTCGATTATCAAAAACCCCGACTCTTGCAAAAGATACTGCCACAGAGATGAAAAATCTACGGAGAGATGATTGGGCGGAACTAAAGGAAGACGTCATGCTGAAGGTACTACGGGGGAAATTTACACAACATCCCGAACTCTCTAAACTTCTTCTTAGCACCGGCCAAAAACGTCTTGTTGAGTCAACCTCGAACGATACATTTTGGGGTGAATCTCTCGACGGTATTGGCCAAAATAAGCTTGGTGAATTACTCATGTTGGTCCGA
>Ga0114932_10005735_pt1 | contig 10888 bp, 13 predicted proteins | sample 2SBtaG_2_FD_87286 | JGI IMG/M metagenome (GOLD analysis project Ga0114932, IMG submission 87286) | Deep subsurface microbial communities from Kolumbo volcano to uncover new lineages of life (NeLLi) - 2SBTROV12_ACTIVE470 metaG | ecosystem: Environmental > Aquatic > Marine > Volcanic ... | reverse complement strand
CACACGACATCCAGGTCAACGGTGTGGCACCGACTTATGTGGTCACTGACATGATCGAGAAGAAACTGGCCGACCCGGCGATGAAGAAACGAATGATCGACAGCATCCCCTTGGGCCGTATCCCGGAACCCAAGGACGTCGCCGGCACCGCCGTGTTCCTGGCCTCGCCGGCGGCCGGGTTTGTCACCGGCCAAGTAATCTACGTCGACGGCGGCGTCTCGGCGCGCCGGTAGGCGGGGACGGACCATGAGCGAGCATCTGACCCGCCGGCATTTCTCCGCACCCGTTGAACAGGGTCATGTGGCGTCCGATTGGCAGGCGCGCGGATATTCCTGTCGGCTGTTTGTCGATCCGCCGGGCCAACGGTGGATGGATTTCGTCCACCAGTGCAATGAGTTGGTCACCGTGGTCGAAGGCCGCTTGGAGATGATCGTCGCCGACGAGCAGGTGTTTATGGAGCCGGGCGATGAAGTGTTTATCCCGAAAGGCGCCGTCCATTCGGTGATCAACGCCCATGCCGGCGTATCCAAGTGGCTGTTTGGCTACGACTGAGCTGCGGCCCGGATAGTCGCCGCGAAATTCGGCGGGGCGCTTTTCGACAAAGGCGGCGACACTCTCCCGATCTCGGCCTAGACGCCGATGGTGTAGCCGCCGTTCACTGACAGGTGCTGGCCGGTGATATAGCTGGCGGCTTCGGACAGCAGGAATACGACCGGCTGCGACACTTCGTCAGGATCGGAGAACCGGCCCAAGGGAACCTGCGCCATGATCCGGTCGCGGAACTTTTCAGAACGGATGACCTCGGTCATTTCCGTCTCGACGACGCCAAAGCAGACGGAGTTCACCCGGATGCCGTTGGCCGCCCATTCGCGCGCCGAACTCATGGTGATCCCCATGACGCCCGATTTTGCGGCGCCATAGTTGATCTGGCCGATGGTGCCGCGGCGGCCCGCATCGGAAGAGATGTTGACAATAGCGCAGGGGCTGCTGTCGCCGGCCTCGACCCGTTCGGTCATGTGCCGGCCGACGGCCTGCAGGCAATAGAAGACACCGGACAGGTTAACGTCGATCACTTCCTGCCAGGTCTCGATGGGCATTTTGTTGATCATGGCGGCCCGCACAATGCCGGCGTTGTTGATCAAGCCATGGACGGCGCCGTTCGTTTCGACGGCATTGTTGACCATCTCCTGAACGAAGCCCGGATCAGCCACGGAGCCGACGTGAACTTCCGCCTTGTCGGCGCCCAGATCATCGGCGATGGCGTTGATCTTATCGCCCTGCACATCGACTAAGATGACACGCGCGCCCAATTCGGCGGCCAAGCGCGCGCAGGCTTCGCCGATGCCCTGGCCGGCGCCGGTGATAATGATGTTGTGTCCTTCGAGGTTCATGGGGTTCTTCATGATGATCTTCCTTTGTCTGATGAATAGCGCGCCGGGTTTCGATTAACCGCCGGCGACAGTAACTTTCTGATCGATGAGAGCGGCGATCTCGTCCGGTGAATAACCGGCTTCGGCGAGAATCTCCTGGCTTTGCTGTCCTAATGCCGGCGGCATGTCGCGGATGGTCGAGGGTGACTTGGAGTAGCGGAACGGCGGGTCGGTGAACTTCAATTTGCCTTCCGTCGGATGATCGACGTCGCGCCAAAATCCCGTCGCGTTCAGTTGTTCGTCGTCCAGCAGGTCTTCTTTCGTTTGTACGACCATGACTGGGGTGTTGGCCGCGTCCAGATCGCGCAGCCAGTCTGCGGTCGGGCGGGTAACCACGATTTCGGCCAGGACCGCGTAGACCTTGTCGGAGTTTCGGACGCGATCTGAATGATTGGCGAACACCGGGTCCTCCATCATCTCCGGGCGCCCGGCCAAATCGAAAAAGTCGGTCCAGTTCTTGTCCGTGTAGGGAAGCACGGTCAGATAGCCGCCATCGCTGGTCGGGTAGGGGCGGCGTTCCGTGTTCATCAGCCGCTCGTATCCCATCTGCGCGATGGGCGGATCGAAGGTCGCGCCGTACAGATGCTCGACCATGACGAAGTCCACCAGGGTCTCGTACATGGGCACCTCGACCGCCTGGCCGCCGCCGCCCCGCTCGCGGTGGACGATGGCCGCCAGGACCGCTGAAAACACCGCATAGGCCACCGTCTTGTCGGCAATCAAGGTGGGCACGAAGCGCGGCTCGCCGCTGATCAGTGATTGCATATCGCAAACCCCGGCGGCAGTTTGAATGATGTCGTCGTATGCCGGCTTGTTGGCCATGGGACCGTCTGCGCGGAACCCATAGGCGCCGCAATAGATCAGCTCCGGGTTGGTGTCCTTGAAGTTTTCGTAGCCCAGGCCGAACTTGTTCATCACCTTGGGGCGGAAGTTGTGCATGAACACATCCGCCGTATCGATAAGTTTCCGGAGCGCTTGGATGCCCGGCTCTTTGGTGATGTCCAAGACGATGGAGCGCTTGTTGCGGTTGGTGGTCAGGTAACATGCCGCCATGCCCTTGTTGCGGCCCGGCCCCATGCCCCGGCTGATGTCGCCTTGGTGAGTTTCCACCTTGATCACGTTGGCGCCCATGTCGCCCATCATCTGGGCCGCCCAGGGGCCCATGATGACGGTGGTCAGGTCAATGACGCGAAGTCCTTCCAGTGTGCCCGGCATGCTTACCCCCGTGCCTTGATCTGCTCGGTCAGGGCCAGCACGTTGCGGGCCTGTTTCAGGTGCGGCATGTCCAGCATCTTACCGTCGAGGCCGATGGTGCCGAGACCCGGGTTTTGTTCAAACAGGTCAACGACCTTTTGTGAAAAGGCGATTTCCTCATCGGATGGCGTGAACGCCTGATTGATGATCTCCGATTGTGCCGGATGAATGGCGATCTTGCCGATGAAGCCGGTGCGGCGGTCGCGCAAGCAATCCGCCTCCAAGCCGTCCAGGTCTTTATAATCCACCCAGACGACGCCCACGGGCTGCGCATCAATGGCCTTCGACGTCGCCAGGCACATGGTCTTCGCATAGAGGTAGGGATCGTCGTATTCGCCGGTGATGGGGTGTTTGTTGTCGCTGGCGCCCAAGGCCGCGGCCAGGTCTTCGCCGCCCCAGGTGAGCGCCACCAGACGGTCGGTGACATTGTCCAGATAGGTGTGGAAAGTCAGCAAAGAGGCGGCCGTCTCGGTGGCGACGCTGAGGATTTTGGTCGAGCCGATCTCCAGGCCCTCGCGGGCCTCAAGAGCCGACAGATAATCCGCCATGCGGTTGACCTCAGCCGCCGAATAGACTTTCGGCAACACGATGCCATCCGGCGCACCGGGCATGACGGCGGCCAAATCGGGCAGCGAGAAGTCATGATCCAGTGGATTGACGCGCACCCAAAGCTGTTGCGTCGAGCGATCCGCGTTGGCTTGCAGGTATGCGCAAGTCATCTCGCGGGCGATCTCCTGGCGGTCGTCGGAGACCGCGTCTTCCAGGTCCAGGATCAGGGCGTCGGCGGGATTGCCGCGGCCTTTGGCCAATTTGCGCTCACTGTCGCCCGGGACAAACAGCCACGAACGGATGATCATGCCGCTTGTTCCTTCTTCTTCATCAATCCGGTGCGTGAGCAGAAGGCGACTTCCTCGTCGCGCTGGTTGTAGCCGTAATGCTCAAAGGTGACGATGCCGGTATCGGGGCGCGACTTGCTTTCGCGCATATCGGTGATGCGGGTGACGACATGGATTGTATCGCCATGGAACACGGGATTCTTGAACCGCACGTCCGTCATGCCCAGGTTGCCGAGTGTCGTGCCCAACGTGGTATCGGAAACAGTGACGCCGATGACCAGACCCAAGGTGAACAGGCTGTTGACAAGGCGTTGGCCGTAGAACGTCTTCTTCGAAAATTCTTCATCCAAATGCAGCGGTTGGGGATTGTGGGTCATGGCGCAGAACATGACGTTGTCCATCTCCGTCACCGTGCGGGTCAGCGCATGGTTGAATTCCATGCCCACTTCGAACTCTTCGTAATAAAGACCTGACATCTGATGTAACCTTTCCTTGGTGTTCAATTCTCTGTTGATGCGGTGACACCGATCTCAATGAGGGCGTCAATCTGTTGATCGGCGTAACCGAATTCCCGCAAGATCTCGATGCTGTGCTCGCCCAACTGTGGTGCATGGCGGGAAGGGGTGGGCTGGGTATGGGACCAGGTGCTTGGGATTCCGATTTCCGTGAGCCGGCCTTCGCTGGGATGTTCGAATTTCGAAAAGAACCCGACATCGTCCAAGTGCGGATCGTCGACCAGCGTTTCCAGCGTATGCAGCGGCATTGCGGGAATGTCGGCCTTATCGAACAGGGCCAACCAGTCTTGGGTGGTCCGTGTCAGCAGTCGTTCCGCCAAGTCGCTGTAGATTTCGGTGATGTGCGCCGTGCGCGCCGACATACTGGCGTAGCGGGGGTCACATTCGAAATCGCTCTCATCGCCCAATGCGGCGTCAAAGGCCCGCCAATGGCGGTCCGTGTAGACCATGACGCAGATGTAGCCGTCTTGCGTCGGGTAGGGACGGCGGTCGGGGTTGAGCATGCGGATGTAGCCGGGCGCGCTCAGCGGCGGATCGAAAGTTTCGCCACCCAGGTGATCGCCGAGGACGAAGCTTGCCAGCATTTCGAACATGGGCACATCGATGCGTTGGCCTTCACCGGTCCGGCACTGATGATAAAGCGCGGCGTTTATTTCGCCGACAGCCCAAAGCGCGACGCCGCGATCAGCAATGGCGGTTGGGGTGTAGGCAGGTTCGCGGCCGTCGGCCAGGTGGGCCAGCCAGGGGATGGCTGCGGCACCTTGAGTCAGATCGTCAAAGGCGGGTTTGCCGGCGTAACGGCCTTGTTCGCCGTATCCGTAGAGGCCGACGTAGATGATTTTCGAGTTGATTTCGGAGACAACCTCATAGGAGAGGCCCAGGCGTTCCATGGATTGTGGCCGGCGGTTATAGATCAAGACGTCGGCGTCTTCGATCATGCGTGTGATCACCGCGTAGCCGTCCGGATGTTTGACGTCCAGAACGATGGAGCGTTTGGAGCGGTTGCAGTTGAGGAAGATCGCTCCCATTTGCGGGTTACGGGCGGGTCCGATGTTGCGCACGGGGTCGCCGCCCGGGGCCTCAACCTTGACCACGTCGGCCCCCATGTCACCCAGGATCTGGGTGGCATAGGGCGCCATCAGCATGTTCGAAAAGTCGACGATCTTAACGCCGTCTAAGGGGCGTGCCATGAGGTCCTCCCGGTACCTTTTGTCGGCGGCCGTCAGGCCGGCCGGAACACGGGCAAGGCTTGATCGCCTTCCGTGTCACGGAAGACAACTTCCACGGCTTGGCCGACCGCCAAGGCGTCGAAGTCGCACTCGACCAGATTACTCATCATGGTGACGCCTTCATCCAGCGTGATATAGGCGATGGCATAGGGGATTTCCGTCCGCCGCATGACCGAATAGGTGTAGATCTTGCCCTTGCCGCTAGCTTCGTACCAAGTCGTATCGCCACTTTGGCAATGAGGGCAAATAGCACGTGGGTAGAAGTGCGTTTTGCCGCACGCATTGCATTTCTTCAGTAGAAGCTTGCCCGCCTTGGCGCCCTCCCAATAGGCTTCCGTTTCCATATTGATCGCTGGTTCCATGTAGCTGCGTTCTGGCTGGCTCATGCGTCGTTCCTTCCCAAAATAACGGTTGCGCTGCCCATGCGGGAGCCGATCAGTCCACCCGTGCCATGGGCCAGGGCCAGGGTGCAATCGGGCACCTGGACGGCCGGGTGGGCTTCGCCGCGCAATTGGCGGACGGCTTCGATGACCTTGGTCATGGAGCCCCGGTTGCTGGGGTGGTTATTACACAGCCCGCCGCCGTCCGTGTTGAAGGGCAGCTTGCCGGTGCCGGAAATCAGGTTGCCGTCGGAGACGAACTTGCCGCCCTCACCGCGTGCGCAGAACCCCAGATCTTCCAAGGTAATCAGGACGGTGATGGTAAAGCTGTCGTAGATCGATGCGTAATCCATGTCGGCCGGCGTCAGGTTGGCTTCTTCGAAGGCGATGGGGCCGGAGACCACGCCGCCCGTATAGGTCAGATCGACGTTGCCGGCATTCAGATGTTTGATGGCTTCGCCCTGACCCAGGACTTTCACCGAACGGTCGCCCAGAGATTTCGCGATCTCCGGGCTAACCATGATCAACGCCCCGCCGCCATCACTGATGACGCAGCAATCGAGGCGGTGCAGGGGATCGGCGATCACTGGTGAATTGACCACATCGTCGACGGTCACGACATCGCGCAGCATGGCATGCTCGTTATGCTGAGCGTGATGCGACGCCGCGACCTTGACCCAGGCCAGTTGCTCTGAGGTGGTGCCGTATTCGTGCATGTGGCGCATGGCGGCCATGGCGTACATGTTCGTCACCGCCGGCGCGTAGGGCAGTTCAAATCCGGCTTCCGGCGGTTCGCCATGGGTCCGGGGGCCAAGCTTGGTCAGCCCTTCGGCGCGCGGCCGACCGGCCAACGTGATCAGCGCCACCGAACATTTGCCGGCGGCGATGGCGTCGGCGGCGTGGCCCACATGAACGATGTACGACGAGCCGCCGGTTTCCGAACAGTCCGTGTACTTGAGATCGAGGCCGATATATTCAGCCATGGAAATGCCGCCCAGGCCCGGCGCCGTGCTGTCACAGAAGAACCCGTCCACATCGTCCTTGGTCAGGCCGGCGTCCTTCAGGGCGCCGGCGGCAAGTTCCGCGTGCAATTGCGGGATTGTCTTGTCGACGGCCTTGCGGGTCGGATGTTCGTATACCCCCGCGATATAGGCCTTGGTTGGTCGTGCCATGATGTTCCCTCTCGTGCTTGTTCCTGTGAAATTCCGCTCGCTTAATATGACTTCGGCAGGCCCAACGCTTTTTCCGCCAGATAGCTTAGGATCAGTTGCGGCGAAACTGGCGCCAGGCGATGAATCATTGATTCCCGCAAGTAGCGTTCGACATGGAATTCCTTGGCGTACCCCATGCCGCCGTGGGTCATCACCGCGTTGGTGCAGGCCTTGAAGGTGGCTTCCGCGGCCAGATACTTGGCGGCGTTGGCTTCCAGACCGCATTCCTCGCCGGCGTCATAAAGAGCCGCGGCCTTGAAGGCCATCAGGTGCGCGGCTTCCAACTCCGCCCAGGATTCGGCCAGCGGATGCTGGATGGATTGGTTCATGCCGATGGGGCGGTCGAAGACGACACGTTCGTTGGCGTAGGCGGCGGCTTTTTTCAAAGCACAGCGCCCGAGACCGACCATGGAGGCGGCGATGAGAATGCGTTCCGCATTCAAGCCATGCAGCAGATAACGGAAGCCTTTTCCTTCTTCGCCGATCAGATGTTCTTTAGGGATCGGCAGGCCGTCGATGAACATCTCGTTTGAATCGACACATTTCCTGCCCATTTTGTCGATTGGGCGGATATCCACGTAGTCACGGTTCAAATCAGTATAGAACAAGGACAGGCCATCAATGGGTTTTTTGGTTTCCGATTCGTCCTTGGTCCGGGCGATCAGTAGCACCTTGTTGGATACCAGGGCGGTCGATGTCCAAATTTTCTCGCCGTTGACGATGTAATGGTCGCCTTGCCGTTTGGCCCGGGTCTTTAGGCGCGTCGTGTCGAGCCCCGTATTGGGTTCGGTGACGGCAAAGCAGGCGACGTCTTCGCGCTTGATAATCGGCGGCAGCCACTGGCGTTTTTGGTCTTCGCTGCCGAACACGACCACCGGGTTGAGTCCGAAAATGCCAATCACTACGGCGGCGAAGCCGGCGTTTCCGGCACCCGATTCCGTTATTGTTTGGGCGAGGACAGCGGCGTCGGAGATGCCGAGCCCACTGCCGCCGTATTGCTCCGGCATGGCGATCCCCATCCAACCATTGTCGGCGATGGCCCGGCAGAACTCTTCCGGGAACACACCATCGGTGTCGCGGTCCAGCCAGTACTGGTCGTCAAACTGCTCCAGCAGCCGGCTGACGCTCTCCTTGATCTGGCGTTGTGTGTGGGTCAGGCCCGTGGTCACGATGAAAACTCCCTCGGATCGATCATTGTCTGGTTCTCCGGAATAAGCAGGCTTAAATCATTTCAAAATTCGGTGGGAGGCGTGCCACCGAGCAATCGGGTGCATTCCCGGGCGGCTTGAAGAACGGCGGTTTCGTTAATATCGGCGTTGGCGTGGATCCGTTCGGATGGCCCGGCGATTAAAACCGCTGCAAGGACTTTGCCGTCGGCGGAGAAAACCGGTGCCGATACACCGCTGGCGCCGATCACCCGCTCGTCGGCAGAGCGCGCCATGCCGTCTTTGCGAATCCGGGCCAATTCCGCCCGCAACTCGCGGGCCCCGGTTATCGTCGTCGCGGTGAACTGTTGGCGCGGCGCCAATTTCAAATAGGCTTTCAGATGGTGCGGCTCGAAGTAGGCAAGCAAAAGCTTGCCGACAACGGTGCAATAAAGCTCGCGGCGTTCGCCAACGGTGACGGCGTAGCGTATGGAGCTGGTGCTCTCCACCTTGTCCAGGTAATAGGCGAGGTCTGCGTCCGGCGCCAGGGCGCCCAGCACCGCCGTCTCACCGGTGGTCTCCATGAGGTTAGTCAGGATCGGCCGGGCCATGGTGATCAACTCCCGGCCGGCCATGGTTTGCATGGCCAGCGATAGGAACCGCGGTCCCAAGGTGTATCGTCCCGTCTCGTCGCGGACCAGGCAACCCTCCGCCGTCAGGCCCGAGAGCAATCCCACCAGGCTGGTTTTTGGCGCGCCGGTGTTTGCGGCCAATTCGGACAACGTATTGCCGGCGCCGGAATTGGCCAGGGTTTCGAGAATCGAAATAATCCGTCCCACGGATTGGGGCCCGCCTCGGCCCGGCGCCGGTTCACGCCCATCAGCGGCGGGTGGAATATGCATATTCATACTCATTACGTATATCGGTATAGATCGAACATGCCCATGTCAACGCCCAATTGCGCGCGTTGGCTGATCCAACCGCTCGATTGACAACAACGAAATCTTAAAATTTTTACCCAATTATTATCCGTGCGCATCGACCACGGGAGATCTCAAATCATGAAAATCACCCTTGAAATGGACACTTTGCTGCCGGGGGCAGATTGGCAACGCCTGGAAACTTGGGCGGCGTTGATGAATATGACACCGCTTGAATACATCAATGCCTGCGTCCGCCGGGGGCATCTGGAAATCAGAGCCGAGGCGGCGAAATCGGCCCTTTATCTTCGGCCGTTGTCGGATGAAACGATGTCCTTTTGAGGTTTAAGCCGCCGTCTTGGCGTGATTGGCGGCGGCGTCGACAAATGCGTCGACATCAGCCTCGGATGTATTGAAGGCCGTGACAAAGCGGGTCACGTCTTCATCCCAACGATCATCGTAGAATTTAAACCCGTCCGCATGGAGGCGTTCACGAAGCGCCTTCGGAATCTTCGGAAACAACATATTACCACCGCCCGGGACCGGAAATTCGATCCCCGGCACTGTCGCTAAGCCCGCGGCCAGGCGGGCCATCATGGCATTGGCGTGGGTCGCGTTGCGCAGCCACAGGCCGTCGGCGAGATAGGCATCCATCTGCGCCGACAACAGGCGCATTTTCGAAAACAAATGGCCGCCGCGCTTGCGGCGGAAGGCGAAGGTGTCGGCCAGCGACTTGTCGAAAAATACCACCGCCTCGACGCCGAGTGCACCGTTCTTCGTGGCGCCGAAGGACAGCACATCGACGCCAGCCTTCCAGGTGATGTCAGCCGGTGAGCAATCCAGCGCGACGACCGCGTTGGCGAAACGCGCGCCATCCATGTGGAGTTTCAGGTTTCGTTTGCGGCAAACGTCGGTGACCGCGGCGATTTCGTCGATTGTGTAAATGGTTCCCAGTTCCGAAATCTGCGTGATGCTGGCAGCCGACGGTTGCAGCATATGCACGTCGCCTGCACCGTGCCCCGCTTTCACATCCAAGTCCTGAACATCCAGTTTGCCGTGATCACCGTCCACGGGCACCATGCGCGCGCCGTTGGTGAAGAACTCCGGGGCGCCGCATTCGTCTTCGTAGATGTGACTGGTCCAATGACACAGCACCGCGCCATAGGGGGGCGTCATGACGGACAGTGCCAGGGAATTAGCCGCCGATCCTGTCGCCACCAGAAAGACCGTCGCGTCGGTCTCAAACAGATCGCAAATGCATTTTTCAACGCGTTCCGTGAGGTCGTCGTTTCCGTAGGGCATGGCATTGCCGGCGTTTTCACGAATGATCGCGTCGAGAATTTTTTCCGAAGCACCGGTGATATTGTCGCTGGCGAAATTCACGTTAGATGGTCCTCGGAAGCGGGTTCAAGAGCCCTAGAATAAGGGGCGCCGTCGGGCCGGCGCAACGGGATTTGCCGGAATTTGGTTCCCTCCGGATTTAGGATGCTGGCCGATAGGGTCGTTGCCTTGCCACCCGCGACTCCGACGATGATCCATATGAGGTCCGGCTCATACGCCGCCGCCAGATCGCGGGCCGATGGCCGCGGCGGATGATTGGGGTGGGAATGGTAATGACCGATGAGCCGCTCTTGGCTCTTTGGCCGCTCGCCGATCTCTCCCAATTCCCGCATCAGTTCAAAACGAACTTTCGGATCAACCTCAAAGCTGTCACGGGTATCGCCGGCGGCGACGTTGTCGCTGGCCACAATACGGGTAACATGGGCACCACCCTCGACGCTCTCGACGCCAACCAACAAACCGCAGCATTCCCCGGGATAGGCGGCCTCTGCAGCATCCATGATCGTGGTCACAAGTTCCTCAGCGATGCGGATCACGGTCCGGTCCGGACCGTACCAATTATCCGGCCCTTATGCGTATCGATGATGACCACGCGGTGGCATGTCGCGTCCGGGCCGGTGGTCAAAT
>Ga0114932_10005734_pt1 | contig 10889 bp, 10 predicted proteins | sample 2SBtaG_2_FD_87286 | JGI IMG/M metagenome (GOLD analysis project Ga0114932, IMG submission 87286) | Deep subsurface microbial communities from Kolumbo volcano to uncover new lineages of life (NeLLi) - 2SBTROV12_ACTIVE470 metaG | ecosystem: Environmental > Aquatic > Marine > Volcanic ... | reverse complement strand
TAAGCAAATGTGGCTTAAACAACAGCAAAAAGTGAAAGCGGTTACCTTGCTGCTTGATAAAAAAAAGCTAGCTCAGCAGAAAAAAGAAGCAAAAGCAGAGCAAGCAATGATGGATGAATTTGCAACCCAGCGTTTTTTTCGTGCCAAGCGCTCACCTTTTTGACATTTTTTTCGCACATATAGCCAGTTTGGCGCAACCCTTGCTAATCCCTTCTTAGAATGTACCAACACAACTTATTTACGTAACGATTTACGCTATTTTGCCGTTGGCCAATGCGTTTTAAAGGCCTAGGCGATAAGCATTGGCAAAGACATTATTTAAGAAATATTACGCCTTATGAGATGTCGAGTAAGTCATTACAAAAACGTAAGTGTATGTAAAGTATATGAGTGTTGGTCGTTTTGTGGTTTTTATTTTTGCTTAAGGCTTAAAACATTTGGCGCAAAGAAACCACTTCGGGTTTACGCCTTCTATGATGAAGTCGAATTAAATGTAGGACGGTAGGACATTATGCAACAATTTGCCGCACAAAAAACAGACATTGCCGCATTACCCTTTTCTGCCTCTAGCACAGCAAAAGCAGTAGAGACTGGAATCGGTTCACAACAAGATGCTAATAGCGAAAATAATCAGGCATTTAATCGACTTTATCAAGATGCTAAAGCTTCGCGCTCAGACTTCGTGCTTAATGATAAGTCGAGTCAGACTCCGAGCAGCCGAGCTCAAGACCGAGCTGCTTCTGAACAAATGGCTAAAAGCGCAAAAGATAAAGATGCCGGCCATACGGACCTACCCGATAATCACCGAGCGACCGACCGGGCAGACGAATACGATAGCAGCGCACAAGCCACTGAGGCAGAGGCGCAACAACGTCGCGTTCAATCAGAGAAAGATGATACTCGGGAAACCCAAAAGCGTGAACTTGCGCAGCAGCTTGTCGCTGATGGCGAGGCAGTGGAACAGCGCAGCGTTACCGAGGCTAAGTTTGTTTTAGGCGAAGGCGGTAAAAAAGATGCTGAAGCTGGGGTAATTACCACTCCTGGAACGCCGGATGCAAAACCCATTAAAGAGGACGAGGCTGAGCCCGATTGGATTGCCTATGTTGAAACCGTGGTAAACGGTATGGCAAAGGGTGAGCAGCAAAGTGACAATAATAAGGGTAATACACCCACTAACCAGGTTGCCGAGTTAGTCGAGGATAACGTTGATGTGCTGTCGGTTAACGAGGCGGGAAAGCTTTGGAAACTGCCTGAAAACGTAGATGCTAGCGATGCGCCTTCTTTACTTGCACACTTTCTTACGCAGCTAAATAGCGAGGGTGAAGCTAGCTTAGAAAAACTTTCCGATAGCGCCCTGTCACATGAAGCAAAGCAAACGCTTAGTGCGTTAGCTTCCCTTTTATCTAAGCAAAGTAGTGAAGGCGAACACAACGGAAGTGACACATCATTTGAACCGTCAACGATTCAACAGCTTTCAACTGACGGTGAAGCAGAAAGTGAAGATAGCCTTTCGGCACTTTTGGCGAAGCTCATGGAAAGTAGCAGTGCTGAAGAGACAAGTAATCCTGTTGATGCAGGCGCACTTGCATCTAACGAGCTAGATGCCGAAGCCCTTGATTTAAAAGAACTTGAAACGGACGAGTCGTTAATTCTAAGTTTGATCGCCGATGAACTTAATAACTTGCAAGGAGAGGGCGCTGAAGAATCGCTAATCGAATTAGTTAGCGAGTCAGCCATCACCCAAGGTGTTAGCAGTAGCGCCATTAGTCGCGGTGAAACTAACAGTGCCAACGCTGCCAATGCAGCAGGCGTATCAGCTCAATCAAGTACAAATGTGCAAAGCGCAGTGATAGATCAGTCTCAGCAAGCGACAGAAATACCATCTGACTTGCTAACTGCTATCAGTGAGCTTTCGCCTCAAAGTGCACAGAAAGCAACAGAAGCCTTCGCAGAACGCATGGTTGCAACCATGCCCAGCGGTCAACAGCAACAGGCCGTTAAGGCGAATATCATAGCCGGTATTAATGAGTTTCAGCAGCAAGTTGAGCAGGGCAGAGAGCCGGGTATTGACTTAAGTGCCATCGTGGCTGACGCGGCAAAAGACGCGGCGGTGAGTACTGAAATGGTGGCATCTATGACTGCCAGAGTAGATAGTCAGGCGAGCCAGTTCTTAAACTTAATGTCGCAGACACAAGCAAGTGCACAACACGCTATTTTAGGTGTAGTGGCGCAAACTGACACCGTCATGCAGGAAAATAGTCAGCTTCGCGCTGAAGCGTCAAAAACTCAGCAGCAATTTGAAGGCTTTGATAAAGCGGTCAATATTCATAAAAGCGAAGGACAGCAACAGCTTAACGAGAAAATTCGCTGGATGGTTAATGCTAGAAACACGATGGCAGAAATTCGTTTAGACCCGCCTGAGCTTGGCAGTATGCAGGTTCGCGTTAACGTTGCGGGAGACGCCGCAAGCGTTAGCTTTGTGGTGCAGTCACAGCAAGCAAAAGACGCACTGGCAGAGGCTATGCCGAAACTGAGAGATATGTTGTCAGAGCAGGGCATTGAGTTAGGTGATGCCGAAGTGCGAAAAGATAACTCGTCGAACAATGAAAATGGCCAGCAACTTGCAGGTGAGGGTAATCAAGGCCGTGGCGAGCGTGGAGAAAATGACGGCCTAGATGAAATGGAAGGTACACGTGTTATTGAACAGCCCGTTACACGTGCAGCGAAAGGCGGTATCGATTTTTATGCGTAGGTCTTTGAGTTATTAAGGCGGTACTACAATTACCAATAGGTAGCATGGTGAGAATAACCCTAGGCTGCTATGGTTGAAGAAATTATCAATGAGTGCCTTGCAAAACCCGTAAATTGCTTTCTAACTTCTTAGAGAAAGATAAGCATATACAAACAATGGCATTGCCATTTTTGAAGGAACCTTGATAATACGCTTTTTCTAGGACTACTGACGAGTTACACATGGCTGATGAAGAATTACAAGTAGAAGACGGCGGTAAAAAGAAAGGCAAAATGATGTTGATCATTATCATTGCTGTCGTTCTTGTTGGAGGCGGAGCTGCCGCTTATTTCCTACTGTTCGCAGGTGGCGATGAGCCCGCGGCTGAGCAGCTTGCTGAAACTGATGCTGCAGCCGCTACTGCACCAGCCGCTGGCTCAGGAAATGCCGAAATGGGCACCGCACTTTATGTTGCTATGCCTCGCCCCTTCGTTTTTAACGTACCTGGGTCGGGAAGAGACCGCCTCGTGCAGATAAAGGTTCAGCTATTGGTACGTGGTTCTGACAATGAAGAGTTAGCGAAAACTCACATACCGCTTATCGAAGGTACATTGTTACAGGCATTTAGCACGTCCAATGCAGACGATTTGGTCACTGAGGCGGGCAAAATAGAACTTCGCGAGCAAGCGGTAAGTGAAGTCCAAAAAGCATTAAAAGACATTACGGGTAGCGACGTGGTAGAGCGCGTATTGTTTACTGGTTTTGTCATGCAGTAATGCATTGACTTGGTAAGGTAGAAGACGGTGAGTGATTTATTATCTCAAGATGAAATCGATGCCCTATTACACGGGGTAGATGATGTAGAAGAGGAAGAGGTTGGCGATAGCGACTCTGATGCTTCTACGCTCGAGTACGACTTCTCCTCGCAAGACAGAATTGTGCGTGGGCGAATGCCTACGCTCGAAATTGTGAATGAACGCTTCGCGCGCCATATGCGGGTGAGTTTATTCAACATGATGCGCCGCTCTGCTGAAGTATCGATTAACGGTATTCAAATGATTAAGTTCGGCGAATACATCCATACGTTATTTGTTCCGACCAGCCTAAATATGGTGCGCTTCCGTCCCCTTAAGGGAACTGGGCTCATCACTATGGAAGCGCGTCTCGTTTTCATTTTGGTAGACAACTTCTTTGGTGGCGATGGCCGCTATCATGCAAAAATCGAAGGTCGAGAATTCACGCCCACGGAACGTCGTATTATTCAGATGCTGCTTAAAATCATTTTCGAAGATTATAAAGAAGCGTGGGCGCCGGTCATGGACGTGTCTTTCGAATACTTAGATTCGGAAGTCAACCCGGCAATGGCAAACATTGTAAGCCCGACCGAAGTAGTGGTTATCAGCTCGTTTCATATAGAGTTAGACGGTGGTGGTGGTGACTTCCACGTGTCGTTGCCATACTCAATGCTAGAACCGATACGCGAACTGCTAGACGCCGGTGTTCAAAGCGATAAAGAAGATACGGACTTGCGCTGGAGCAAAGCGCTTCGCGACGAAATTATGGATGTGAAAGTGGCATTAACTACCCACATGTTGGATGTCGATGTCCCTTTACGCGATGTGATGGAGTTTAAGCCAGGCGATATAATTCCGGTGGAAATGCCCGAAGCTATCACAGTGCTAATCGAAGATTTACCTACGTTTAGGGCTAAGTTAGGCCGAAGCCGAGATAACTTGGCGCTTAAAATAGTAGAAAAAATTGCAAGACCGACTTCAGTGAAGTCTGAGCTACAGTTATTAACCCGCGGTGGGCGCATTATAGATAATGACGCAGAACTGCAAGTACTCGAAGAAGACCTGTAAGGTAGAGGGGAGTTCCCATGAGTGAAGATGGTATGGACGATTGGGCTGCGGCCATGGCCGAGCAAGCCGAATCTGAAGCTGATCAAGAAGCCGGAGACAACGAAGATGTTCAGGTTGCCGAACTTGACGAATTGACCGACGATGCGCCGATCACCCAAGAAGAAAAGAAAAAGCTTGATACGATCCTAGATATTCCCGTGACTATTTCAATGGAAGTAGGTCGTAGTCAAATAAGTATCCGAAATCTGCTACAGTTGAACCAAGGGTCTGTGGTGGAGCTGGATCGTGTTGCCGGTGAGCCATTAGATGTATTAGTAAATGGCACGTTGATTGCTCATGGTGAAGTAGTAGTGGTCAACGACAAATTCGGTATTCGATTAACGGATGTTATTAGTCAAATTGAGAGAATCAAGAAGCTCAGATAAAACTTCTTATATACTAAGGGGTTGCGCCTTGCTGCCCCTTCTATTTAGCCAGCTAGCTGTCGCTCAGTCGACCCAGTCAATTACCAATCCCACGTCCGTACTGTCAATTTTCCTATCTTTGTTGCTGGTTGTCGGCGTTATTTTTGCGTTAGCCTATGTTATGCGTCGATTTAATGTCACTGCGATGGGAAACAACCAAATGAAAGTGGCGGCGAGTATGGTGGTGGGGACCAAAGAAAAAATAATGGTTATTCAGGTGGGCGATGAGCAGCACCTAATTGGCATCACCGGTCACAACATTTCTCATTTAAGTAAGCTTGAAAAAAATCTCGATATACCTGCTAAAGGGATGAGCAAGTCAACCGGTGAACAAGAAAATGGAGCCGATGCTTTTAAGCAAAAGCTCGTAGCGGCGATGGCGGGTAAACTCAACCCTAATATGGATAAGAATAAACCGAAGGAAGAATCGAGCGATGCGTAAGTTTGCCTGGCTACTTTTAACCCTGCCATTACTTTTATTTGTAGAGCCAGTGTATGCGCAACAGGGCATCTCAGCGGTTACTGTTACGACAAATCAAGATGGCTCTCAAGACTACACCATGACACTACAAGCGCTGTTCATTATGACGGCGCTCAGTTTAATACCCGCCTTTATCATGATGATGACGTCGTTCACACGGATTATTGTGGTGTTGTCCATTTTGCGTCAGGCAATCGGTTTACAGCAGTCACCGTCGAACCAAATACTCATTGGGGTAAGCTTATTTCTCTCTATGTTTATCATGGCGCCGGTGTTTGAAGAAGTGAATGAGCGGGCTTTACAGCCCTACCTCAATGAACAGCTTACAAGTTTAGATGCACTAGAACAGGCAAAGGGCCCTATGCGCGCTTTTATGCTTTCCCAAACCCGTGTTAAAGATTTAGAGACCTTTGTACGAATAGCGGGAGACGAGGGAAAATACGCTGATACAGATGAAGTGCCGCTGACTATTCTTATTCCAGCCTTTGTAACCAGCGAGCTTAAAACCGCCTTTCAAATTGGCTTTATGCTGTTTATTCCGTTTCTTATTATCGACTTGGTTGTAGCTTCAATATTGATGGCTATGGGTATGATGATGCTATCCCCCATGATTGTATCTTTACCTTTCAAACTCATGTTATTCGTACTGGTGGACGGCTGGAATCTCATTTTCGGCACACTCGCGACGAGTTTCGGTATGGGCGTCTAGGAGGGCTTATGTCACCAGAAGTCTTTGTAGAGATACTGCGAGAAGCCATGTTTATGGTAATCGTGCTGGTTTCGGCAGTGATTGTTCCAAGCTTGATTGTAGGCTTGGTCGTCGCTGTATTTCAGGCCGCTACCAGTATCAACGAACAAACCATGAGTTTCCTGCCTCGCTTACTCGTTACGCTATTGGCATTGAGTTGGGGGGGGAACTGGCTGGTACAACAACTGATGGATTTTACCTTTAGAATGGTCGATATGATCCCTCAGGTTGTAGGCTAGAAGGTCTAATTCGTGGAAGTCGAACTCGCCACCATCAATCAGTTTCTTGCAGACATGCTCTTACCTTTTATGCGTATAAGCGGGCTGTTTGTAGCAATGATTGGCTTAAGTGCAAAGTCTATCCCTCCGCAGGTTAGGGCGCTTTTAGGAATAATGCTAACCCTTATCATTATGCCGGTTGTACCTCCTTCACCTATTGAAAACTTAGTGAGTGTCGGTACCTTTTTAATTGTTATTCAACAATTACTGATAGGCATCGCTATTGGTTTTATTTCGATGATGGTATTGAACACCTTCGTGTTAGCAGGGCAGATCATCGCCATGCAAACCGGTTTGGGCTTTGCTTCGATTGTCGACCCGGTAAATGGTATTAACGTGCCAGCGGTCGGGCAGTTTTACCTTATTTTAGCGACCTTGTTGTTTTGGACACTCGACGGCCACTTGTCGATGATTCAAATGATAGTGATGAGTTTTGAGGCTTTTCCAATCGGCGAGGCGTGGTGGACAGGCGAACAGTTTCGCGATATTGCCCATTGGGGAGGCTGGATGTTCGTTTCCGCTATTACGCTTTCATTGGCGCCTATCGTCTCGCTGTTAATTGTTAATTTGGCCTTTGGTGTAATGACAAAAGCTGCGCCACAGCTGAATATTTTCAGCATTGGTTTTTCCATTGCTCAGGTAATGGGGCTGCTGATTATTTGGATAACGCTAGATAACTTTACTGCGCACTTTGAAACCCAATGGTTTAGGGCTGAACAGTTTATGTGTGAATTATTGAATATTTGTCCTTAGACAAGCAATACGCGTCGTTCGCAGAATATGGTATGACTGCGATCAGGTTAGGTGAGTAAACTCGTAACAGAGAAGAACAGACTCGAGCATGGCAGATTCAAGCGAAAAAACAGAAGACCCCACGGGGAAAAAACTCGATGATGCCCGAAAAAAAGGGCAGCTAGCCCGTTCCCGTGAACTATCTACCACCTTGGTGTTAATAGTCAGTGCCGTCATGTTTCTATTTGTTGGTGGCTGGATAGCGGAGTCGGTATTTAAACTTACCCGCAGAATGTTCATTCTATCTCGTGATGAAACCTATGATATCACCCACATGTTTGGCGCGTGGGGCGAGGCATTTTCAGCAGTGGGCCCTGCCGTACTGCTATATATGGTTGTCGCAATGATTGCAGGGATCTACGGCTCTATTGCCCTTGGCGGTTTTAACTTTACGTGGGAAGGGGCAAAGCCCAAAGGCTCTAAAATGAGCCCGATTCAAGGCTTCAAACGCATGTTTGGCACCAATGGCTTAGTTGAGCTTCTTAAGTCTATTGCAAAAGTAGTGGTTATTATTGGCATGGCCATTGGCGCGCTGCTGTTCTTTGAAGATGAAGCGCTGCATTTAGATATGGAGCTTTATCCGGGCAACCTGTTTCACGCTATGGACATACTTAAATGGGCATTTCTCATTCTAGTATGTGGCATGATCCCCATCGCGCTCATCGATGTGCCTTATCAAATGTATAAGCACAACAAAGAAATGAAGATGACCAAGCAGGAGGTGAAAGACGAAAGGAAAAATGCTGAAGGCGACCCCATGGTTAAAGGGCGCATCCGTCGGTTGCAGTATCAGGCTGCAACGAAAAGAATGATGCAAGAAGTCCCTCAAGCTGATGTCGTGGTGACTAACCCTACCCATTTTTCAGTGGCCATTAAATACGATGAAAAAGGAATTAGGGCACCTGTGGTTGTCGCAAAAGGCGCCGATGAGTTGGCCATGCATATCAGAAAAATAGCCACAGCGAATGATGTTCCGCTCATTCCTTCTCCTATGTTAGCGCGGGCAATCTTCTATTCCACAGAAGTGGATGATGAAATACCCAACGCCTTGTTTATGGCGGTAGCGCAAGTCCTTGCCCACGTGTATCAGCTTAAAGCTCACAGAGCAGGTAAAGGTAAACGTCCCAAGCCATTGAAACGGGATCTGCCCATCCCTCCAGAGTATCGCCGATAACACAGCCTTCCCCGCCAAGTTAGCATGAAAAAGATGCGGGGAAAATGGACGGTTGTTCAAATAAGAAGTGCCGTTAATTTAAGCAGTTAGTACGGCTGCGGAAGGTGGTTGCTAAAGCTGGCACGTATGTTGAAACCCGCCTATCAGAATAGAATTAAGCGTCAATTTTCTGATAGAGAGACAATACGCAATGCAGTTATCCGGTTATCTTCAGCGTTTCGATAAAAATCAGCTGCAAAATTTCACCAGTGGTTTAGGCGCGCCTATCGTCCTCTTAGCCATAATGGGCATGGTTATTTTACCTATGCCGCCCTTCTTATTAGATGTGCTGTTTAGTTTTAATATTGCCTTGTCTCTGGTCATAATTTTGGTGGCAGTACTCACACAAAAACCTGTCGATTTCGGTATTTTCCCGCTTGTGTTGCTTATCGCTACAGTACTGAGACTGGCATTGAACGTAGCGTCTACCCGTGTTGTTCTGCTTTATGGGCACGAAGGGGGGGATGCCGCAGGTAAGGTTATCGAGGCCTTTGGAGCAGTGGTTATCGGTGGTAACTATGCGGTGGGTATTGTTGTTTTTGCTATTCTTCTAATTATTAACTTCAAAGTGGTTACCGCGGGTGCCGGGCGTATATCTGAAGTAAGTGCTCGCTTTACTTTGGATGCCATGCCAGGTAAGCAGATGGCAATTGATGCCGACTTGAACGCCGGCTATATCGACCAAGACCAAGCCCGTCAGCGCCGAGAAGAAATCACCGCAGAAGCCGATTTTTACGGCTCGATGGACGGTGCGTCAAAATTCGTAAAGGGTGACGCAGTCGCCGGTCTTTTCATTATGTTGATTAATATCGTCGGCGGGTTATTCATCGGCATGATCCAGCACGATTTGAATTTTGGTAGTGCTATTGAAATTTATACCATCCTTACTATCGGTGATGGGCTGGTTGCTCAAATACCTTCACTTCTGCTTTCTGTAGCGACCGCGATAATTGTTACTCGTGAAAACGAAACCCAAGAAATGGGTAAAGAGATTCGCGGACAATTAGGCAACACACAAGCGCTTTATATTGCATCGGGCGTGCTATTTGTGATGGGTATTATTCCAGGTATGCCCCACATTGCATTTTTAGGGTTCTCGTTTTTAATTGCGGGCGTTGCCTATTGGCAGACAGTTCAGGAAAAGAAAAAGGCTGCGGCACCGTCGGTCCCTGATAATGTGATGAAAGACGACACGGTGGCCACAGAGGTTAAAGAGCTGGGGTGGGATGACGTTCAGCAGGTTGATACTATCGGGTTGGAGGTCGGCTATCGATTAATACCACTGGTTGATAAATCTCAAGGTGGCGAATTGTTGACGCGCATAAAAGGGGTGCGTAAAAAGCTCTCCCAAGAACTTGGTTTTCTTATTCCCCCAGTACACATTCGCGATAATTTAGATTTAGAGCCTAATACCTACACCATTGCTATGCTTGGCGTCACCATTGGCGACTCTGTTATCAGTCATGATGAAGAGTTGGCTATCAACCCCGGGCAGGTCTTCGGCAAATTAGAAGGTCGCGCCACCAAAGACCCTGCGTTTGGTTTAGATGCGGTGTGGATCAAGCCGAATAAACGAGAACACGCGCAAACCTTGGGGTACACCGTTGTTGATGCAGCTACCGTTGTGGCTACCCACCTCAGCCAGTTGTTAACTAACAATGCTTATCAGCTACTTGGTCACGAAGAAGCGCAGCAGTTACTCGATATGCTGGCTAAGCAGCACCCTAAATTGGTGGAAGGTTTAGTACCAGATATCTTGCCGCTAAGCACGGTGGTAAAAGTGCTTCAAACCCTACTATTTGAGGGCGTGCCTATTCGCGATATGCGCACTATTGTTCAAACCTTAAGTGAATACGGCACTCGCAGCCAAGACCCGGATGTATTGGTCTCTGCCGTTCGTATTGCGCTTAAACGTCTTATTGTCCAAGAAATTACCCAAGGGGCAAAAGAGATACCTGTCATAACCTTGGCGCCAGAGTTGGAACAGATGTTGCACCAGTCACTTCAAGCAGGTGGCGAAGATGGCGCTGGTATCGAACCAGGTTTGGCAGACAAGCTGCAAAAATCATTGCAGCAAGCCAGTCAGCAGCAAGAGTTAGAAGGAGAGCCTGCAGTACTCCTAACCTCTGGCATGCTGCGACCCGTTCTGTCTCGCTTCTTAAAGTATTCGGTTGTTGGGCTCCATGTGCTTTCTTATCAAGAAGTGCCTGACGACAAACAAATAAAAATAGTCAGTTCGGTCGGTCAATAATCTGACACTGGGTGATTGGAGAGGTTGCAATGAAAATTAGACGTTTCTTCGGCAAAGATATGCGTGAGG
>Ga0114932_10005733_pt1 | contig 10891 bp, 8 predicted proteins | sample 2SBtaG_2_FD_87286 | JGI IMG/M metagenome (GOLD analysis project Ga0114932, IMG submission 87286) | Deep subsurface microbial communities from Kolumbo volcano to uncover new lineages of life (NeLLi) - 2SBTROV12_ACTIVE470 metaG | ecosystem: Environmental > Aquatic > Marine > Volcanic ... | reverse complement strand
TCTTCTTTCCATTTGAACATTAAATCCCAATGCCCTGGCCACCTTAATGTTTTATATTTGTAATTATCCAAAACACCATAAAAACTACTTGCAGCGGTACTTATCCCCCCCCTGGTTAAAGAAGCCTCAAAATCACCAACCCCATCTATACTTATAGATTCTTTCCCTGACAAACACCCTTTTTCTTTAAGTTCTCCATTCTCAAGAATCATTTCTGACCCAGAATATTCATTCAACAAACCTTCAGCAGCAAAAAATAGATAATGCTTAAAATTGTTGCTTAAAGGCTTTTTGGGCAATCCCCCACAATAAATCTTTACACTTTTTGATTTAGGAATCCTTGACAGGCCATAAGAAGCAAGCAATTGGCCTAAGCCAGGAGCAAGCCCACAGTCAGGAACAATTGAAACCTTTTTCTTAAAGGCAGAATTGTTCATCTTGTGTTGAATAGCAACAATATCTGGATTTCCCCCTAAATCAACATAATGGATGTTGTTTTTTATTGAATATTTAGTTAACTCTTCTGAAAGCATATACGAAGCTGAATTAACAATTCCTTCAGGCTTATACATCAAAGACCATTCGTTAGGACTAGAAGCATCTAAAGATTGAAATTGTATACTTGCACTTTCAGGAAAATTTTCTTGAGAAAAAATTATGAAATCTTCAATTTTCTCTGAATCTCTATCTACAAGAATTATTTCATGGTCAAAGGACAAGTTGTAAGCAATCGCCCTGCCCTGCCTTCCCGCTCCAACAATCAAAACTCTTGACATGATTTAATCATAACAATCAGTAATAAAGATTAGGTTTTAGAATTAAAGAAATTAACTAAATGGAAGGAATTGTAAAATGGCTATAAATTTTTTGTTAAATTCAATATTAGAACTTGCATGGATAGAAAGCTGGTGGAGCAAAGTGGACTGGAACAACTTTATACTTTACCCTGTTTCTGGTTGGCTTATAGGTGTCATCCTTGTAGGTATTTTTCACAAGAAATTAATTTCCTACTTAAAGGAAAAAGGGAAAGGGGAAGCTGAAAAAGTTGTTTCTTCAATAGAGAAACCCCTATCCCATCTCATAATACTGATGGCAACACAAAGAGGGATTGTTGTTGAAAATGTCAGTATATCTAAAGATGCCGATGAAGTGATAGGAAAAATTTTCTTGGTGCTTGTTTCAATAACTGTAGCAAGTTTAGCAAAACATTTAATTGGTTTTATTTTTGCAACAGTTCTTGAGCCTATTGCGGAAAAGAGCGAAGGGAAAATTGATGATCAAATTATTGCTGTTTTAAAAAATTCATCTGGTGGGTTAATTTGGATAATCACAATAACGGTCATAATAAGTGGTTTTGGATATGATGTTAAAGCGCTTGTTGCTGGTTTGGGAATTGGAGGTTTGGCATTTGCTTTTGCAGCAAAAGATACCTTGGCTCAAGCCTTTGGCGGAATCGTTCTTTTCATGGATAGGCCTTTTGAAGTTGGAGATTCTGTAGAGATAGATGGAGTTAGAGGTGATGTTGAAGAAATCGGTCTTAGATCAACAAAGTTAAGAGGCCTTGACAAAACAGCCATCATAATACCCAATGCTACAGTCTCTTCAGCAACCATAACCAATAGAAGTAGAAGATCGGGCTTTAGGCAAGACGTAATGTTGGGGCTTGTTTATGACACCCCTACAGAGCTTATAAAGAAAGCAAAAGAAACCTTGGAAGAAATAATAAAGAAACACCCCGAAACAAAAGACAAATGTTGGGTCAATTTACTTGAATTTGCTGATTCGTCATTGAATCTTGAAGTCGTTTACTGGATTAAGAAAAAATCCGGAGGAGACTTAAGGAAAGTAAGACATGAAATCAACATAACAATATTAGAAGAATTCAACAATCTAGGCCTTGAATTTGCCTTCCCAACAACAACAATTGATTGGGACTCGTCAAAAGAAAATTAATGAAATTGATTTTCCTAATAAGCTTTTTGCTCGTGGAAAAAACACAAGAAGCAATAATTATCATGGAACCACTCATAGAGGCTTTTATTGAATTTGAAGGAAGTCCTCCAAAACAGTGTGAACAATTAAGAGAATCTCCTGCTTTCTTTGCTATTTTAAAAAGCAATTCAGGAGAAAGAATCGGATGCAAAAATCTCAAATCTAAACCTATAGAAGGTGCAGGAAAAAATAAATGGGGAATGTTTTTTAATCAAAAAACAAAAGTAATTGATTTTTATTCTGAAAATGAAAAAATTTTCTCAAAGCCAGAAAGACAGAAGTGGGAAAAAATCCCCTTAGGCCAATCATTTGCAAGGCTTCTTGGGAAAGTAAAAAAAATTTTAGAGACAAAAGGGAAAGACAAAAAACTTACTTATGATGAAGTTAAATCTTTTGGTGGGGATTTTTTAGGAAAATCGACTCCACATAAGCTTTGGGAAAACGGCACTCTCTCTCAAAGCACCCTTGAAGGTAATCTCAACGACGCATTTTCAAGGTTTGAAAAAAATCTGCCTGGATGGATTATAGATATGGAAAATGAATGGGTTTATGAAATAAGAATCATTAATAAGAAAACAGAAATTTCATTTTTTTCTTTTAATTAAAAATGCTGGAAAAAAAAATCAAAAACCACATACCAGAAAATTTTTCAAAATTAGATGATGCCTGGATTGTTGGCGGCGTGATAAGAGAGATGCTAATAGATTCAAAAAACCCTGTAAAAGAAATAGATATTGCAGCAAATATAAAGAATCGTGAAGAAATAACGGAGATGTTTACAGCTAGTTATGGAAAAGGAAACAAGGTTAACAAGAAATTTGAAACTATCAGATTCCATGATGATGAAATAAATATTGACATAACATACTTTAAAAACAACATAAAAAAAGATCTTTTAAGAAGAGACTTCACATTAAATTCAATTGCATGGAATAAAAAAAATGGATTTTTTGATCCTTTGTCTGGTATCGAAGACATCAAAAAGAAAAAAATAAATTACTGCAAAAAAGAATCTATAGAAGATGATCCTGTAAGAATCCTGAGAGCTTTAAGAATTGCATTAAAGCATAATTTTTCACTTAGCGACTCTTTAAAAAAACAAATCTCGAAGAAGAAATACCTTATAACGCAATTTCCTGGAGAAAGAATAAGGGGAGAAATGAAGAAAGGATTTGAAATTAATGCGTTTGAGTTTTCTAAATCAATGATGGAAATAGAAATTTTTGAAAACTTATTTGAAGCTTGGAAAAAAACCAAAGAATGTAAGGCGAATTCAGTTTCAAAAATGAATGTAGAAGAACATTCCTTGAAAACTTTAGAAAACTTGGAAAAAATTATTGCTTGTCCGAAAAGATACTATCCTGCATGGGAAGAACATTTTGAAAAATTAGACAAACCAAAATGGTGGATGTATCTAGGAGCATTGCTTCATGATATTGGAAAACCAAAAACAATCTGTATCAACGGAGAAAAAACCACATATCCAAGACATGCTCAAATTGGCTTCAGTTTAATTGAGAAAGATATTGAAAATCTAAAATTTTCAAAAGAAGAAAAAAATGGAATTGAGACTATTATTTCAAATCACCTAAGAGTCTCTCAACTTGCAAACAATAATGACACTCCAACAAAAAGAGCAACCAATAAGTTTTTTAGAAATCTACAAGAATTGTCTATGTTTTTTATATTCCTGGATCTCGCTGATGCAAGTGCTTATCCAAAAAAGATTTCAAAAGAAATATTAACAAAAAATCACTTAAAAATTCATGATTTTTTATTTGATTCATTTTTTTTAAAAAAAGAAAAAATAATGCCTGAACCTCTTTTAAATGGAGAAGATCTAATTCAAATTGGATACGAGCAAGGACCACTAATTGGCAAAACATTAAAAAAAATAACAAACTTACAGATTTCTGAAAAAATAACCAATACGAGAGAGGCTCTCAGGTATGCAGCTCAGGAGTTAAATGGGAAATGATTGAAGTAATCTTTGGAATAGTGTTATTGATTTTTGGTGGAGAGATAGCAATCAATACTTCTGAAAAAATTTCTAAAAAATTCGGAATCTCAAACCTAACTATTGGATTATCTTTAATAGCAATAATGACAAGCCTCCCAGAAATATTTACAAATATTGCAAGCGGAATTGAAAATGAAGCAAATATCGCTCTTGGAAATGTTTATGGAAGCAATTCCTCAAATGCTCTCCTTATAGGGGGTATCGCTTTGATATTTGGGGTTCATCAAAAAAAATACAAAAAAATAAGTAACTACCTAGCAGTCATAGCTCCAATCATCCTTTACTTCTTTTGCCTAAACTCAGAAATAACACAACTCGAATCAATAATACTTATTTTCTTGTATATCTTTTTTTCTAAAACACTATTCCCAAATAAAAAAACAAAAATAAAAAAAGAAAGAAAATTAGAAATAAAATTATTTTTTAACATAGCTGCATCTATCCTCCTTTTATGGATTGGTGGGAATATGGCAGTTGAAGGAGCGATTTCTCTTTCGAAAAATTTTGGCTGGTCTGAAGCTTTCTCAGGATTGATTTTAGGCTTTGGAACAAGTTTGCCAGAACTCACAGTTACATTTGCAGCAATAAAAAAGAAGAATCTGGAAATGGTTTCAGGCAACCTTATTGGATCAAACATAATCAACCCTCTCGTTGCCATGCCCTTTGTAACAATTTCGGGAAATATGAGCATTGCCAACAACTCTGAAATGATATGGTGGGCAGTCGCTGGAACAATCATGTATATATTTGGAACAATTCAAAAAGAAGGTGTTAAAAAAATTATTGGTGCAATGTCAATTGCTCTTTTTGTATTGTTGATATTAAATCAATCTGGATGATACGTCTTTTTTTTCAAAGCCATTTCAAGAATAATTTTTGCTGAACTTTCATTTCTTTGAATACTGTCTAAACTTCTGTCTGTTGTCAATCTTTCATCTATAAACTCAATTTCAAAACCTTCGATTTTCAATTCTTTAGCAATTTTTCTAACATGAATTGACATATCTGAATCACCCCCAACCATCCTTAAAGGAAGCCCTAAAACTATCAATTCAACATCATTTGCTGAAGCCTCTTCAGATATTAGGGCTGAAGAAGAATCTTGAATTTCTTTTGTCCAGCTTTTTACTATAATTTTCTGTGCAGTGTCTGACAAGGCAAAACCATGAAATCTAGTACCAACATCACAAGATAAAATTCTTTTCACTTCAATATTTCTTCTATAGACTTCAAAGAAGGGATTAAGCCTTTTCTGTTTGTTCCTCTTCCTTGTGCAAAATTTTCCTTTCCACCACCACTTCCAGAAATAAAACCTGAAACACCCTTCAGGATAGAAGATGCGCTTAATTCGTTTTTAATTGAATCTCTGGAAAGAGATATGCAATAATTAAATTCATCTGAACTGGTACATAGAAAAGCAACTACCGCATCTTCCCTTGAACAAAAAGACTTTCCAAGGTCAGTCAAAATGTCTTTTTCAACATCTTTAGAAAAAACCACCTTAACTCCATTTATCTCTTTTGATGATTTGATTAGATCGTCATGAAGGCTTTTTATTTTTGACACATTTAGAGTTTTTATTTTTTTCTTTAAGTCTTTTAATTCTTTTTCCATGGAGGATATCTTGTTTTCAAAATTGTCTTTATTTATGCTCCACCTACTTGAAAGCTTGTCTATCAAAGAGTAAGAGCCTGTTGCTAAATCTTGGGAAAGAGACCCTGTAGAAACTTCGAACCTTTTGACCCCTTGCGCAATTGATGAAAAATTAGTAATGATAAAAGAACCAATTTCACTAGTACTGCTGACATGAGTTCCTCCGCAAAGTTCAATACTGAAATCTGAAATTTTTACAACTCTTACATTTTCAGAATTGTATTTTTCTCCAAATAAAGCCATTGCCCCCATTGACTTTGCATCTTTTAAAGAAGTATGTGAAATATCAACAGGTGCATTTGAAAATACCCAATCAGAAACAATAGATTGAATTTTAAATAAATCATCATCAGAAATTGAATCTTCCAAAGTAACATCAAACCTGAGCCTATCTTTCTCAACCAGGCTTCCAGCCTGAACAACAGAATCGCCATAAACAACTCTTAAAGCAGAATGCAGCAAGTGGGTTGCTGTATGTGCTCTTTCGCATCCGCGCCTAGATTCAGCATCAATTTGGATGCTTAAAATTTCATCTAAGCTTATTTCTTTGTTTTTCTTCCCTTCATGAATGAGATTACCTCTATCCCAGAAAGTTTTCTTTACAGTGAATACTTTTTCATTTAAAGAATTTAAAAAAATCCCACTATCTCCAATCTGGCCTCCACCCTCGGGGTAAAAACAAGTTTCGTCTAGTATTATTCTTGTATTCTCACCCTTGGAAGCAATGCCTTTTACAGAAGAAGACAAAATATTAGTATTCTTTCTAATCGTTTCAACATTTCCTCCTGCATAAGTCCAAGCACTTCCCTTCTCAGCCCTGTCAGATTGGGATCTTTTTCTCTGCTTCTGCAAAGCTTTTTGGAAACCGTCATTATCAATTTTCAACGCTCTTAAAGAAGCTATATCTTCAGAAATTTCCAAAGGCAGTCCATAAGTGTCGTACATTTCAAAAATAACATCTCCGGGTATAACTTTTTCATCCATTTCATCCAATCTAGACTCAAGCTCCCTCTCCCCTCTGCCCACAGCCTTCCTAAATGAATCTTCTTCACCTTCAATTAGATTTGAAATGAAACTCTTTTTATTTTTTAAACCATCATAAACATCTTCATATGCTGAAAGACTAGGTAACAAACCTTTAAGAAAAGGTTCTTCTATACCCAACATCCTTCCCGCTCTTATTGCTCGTCTTAAAATTCTTCTAAGAACATAACCTTTTCCAATATTTGATGGAACAACACCATCTGCTATTAAAAATGCAGAGCTTTTCAGGTGATCTACAACAACCCTTCTGCTTTCTGTATTTTTTTTGCTTGAAATTGAATCCAAAAAATCTAATGAATCTTTAAAAATATCAGTATCAAAAACACTACTTTTCCCCTGGATTGCTGCAGTAACTCTTTCAAGGCCCATCCCGGTATCAATATTTTTTGATGGTAAGTCTTCGACAGATCCATCTTTTAGCTTGTTTTTCGACATAAAAACCAAATTCCAAATTTCCATAAAGCGTTCAGAGTCATCTCCAGGATTCTTGCCGGGATCTTTGTCCTCTCCAAAATCATAAAAAATCTCTGAACAGGGGCCACAAGGTCCTGTTGGACCCATTGACCAAAAATTATCCTCATCTAAGAATAATAATTTTTCTTCTGGAAAGCCTATCTCTTTAGTCCATATCTCGGCTGATTCCACATCCTTCTTGTGGACAGTAACCCATAAATTATCTTTATTTAAATTCAACTCTTCCAATAAAAAATCCCAAGAAAAATAAATTGCCCTTTCTTTAAAATAATCACCAATAGAAAAATTTCCAAGCATCTCAAAAAAAGTACAATGCCTAGGAGTCTTTCCAACAGAATCTATATCAATAGTTCTTATGCACTTCTGACAACTTGTTAACTTTCTAGATGGAGGATCCTTTATTCCTAAAAAATATGGCTTAAGTGGAGCCATTCCAGCAGCATTAAAAAGAAGGGTTGGATCTCCGTTTATAGGCAATGGTGAACTTTCAATAACAAAATGATTCCTTTTTTGAAAATAATCTATAAATTTTTTTCTTATTTCAAATGAATACATCTCTATTATTTTAGGGTTTAAGTTATAAATTTAATAAAGATGACTTATCGAGACCAGCTCTTCTAGCCTGATTTACAGCCATTTTCATAAAATCCAAGTGGTTTATTGAATGTGCATCAGTATTCAAAGACAGTTTAATTCCTAAGTTACTTGCCTCTCTTGCAACTGTTGCATTGACGTCAAGCCTTTCAGGGTTAGCGTTGATTTCTAGAGCTATATTGGTTTGTGAAAGTTTGCTCAAAACCCTACTCCAGTCTACATAATAACCCTCTCTTATCAAAAGCCTTCTTCCTGTTGCGTGCCCAAGAACATCCATGTTTTCATTCTCTATTGCCTTTAAAATTCTTTCTGTCTGATCTCCCTCTAAATTTTGATGAATGCTTCCAACCACCCAATCAAGTTTCTTTAAAATTTCATTATCGTAATCAAGAGATCCATCATTAAGTATGTCACATTCAGATCCAGCAAAAACATCTATATCCCATTTTTTATTCTTGATATAAGAACATTGACTCAATAATTTCTCTTCTTTAAGACCTCCAGCATAAGATGCACTTTTGCTATGGTCAGTTATTGCAATTCTTTTATAGTTTTTTTTAGACGAAGCTTCAACCATCTCTTCAATCGAATTAATCCCATCGCTATAGTTTGTGTGCATATGCATGTCAGAATCAATTTCATCAATACTAAGTAAATTTGGAACCCCTGTCTTGAATTCAGAAGCCTTCCAGATTCTCAACTCAGGGGGTATATAGTCGTAACCATTCATTTTATAAATTTTCTCTTCCGAATCAGATTCAAACAATTCAATATCATCTAAATGAGCCTTTAGCGATGAAGTCTCCAGGCACCTTGTTCCAAAATTTGATTTTTTACATAAAAAAATATCCAGATTTCTTTTTTCAAAAAAACCTTTAATCAGACCTTTTTCAAGTTTTCCGTTGAATTTTTTTATAATCTTGTCGATTTTTGGCTCTTCCTCACAGACACAAACAAGTTCTATAGAATTCAATATTTCATCACACCTTGCCAAGGAACCTGTTTTTTTGAATTGAAAATCAGGATTCTGTTTTTTTATTTCTGAAAAGATACGAGACCCTTCATAAAGCAAAAATTTACCTCTGTATTTTTCATGAAATTTAATTCCTCTTCTTATGTTCTCATTTTGTGTTTTTGAAAAAAAATCAAGATCTTTTTGGAAAATCATATTTTTCAACTTGTCATAATTAAAAATCTTTGCCTTGAAAAGCTTTTTCATTGATCCAACACCCAGACCCCTAATGCTGGAAAAATCCCAGAAAGACTTGGGTATTTTCTCATCAAGCTCATCCATCTCCTTCAGCCTTCCAGTTAAAACAATTTCAGATATTTTTTTTGAAATTGAAATGCCTATACCTGGAATTTTTTGATAATCTCCAACAAGCTCAAGAGAGTCTGTTAGATTTTTTACAGTCCTTGAAGCCTTTCTTATTGCAATTATCTTGAATGGGTTCTCGCCAATCAACTCTTTTGAATCCGCTAATCTTGATAATATTTTTGAGACCTTTATGTTTAAACTTCTAGACACGATAATTTGATTCTAAAATTACTATTAGAAAAATTTTGAATTTAAATAAAAAAATAAACAAGACGTTAAAAGAGATATTCCAGAATGAAAACAAATATAGAGCATCAGCAGAAAAAAAGACTTCAAAAATTTCAAAAGCTGTTGAACTATATGTTGATTCAATCAAAAAAAATGGAAGAATCTTCTATGTTGGAGCAGGGACAAGTGGAAGAATTGGCGCATTGGATGCAGCTGAGATCCCTCCAACCTTCGGATTAAAACCTTCCAAGGTTCAATCTCTTATTGCAGGAGGGAAAAAAGCATTTTATGAAGCTGTTGAAGGAAGTGAGGATGATTCAGGTAACGCATGTGAAGTCATAAAAAAAATCAAACTCCAAAAAAAAGACCTTGTAATAGGTTTAAGTGCAAGTGGATCCACGCCTTGGACAAATACTTTTTTAAAAAAGGCAAAAAAAATTGGATGTAAAACGGTTTCAATCGTGAACAAGGAAAATAGCAAAATTAAAAAAAATTCTGATATATGTATCGAAGCACCTGTTCAAAAAGAATGGCTTGAAGGAAGTACAAGAATGGCTTCAGGAAACATAACCAGGTCTGTCCTAACTGCGATATCAACAACCTCTTTCGTAATTCTTGGAAATGTATTTGAGAGAAAAATGATAAAAATAAAACCAACAAATAAAAAACTTAAAAATAGAGCTATAGGAATACTTAGCAAAATAACTAGAATGAACGAAAAAGAATCTGAAGAAACCTTAAAAAAAAATAAATGGAGCCTTGAAAAATCAATACTGATAAAAAAATTAAAAATCAGTCCAAAAGAAGCAAAAAACCTTTTAAAAAACAAAACTTTAGAAGAAATACTCCAAAATGAATGAACTTTGGATTGGGTTGCTCTCAGGAACCAGCATGGATGCTGCTTCAGCTGCTTTAATAAATTTTGAAAAAAAACCAAAAATAATCAAGAAAATAAACAACCCTTGGCCAACCAAGTTGAAAAAAGAATTTCAAAATTTTCAAAAAAAGAATCCAACCCCTCTTCAAAAAGACATATCCCTGGAAAAGAAAATGGGAGATCACTTTGCAAAAACAGCATTAAAAATAATGAAAGAAGAAAAAATAAAAGGAATAGGTTTCCATGGACAAACAGCAGCACATAAGCCAGAACTTGGATGGACGCTTCAGGTTGGTGACCCCCAATTAATTTCAAACATTACAGGAATGACAGTTTGGAGTGATTTTAGATCAAACGACATAAAAATGGGAGGACAAGGAGCACCTCTTGCATCCATAATAGACGAACATCAATGGACAAAAGGGAACGTGTTAAGAGTCAACCTAGGAGGAATCATGAACGCAACCTATATATCTGAAAAAGAAATGATTTCCTCTGACATCTCTGTTTGCAATTATCTTCTCGATTCAATATGCAAAAAAGAAAACATGAATTTTGACAATCATGGAAAACTCACATTTCGAGGAACTGTTGAAAAAAGAAACTTGCAAATATTTGGAAACAGTTTTCATGACAAAGAACCTCCAAAAAGCACCCATGTTTCAGAATGGGAAAATGAACTTAAAAAAAC
>Ga0114932_10005731_pt1 | contig 10893 bp, 6 predicted proteins | sample 2SBtaG_2_FD_87286 | JGI IMG/M metagenome (GOLD analysis project Ga0114932, IMG submission 87286) | Deep subsurface microbial communities from Kolumbo volcano to uncover new lineages of life (NeLLi) - 2SBTROV12_ACTIVE470 metaG | ecosystem: Environmental > Aquatic > Marine > Volcanic ... | reverse complement strand
CACACCTGGCACCGCACTTCGAACCACTCCGTCGGGACGGAACTGCCAGACATTCACCGTGCCGCTGCCGCTCGAGGAATGCTTGCGGACGTAGTAGAGAAAACGGTCCCCATTCACCGCAACGTCGACCGACCGCACGACCGGCGGCTTCCAGCTGTACGGCCACGACGCGGCCGGTACGAACACCCCGTCAGTGAACGTCCCCACCCGCAGCGTCTCTCGGCGAAGCCCCTCATCACCCCTCTGCTCGAGCGCCAGGGACCCGCCGCTGACCACTGCTTGGGACTCCACCGGCTCGAGCCCGGGCACCGATCGGACCTCAACGCCCATGCGAACGGTCGCCGTTCCAAGCCAGACCGTGCGTGGCTGGTCGATGGTCCACTCACGCACTGGCTCCCCGTCCTTCCACACCGTAATGTTCCTGGAGACATACCCACCGCCGGCGAAGCTCTTGGCGAGCACCTCTGCGGTCAGCAAATGACCATCGGCGACCCCCAGACGCACCCACATCGGCCCCTGCCTTGCGGCAATGAACCACCTGGCCAGTGCGGTTCGATATCCCTCGATGGCGTCGGGGCCCACAGGCTCACTCGGAAACAGAGCACCCCCACTGCAGGCCGACGCCACGCACCCCGACTTCTCGGTCGATCCCGAGTCCACGTCGATCCGCCAGCTCCACCCATCGCTATCGACCGCAAGCAGGCCCCCTTCGAAGGGGACGGCATCGACAAAATCGCCCTCCAGCCTCACGCGGGATTCGGGCCGTCCAATGGTCTCGACGGACAGATTCTGCTGCCGATCGACAAAATAGAGCCGGTCGTGATCCACAAAGCCAGCCCGGGACACCGTCGCAAGTCCCGGAGCCACCGTCATTGAGTTCTCCCTCGCATCGAGTCGAAACAGCGAACCATCGACGGCAATGCCGAACGTCAGCGGCCCGACCGTCTCACTCACAGCCACGACCTCCCCGACCGAGTGAGCCCGGGCAAGGGCCACGGACGACTCGAGATCAGCGGCCACAACATAGAAGAAGCCCTGATCGGAGAGCGCCAGGAACCGCCCATCTTGCAAGCGCTTGAGCCAGGTATAGCTGCGATGCCCCCCCACCTGTGCGTCGGCAGGTCCACGATGAGTCGTGACGGCGCCCTCGGCAGTCACCTCAATCAGGACGCCCCCATCGGTTGCAATGATGCCCCGCTGTCCGTCGAGCAGCACATAGGTAGCCCTGTGGGGCCGGATTGCGGCGTGAGGCACCTTCCAGTCTCGCGGAAACACATCGCCTGCGTCCCGGGCGCCACGGCGGCGCCAGGACGATGAAAACGCCATCGGAAGCCGCGCTTCTTCCTGGTCGCTGGCCCGTCTCGACGTCCAGTCGTCGGGGTCCAACAGGTACATCTGGCCTTGTTCATCGAACACTGGCACCCCATCGAGGCCCGCTTCGTGCCAGGGTCCTGGGTACAGAATGAGCCGCTGTCCGTCAGCCCCCGGATGAGCGATGGCGCGCAGCGTCTTCCCGTCGTAGACCGTCTGCCCGCCCGCATGCCCCACCATCAGCCAATCACCATCTGCCGAGACCCGCATCGCGTTCGGGCGATACACCGACCGGTACAGAAGCTCGCGGTCTGGCTCGGCCAGCGGCTTCACCGAGGTCTTGCCCGGGCAGGCGGCAAGGCCCAGCAGCAGCGCAAGAAGGGCCCTCATCGGGACTCCCCAACCAGTACCGTGTCGCCATGGAAGCCGCCTCCGAGGTGGACCCGGAGATCCCGACGCCAGCAATACACGTCGCCCTCGGCATCGCGGACACAGCCCTGCCCCTCGTCCAGATCGACCTGAACTGCCGACTGCATGCCGGTCACAGGGTAGGCCGCCAACAGCTCGTCCCCCTGTTTGGACAGCACCACGCATCGAAGCTCGTGATCTTGCGAGACCGCGCACAGCGAGTGCTTGCCACCGACGTCCGCCGAGACAGACTCCGAGGCGAACAGGCGAACGCGTCGGATGTCCCGCAGCGCCGAGAACTCAGAGTTCATCGTTCCACAGCTAAACGTGCCTGCGGTCTCGGTACACACGGCACGAGTCCCTACGACAACCTTGTCGGCACGAGGCATGTCCACGCCGCCGTCTACCGGCTCACCCTCGACGGCCAACGCGCGCAGCGCAGCCACCCCCGGTGCACCGCGCTCGAGCCCGCGAAAGCGCGAGCCGAAGCACGAAGCCGCACCACGCTGGTCGATGTAGCACCCCCATTGCTCTCCCACACTGAGGTCCCGCACCCGAGGAAGTCGCAGCGGAGGCGGGGACGCGGTCCCCCAAAAGTACCCAACCATTCCCGAGCAGGTCACCTCGGACCGAGCGTCGATGGCACAGCCCAAGCGGTCCCCAGACACGATGCGCACCGGCTGCAGCGGGGCGGTCAGCTCGGGCACGTTGGCAAAGCCAGGGCTGCACACGAACTCGCCGTCCATGCGCTGGCCACACAGGTGCGGCCCCATCCAGGCGAGCGTGGCCATGTCAGCCAGCCCTTCGACATTGACTCGAGCCTTGGTCGGGTACCTGCTGAAGCCGCGGCACCGCACTGGCCCCTCCCCGGCAACGCAGACCGAATCATGTCCAACCACCATGTCGTGAGCATTTTCGAAGTAGAGCTCGGGGGGCTCGAACTCGAGGTCGCCGCCCTGGCCCAACATGCCCCGATGGTCGGTGCCGCCCCAGCAGTGCACCATGCCGTCGACGTCGATCATGCATCCCTGGGCGCCACCGGTCGCCAGTCCGGCCGCTTGGTATGCCTCGGCGGTCCCTTCGCTTGACTGCGGAATCACCCGGCCTTTTGGGTGAGACCGAAACCGGCAGCGCATCTGCAGATCGGCGGTGAGCGTACAAATGCGATGCCACTGCGTGCCCTTGGGCTCGCCCAGTCCGTCCACATAGGCTGCGGACACCTCGATGACGCCCTCGGCCAGCCTCTCGATGGGCCCCTGCATGCGGTCGTCCCCCATCCAGCACAGCAGATCATCGGCCCGATCGATCACACAGACCAGTCCCTGGTCCACGGCGAGGGCATAGGCTGGACCCAGCTCTTCCGGGCTCGTTCGCAGCCCCTCGCCAGCGCCCCAGCAATGAACCCGTCGCTGTGCGTCCAAGATGCAGCTCTGGTTCCCTCCGACCGCCAAGTCGATGGCCTCAGGCAGGCCCTCGATGAGGACTGGACGCAGCGCCGGCTCTGTGACGGCGGCGTCCAATGACAGTTGCCCATGGCTGTTGTCCCCCCAACATCGCACCGCCCCGTCGCGGGCCAGTGCGCATGCATGGGCACTTCCCACTCCGACCCTCTCGGTGGCCCCAAGCCGGACCCGAGACAGTTGCGGCCGTTCGCCCACAGAGCCCCAGCAGAACACCCGGCCTCGTCCATCGACAGCGCACATGCCCCTGCGCCCAGCGTCGATGGAGCCGATGTCGCTCAGCCCAGCCACCTGCACAGCCATGTCATGCCGTTCTCGCTCTGCCGCGCCATGCCAGCCGGTCCCCCAGCACCAGACCGTGCCGTCGGCGCGCACCGCACACATCGTCTCGCCGATGGCCATGGTCACGACATCGGTGAGGGGTTCGGTGGCGGAAGACACCACAGGGCACGCCATCAACCACACCAGACCCACAACACGCATGGTCCCTACCGGCTCAGCGGAATGTCGACGGCTCGAAGGGCTTCCAACCGGTCCGTCGTGGGATGCCCGGTCGTCTGCCAAAACGGCGGTTCGAGGTGCGGAACCCTCTCCAATAGATCACCAGCAAGCGCCACGACATCGTGCCAGCGCAGGTGCACAAAGCCCTCTTCTGGGTCTTCGCTGACCGGCATGATGATCAGATCGGCCTGGGGCAACAGAGTGGGAATGGGTGGCCAGACCGCGTAGCTGTGCAGCACGCCTTCGATCTCCATGGCACCGAACTTGGCGATGAAGACATCTTCGTCCTGGGCTTCGTGCAGCCTTCCGAGCTTGTCGCGAACCTCGGCATAGCCGCTGCCCGTCGTGCGAATGGCGAGCTCGACCCACTCTGCGTGCAGCGCGTGGTCGGGCGGTGGCAGCCACTCCGACCACTCGCCGTCGTCCAACACCAGCAGCCGAAGCGTATCGAGGCGCGGAGTCTTGGTCGCCGCCACTGCTGCTTCGAGCAAGATGTGCAGCCCTTGCTCATCGTGCTCACCGGTGAGCAGCAGCGTGTCGCGGTTGGCGGGCAGTGCAATCGGCCGCCCCTGGACCGGAAGTGAAGCAATCTGCTCGGTCAGCAAGATGCGCGCCGAGTCGTAGCAGTCGCCCTCGTCGCTCGCGTAGACGCCGTCCGTGACCCGGATGAACGGGTTCGGATTGAGCGCGACCAGATTCTTGCGCGCCCGCTCGAAGCAGGTCTCGAGCTGTACGCCCCAATCCACGACTTGGCTTCGGGGAAACTGAATAATGGTGGCGGGGGTGTCGAACACCAGCTGTGCGCCGAGGTGGGCGCCTACCGGTAGCGAGGCCAGGTCGAGCTCGACCTCGGCACCGCGGACCTTCATGTCGATGCGCAGCGCGGCCAGGTGAGCGAGGGGACGCATGCGGACCAGAAGATTTGGCGCGGCCTCGTCATAGGCCTTTGGAAGTTCGGTCTTGGCCGACAGGGTCACGATGGATTCGGCGGCGCGAATGAGCCCGCCCTCTCTCTCTTCGGTCGGCAGCGCGCTCCACGCCTCGTAGTGGTTGTGCAGAAAGCTGACTTGGCTGTCGGTTTGGTGCACGAAGGAGAACTCCTCCATGTCCATGCGAACCGGGTGTCCGAGCGTCTGCAGCAGCGTCTTGAGCCGCAGAGCAAACTCCTCACGCTCATCGGGGGACGGCGGCTCGGGCGCACCCCCTAGATACTCGAGCAGCTCCGAGAACCAGGACATGCAAACAGCCTAACAGGCGTCCGTTTCAGCCGACCTACGCCATCCTCCTGCTACTGTCCCCCCGTGACACGTACCCAAAAAATCGCAGCCGCAGTCGCCGCTGTCCTGTTCACGGCTTGCACGGGACTCTACGTGCTGGCCTTCCACGCACCGGTGTTTCTGCTCATGCCCCATGCGCCTCGAGACAGCGCCGCGCTGTTCGACTCCAGACCCGCACTCATCGCACATCGAGGCCACTCGGGCATCGCTCCCGAGAACACACTGGCAGCCTTCAAAGAAGCGGCCGCGGGGGGGTTCTGGGTCGAGCTTGACGTCGCCCTGTGCAAGAGCGGCGAGATCATCGTCATCCACGACGACACCGTGGACCGGACGACCAACGGATCGGGTGCGGTCGCCGACCTGACCCTTGCCGAGCTGGTTGCCCTGGACGCCGGCAGCTGGTTCGATGCCCCCTACAACAAAGAGACGCTGCCGACCCTCGACGAGGCCTTCGCCACCATCCCCATGAGCAGCGTCATTCTCGTCGAGCTCAAGACCGACGACGACAAGGTCGCTCTGCCTCAAGCCGTCGCCAAGGCCATCGCTACCGCGGGCCGACAAGACCGGGTCATGGTGATCTCCTTCGACCCCTTCATGCTCGAGCAGCTCAAGCTCGCTGCCCCCGACATTCTGCGCGGACAGCTGGTCGGCGACTACTCCACAAGCGACCTGGCCTGGTACGAGAAGCGCGCGCTGCGCAACCTGGCGATGACCGACAAAGTGCAGCAGGACGCGGTCCTCTTCCAGCATGACCTGCTCAATCCGACGTTGGTCGGTCGCCTGAAAGGTCTGGGCTACCCAGTGTTCGCCTGGACCGTCAACGAGCCCGCCGACATCGCCCGCATGAAGGATCTGGGCATTGACGGCATCATCTCGAACTATCCGGACCGGGGCCTATAAGTACGGTTTGTCCGCAATAATTTGAAGTGAATTCCCGCTAAACGGCGGTACTCTGTTCCCGTCACCGTCGGAGTACCATGCGACTTGCACTCATCGCTCTTCTCGCCCTCACCGCCTTCGCATGCCGGACCGACGCTGACGGAGACGGCGTGTCCAGTGCCACCGACTGCGACAGCGAGGACGACCAAGTCTTTCCGGGCGCGTACGAGTTCTGCGACGGCATCGACAATGACTGCAATGGCACCATCGACGACCCCTATGACCAGGACGGCGACGGCGTGCTCAGCTGCGGCGTCGACGAGCCAGACTGCGACGACCTGAACGCCGAGGTGCACCCCGATGCGGACGAGGCGTGCAACGCCCTAGACGACAACTGCGATGGCGAAATTGACGAGGGCTTCGATGGCGACGGCGACGGGGTCGCCAGCTGCAACGGAGACTGCGACGACAACGACGCCACCACCGCTGAGGGAGCCCAAGAAGTGTGTGATGCGGTCGACAACGACTGCGACGGGCTCGTGGACGAAGAGAGTGACTTCGACCACGACGGCACCACCCGATGCGGCCCAGATGGCCAGCTGTGGACCCTCGACGACGACTGCGATGACCTCGACAAGTGGACTTTCCCCGGCGCTCCCGAGCAGTGTGACGGCATCGACAACGACTGCGATGGCTACCCCGACCTCGACGAATACGATTTCGACGGCGACCAATGGGCTCCCTGCGAGGGCGACTGCGACGACGAGGAGCCCGACGCGAACCCCGGTTGGTTCGAGTTCATGTGCGACGAGATCGACAACGACTGCGATCCCGCCACCCTCGACCAGGACAACGACTCAGATGGCGACGGCTTCGACGGGTGCAACTTCGACAGCATCTTGGTCTGGGACTGCGACCCTGGCGACGCGAGCATTCACCCCGAGGCCCCCGAGACCTGCGACTTCACCGACCAGGACTGCGACGGCCTGATCGACGAGGACTTCGACCTCGACTTCGATGGCTACACCTCCTGCGACGGAGACTGCGACGACCTGGACATCACCCGCAATCCAGGCGCTTTTGAGGCCTGCGACGAGATCGACAACAACTGCGACGGACAGGTGGACGAGGACTACGACGACTCGGACATCGATGGCATTGTCGACTGCCTGGACACCGAGCAGTCGGTCGACGACTGCGCCGACGGCTTCGACAACGACGGCGACGGCTTTGCAGACTGCGATGAGCATGACTGCGTCGGGGTGGGCGCTTGTCCAGATGGCGAAGTCTGCATCAATGGGGAGGACGACGACGGCGACGGGTTCTCAGACTGCTTCGACGACGACTGCTATGGCGACGCGGCCTGCGAATGCAGCATCGAAGATGCGCTGGACTGCACCACCAACACCGCGATCTATGGCGAGCTGTGGTGGGACGAGACCGGCGGCGAAATGTACGCCTATGACTGTCCTACGGGCCTTTCCAGCTACGACCAAGCCGAAGACATCTACAGCTTCACCGCCCCCTATGACGGCAGGTTTACCTTCGAGTTGAGCTCGTACTACGACTACCTGCACCTCATCACCCTCGATGCGGCGGTGGGCTGCCAACCCGACGCTTGCGACGACATCAACTGGGCGGGTGGGCCGGTCGAATACGTGATGGACGCCGGCGATGAGATCTACCTCGCCGTCGAGCAGCTCGACCCCGCCGACGCGAACTACACCCTGCAGCTCAGTTCCTGTCTCGAAGCCGGCGACGAGGTCTGCGATGACGGCCTCGACAACGACCTCGACGGCATGCTCGACTGCCTCGACCCGGACTGCAGCGGCGATCCCGTCTGTGTCGAAGTCTGCGACAATGGCTCGGACGACAACGGCGACGGGCTTATCGACTGTGCAGACCCGTACTGCTCCGGCGACCCCACTTGTCCCGATCAGTGCAACAGCATCGACACCGTGACCTGCGGCTTCACCGACAGCATCAACACCGCCGCACTGCCGTCGGACGTCGACAACTACGCAGTCTGCGACGGGGTTCTGTGGCCCTTCACCGGCCCCGAGGTGACCTACCACTTCGTGTCTGCGGTCAGCGCGACGGTGACCTTCAATGCAGACACGGCCTACGACGCCGGCATCATCGTGCACACCAACGACAGCCAGTGCGCGCAGAACCCGGTCGGCTGTGCCCGAAGCGTGGACGATGTCTATGCACCGGGAGTCGAGACCGTCTCCATGGTGGTCTGGCCAGGACGGGAGCTTTGGTTCACCGTCGACGGCTGGGACCTAGAGAGTGGAGGCCTCGATGTCTCCATTGATTGCAACTAGGCCATCGGCCTCCTGACGGTCATTGGGACCAATGCCTTCGGATTTCCTTGCGCCGAGAACGGCAATGGGGGAGATTGCCGCGGAATCACGGAGTCCATGACCATGCGCAACGCCATTCTCTGCATCGCCACAGTGCTGTGCCTCACCGTAGCGACCACACCTGCGGCCCACGCCGACCTCCCAGGCGCAGGCAGCTTGCCGGGCGGCATGCCCAAGATGCCCAAGAAGAAGGACAAGGACAAGAAGGACAAGAAGGACAAAGAGGCCGAAGAGGAAGAGGCCGAAGAGACCCCCACTGACGAGGCCGCGCCCGACGGCGAAGCCCCTCCCGAAGAGGCGGTGCCCGCGGCCGAGCCAGCCGTCGAAGCCGCCCCTGCTCCTGCCGCTCCACAAGCCGATCCCAATGCCGAGCTCTCCACCAATGACCGGACCAAGCTGGGGCAGATCAAGAACGGCATGCGCACCAAGCGCATGAGTCTCGAGTACATGACCGACGACGACGCCAAGAAGATGGCGACTGACAAAGAGCAAGAGTGGTGGCACGGCAAGGTCAAGGGCTTCTACGACTCCTTCGCGCTGGTCGAAAACCAACTGAACCCCGAATCTGTGGCCGTGCGCGCATCCATCGACGAGTTCGCAGCCTTCGTCGAACAACGCATCTCCGAGGGCCTCGCCCAACACGAGGGCAACGTGGCCGAGGCGGCAGACCGCAAGCGCAGCGAGGCCGCATGCCTCGACTTCCGCACTGAGATCGCCACCAGCACCAACAAGAAAGCCATCAACCGCGGCCTGTTGTCCGACCTCGAGCTGCGGCCCAACTACATGGCCGAGGTGGTCGCCATCTCCAAGACAGTCGACGCGGCCTGCAAGACCGAAAAGTACCAGGGCGTGGGCACCAACACCCGGTACTGCGTGGCATCCCGAGGTGGCGACGAGGACCCCGCCGCATGGTGTGCTGCTGCCGCCGACTGGAAGGGCATCTTGACCCGCAAGGCCGAAGCCAGCATTGCCGGCACCCTGCGCGACTTCGAGACCCGCCCCATCGCCTTTGGCTCGCTGCAAGGCGACATGAAGATGACCTTCTTCCAGTCCGCCGTCGCCACCGACGACGGCTGGCGCGAGCTCGACAGCTGGGCCGATATGCACCTCACCGACGAGTGGGAAGCCCGCTACCTCGCCGACATTCAGATGGTCTACGACGCGCTCGACATGAACAAGACCGCCACCCCCGAGATGCTCAAGCCCATCCGCGACGCCTTTGCATGGCTGCGCGACGACGCAGCCAAGACGGCCCCCACCTGGCCCATGCCCCCGGGCAACGCCAAGAACTACACCGTCGAGTACGCCCTCAAGGGCCTTCCGGTCGGCACCAAGGTCAAGCGCGCCTGGCTCGAGTCCGCCGAATGGAAGGTCGTCATGAACGGCTCGCTTCCCGACCGGCGCTGGGTCAAGGGCTACATCTACCACCAGATTCCCGGCCAGCCCTGGTGCATGGTCCAAGAATGGACCATGGCCGAGAAGTACAACGTCTCGACCGGCAGCTACATCAAGGGCAACAACGCCGACAACGGCTTGTCTCGATTCCAGGCCTGCAAGTAGCGTCAGCAGCGGAGGCAGACAGGGGTCTTGACGATCATGGCCAAACCCTCGATTGGCCCCACGCTAACCAGACCTACTTGCACACCGCCGTTCCGCCGGGAAATGTGCAGGAGTAGCTGTGTCCGGCCCGCACTCCGCGGTACTTCGCGGGCATTCCGCCCTTAAAGAAGAGCTCGCATTCTTCACCACTGGGAATGCCTTGAACGGTGGCCTTGCCGTTGGAGAAGGCCGCGCGCTTGCGGGCTCCGGGACACTTCACCTCGACCCCCAAGAACGTCGCACCGCTGGCCTCGATGGCGATGGTTCCCGGAGCTGTTGAGCTGGTCTTGGTCCGCACCACCGGCCTGGGGTCCCCGCTGACTGGCGGCTTCTTGGTACGAACAACCTTCTTGGGAGGAGGAGGCGGAGGCACATCCGCCGGGTCGAAGCCCGAGTCTGGCTCCTGGTCGGCGACCGCCGGCTTGGGGTCCACATCCTTGGTCGTGGTCACCGCGGGGCTGGGCTGGGCGTCCGCCGACGACATGCCCACGGCACCCACGAGGACCGTCGCAACAGCAGTGACCATGGCCAAGAAGCACAGCAGGAAGAGCATCAGCACAATGCCGTAGATCCTGAAGCTGCGCGCCCGCTGTGGCGGCGGCGGCGGAGCCAGTTGCCCCACCTCGAAGGGACTGCGATGGCCCCCAGTGGTGCCCCCTTCGGGCGGCAGACTGGCCGGACCACGAATGCCTATCGGAGCGGGTACCGGGGCCGATTGAGGCCGAGCAACCGGTGGCTTGGGTCCCGGCACGCCAACGGCGCGACGAACCGGCACCTCCGGCTCACTCTTTGCCTCGGACTTCTTGGACTTTGGGATCACAAAGAAGGTCGTCGAAGACTTCGCATCGGGCTCAGGCTGCGTGGGGCGCGGCCTCGTCGTCCGAGGGCGTGATCGGGGACGCGGCGGGCGGGGTCTTGGCGGACCCGAGTTGGTCTTCGTTCCCATGGCAAACCTCCAGTCGGTGCTGGAGACAGGACAGGGGGTGTCGGATTTCTCGTCCGACTATTTGCAGGTCGCCGCGGAGCCCGAGAACAAGCACGTGTAGGAGCGTCCCGCTCGGACGGGTGAGTACTTCGCCGGCAGCCCTCCCT
>Ga0114932_10005730_pt1 | contig 10894 bp, 7 predicted proteins | sample 2SBtaG_2_FD_87286 | JGI IMG/M metagenome (GOLD analysis project Ga0114932, IMG submission 87286) | Deep subsurface microbial communities from Kolumbo volcano to uncover new lineages of life (NeLLi) - 2SBTROV12_ACTIVE470 metaG | ecosystem: Environmental > Aquatic > Marine > Volcanic ... | reverse complement strand
GGCGTCCACCACCACGGGTACCGGACTCGCCATCACCACGTCGGCCACCTCCGCCATGGTCGCGGGATCGCGTCCGAGGCCCGGACCAATCGCCAAGACGTCATGGCGCTCGAGATCTTCGAGCACGGCAGCTCCCCACCCAGTCGAGGGCAGCGGCCGCGCCACCGCTTCGGTGGGGCAGGCAAAACCGGCCGCGGCGCGGCCGGGAGTGCTCACCGTCACCATGCCAGCACCTGCGCGGAGCGCGGCGGCCGCGGTCAGTCGACACGCGCCCGTCATTCCGGGCGACCCCGCGACGACACGCACCGCCCGATCCCATTTGTGCGCGGTGACAGCTCTCTGGCCGATCACCGCCGACGCGTCGGCATCGTCGACGAGCCAGGCCGCGCTCCCGTCCACATCGAGACCGATGTCGGCGACCATCACCGAACCGGACTGCGATGCCCCTGGCTCGAAGAGGAGGCCGGGCTTGAGGGCGGCGAACGTCACGGTGCGAGTCGCGGCGAGCGACCCGAGGTCCTCTCCAGTGAGGCCATCGACGCCGGTGGGAATGTCGACGGCCAGAACCGGGCACGGCGGTTGCGGTGGAACCGGCCAGGGGTCGCGAAGGCCGGTGCCGTACGCGGCGTCGATGACGAGATCGGCCTTCGGGAGCGGCTCGCCGGGATCGACGACCGAGCATCGCACCCCGCGTCGGCGAAGAACCTCGGCGGCGACGCGTCCATCGGCTCCGTTGTTGCCCTTGCCGGCGATCACGGTGACGCGGCGACCGTAAGCGCCACCGAGCATGTCGAGAGCGTGGCTGGCAACGACCCATCCCGCCCGCTTCACGAGCACCTCGAGTGGCTCGAGTGCCGCAGCGTCGATGGCCGCCATCTCGCTGGGAGTCACGATCGCCTGCACGCCAAGCCCCGATTCACTCGGCGATCACGACCGCCTGTGCGATCGAATCGGTGTGTGTGAGAGACACGTGCCAGCGCGTTGCGCCGACGTTGGAGGACAACTCGGCGGCTCGACCGTGGAGCCGGAGCTCGGGCCGACCGTCGCGATGCTTGACCACTTCAATTTCCTGAAAGCGCACGGCGCCCACTCCCACACCCAACACCTTCATCACCGCTTCCTTGGCGGCAAACCGCGCCGCGAGGCGTTCGGTGGGGTCGTGAGCCATCGACGCATACCGGCGCTCGGCGTCGGTGAACAATCGCTGATCGATCCGACTGCGGCGTCCGAGGACCCGGCGGAACCGAGGGACATCGACGGCGTCCACACCGACCCCGATCATGTGGACCAGTGCTCGGCGAGGACGTACACCGGCTGGGTGAGGAGCCCGACCACGTCCACATCGCCGAGAAGATCGTCGCGGAACGACGGCTCGGTCTCGGTCACGGCATCCTTCAGGGCGCCGTACCGGCCTCGATATCCCTGCATGACGCCGCGCATCGCCCCGGCATCCAGCAGGTCGTGGAATCGGCAGTGCAGCAGGGTGAGGCCCGTCGTCTGGGCGTCTTTCACCTCGGGGATGTGAATCACCGTGCGCCCGTCACGCCCACGCCCGACGGTGACCTCACGCTCGAAGGCAGCGCGGTGCTTGGTTCCCCGCAGAACAGGGTTGCTGTCGGTGCGCGACGGAATGTCGCGCGCGATGCCGCCCCGGTCGAGAACCTGGATCGTCGCGTCGGTCTCGACGTCGCCCTCGATCCGATAGCGCGTGTAGCCAATCACGTCGATCACGGCGGGCTCGAGCGCCACGAGGGTCCGCAGGGCCCGGTAGCTGAGGCGGTCGCGCGGTGCGCCGGCCGTCATCGCGGACTGCACCAGCTCGCTCTGAAGCAGGGTCTCGTCCGAGCGAGAAATCCCGACGGTGACCGTCTTGGCCTGATGTTTGATCGCGTCGATGGGACGGGTCAGCTCGTCGATGGCACGGCTCAGGGCAACCGTCAGATCCTCCACCACCACACCAGGACGACCGACCTTGCCGTGCTCGATCTGGTAAGTCTCCAGCGCCGCGATGCCGAGCGCGTATCGCGTCACCGACACCAGACGCGCAGCGGTGCTCGCTTCGAGGTTGCCGTCATAGGAGCCGGTGCGCAGTCCGTCCAGGAAGCGGCCCGCAGGGGCGCGCAACTCCTCGCGCAGACCTTCGAACGCGCCGTCGGGCAGCGACCCCGAGGCCACCACCGATTCGAGCGCTGAACGCATCTCCCGCAGCGGGAAGGCCAGGGCGTCGATGGCGAGGGCGGCTTCGTAGCCGAAGAGGTGCCCAGCCATCGTGGCCAGAAGAAAGTCGACGGAGGGATGCACCGCGGGAACGGTGAGCAGTTCGGTGGCCGCGGCGAATCGGGCATCGCCTTCGCTCGCGATCACGATCGGGGTCGCCTTGTGGGCGCGGTAGATCGCGACTTCCTTGGCGACATCGTCTGCCGTCGAGCCGGTGAGACCGGCAGCACACACGAGAATGAGCGGTTCCGAGGACAGGTCGATGTGCTTCTTGTCCTCGGTGCCGTCCTCGGGAATCGCCTTGTAGCAGAGCTCAGAGAGTTTGATCCGGATCTCGGTCGCCGAGATCCTGTTGGGACCGTTGCCGACCAGGGCCCAGTACCGCTTGGCAGGCGCGTGGCGCTGTGCAGCCTCCGCGATCGCGGGGCGCCTCGTGACCACGTCGACCATGGCGTCGGGGAGAGCTCGCAGCGCCGAAACGATCGGACCTTGATCCTGTTCGACCCCTGCGGCCTCCGCGAGGGCGAGACCCAGAAGGGCGCCAGCCGCCACCTGGGCGTAGAACGCTTTGGTCGAGGCAACCGACATCTCGACGTCGCGTCCATCGGAGGTGTAGAGAACCCCGTCTGCCTTGTCGGTGAGGTCGCTGCCGCGGCGATTCACGATTCCGATCACGTGCCCGCCGCGAGCGCGCACGAGATCGACGGTCCGGTTGGTGTCGGTGGTGGTGCCCGATTGGCTGACCGCGATGGCCAGCGTGTCGCTCATGTCGCCAGACATCCCGAACCCGCTGAGTTCTGTGGCGAGCTGTGCGGTCACCGAGATGCCGCTGCGGTCGAGAACGGGAGCGAGGAAGTGGGGAATCGCTCGACCTGCGACCGCCGCCGTTCCCTGCCCGATCGCGATGATGCGCCGGATCGACCCGTTGGCGAGCCTGGTCCTCACCGCCGACGGAACCACGTCTTCGCCGAGCAAGACCCGCGGGCCATCAACCCCGTCGGTGATCTTGCCCCGCAAGGTCGTGCGGAACGACTGCGGTGCCTCGTGGATCTCCTTGAGCAGGAAGTGAGGCGCGTCACCGCGATCGATGTCGCGGGTGGTGATCTCGGACTCGACGACGTCGAGCGGTGAGACCGGAAGCGGCGTGCCGTCGTATGAGAGGCGTGTGATCCCGGCGACGTCACCTGCCCGCCGCCCGTCGAGCACGAACACCTGGCCCTGGGACGCGATCGGGTTGGTGGGGTCCGCAGCGACCTCACCGTCCATGCGGACGTAGGAACTCGCCTCCTCCACCACGCCATACGGTTCGCTCGCCACGACGAACGCGTCGTCGGCCAGGCCCACGTAGAGCGCCTGGCCGCTGCCGCGCAACGCCAGCGCCAGGGCGTCGGGGTGGGCGGCCGAATGAGCCGCGACCGCCACGGATCCCTCGAACGCGGCGACCGTTTGGCGGAAGGCTTCATCGATGCCATCGCCGCCCTCGAGCGCCCGCGAGACCAGCGTCGGGATGACCTTGGCGTCCGTGGTGATCTCGGGCGCGATCGCCAGGTCGTGATGGGTCTTGAGGTCGGCGAAGTTGTCCACATCGCCGTTCAGGACAGCGGCAACATATGGGTTGTCCTCGTCCCCAACCTCGTAGCTGTCCAACGGATGGGCGTTCGGTTCGGAGATGATCCCGATGCTCGCCCATCTGGTGTGGCCGATGACCACGGCATGCGAATCGGGCGAGCTCAGGGCGAGCCGGAGCAGCTCGTCGGATCTGATCTGCTCTCGAAGGGCGTCGGTGTTGTCACCCAGCTCACCGATTTCTGCGGCCGTCTTGTAGATCAAGGCGAGGTGCGAACCGATCGCCCGAACGGCCCCCGCGCGACACACCGGATCGTCGATGCGGGCTGCGGCCTCACCGTGCCTGAGCGCCGCGGCCTCGACGTTGGCGTCGGAGACGAAGATCTGCAGGCCGGCCGAATCGCGGCCACGAACCTCGAGGCGATCGATTGCAGACAGCGCGACATGGATCGACCACCAGTCGGCGACCGCATCGGTATCTGGAATGCCACCGGCCAGGTCGCGGATCGCCTCGGCCGCCCGCAGCCGATCACGCCGAATGGACCATGCTCCGTCCTTGAGCTGGATCATCGCCGCGTTGACCTGCTCGAGGTCCAGCTCGGCGTCGGCGAGCTCCAACAGATCCAGCTCGACTTCCAGTTCGCGGGCTCGCTCACTGATCCGATCGACGACAGCACCGATTCCGGCAGCGCTCGTCGGATCCGTCACGAGAGACGTGACGCCACCAAGGGAGCGGAGTTCGCTGTCGACGGCACGCAGCTGGTCGGACACCCGGAGCAAAAAGGCAGCGAGCGACGTCGGGTCCGACCCGACAGCTGCGATCTCCGAAACCGTGTTCTCCAGCGCGGCGAGGATGCGCGCGAGGTCGAGCGGCGGCTGCTCGTCGCGCGCTCGGAGGACTGCGATGATGCCGCACATGCGACCGAGGGTATCGGTCGCTACGGACGGCTCCCGGTCAGCCGTAGTGTTCGGCGACGACCGTCGCGAGTCGTGTCGCGGTGGTGCGGGCGAGCTCCTGCGTGGTGGCTTCGACCATGACTCGAATGAGCGGCTCGGTGCCACTGGCACGAAGGAGCACCCGTCCGTCGCTCCCCAATTCGGTCTCGACGGCCGACAACGCTTCGTCGAGCGTGCCGAGGTCGACGGGGCGGGCAGAAACCGGCACGTTGAGAAGTACCTGCGGAAGAGCGGTCATCGCCTCCGCTGCGAGATTCGAGGCCGCGCGGCCCGACCGCTTCAGGAGATCGGCGAACAACATGCCAGACAGGAGCCCGTCGCCCGTGGTCGCGAGTCGGCGGAAGATCAGGTGCCCCGACTGTTCACCGCCGAGATCGAAACCACCCGCATCGAGCGCTTCCAGAACGTTGCGATCGCCGACGGGCGTCTCCTCGATCTGCACCCCAGCGCGTGCCATGGCCTGCCGCAGGCCCAGGTTGGACATCACCGTGACGACGAGCGTGTCGTGCGCGAGTCGTCCTCGATCTCGGAGATCGACTGCGAACATCGCCATCAGCCGGTCGCCGTCGACCAGGGCGCCCGTGTCGTCGACGGCGATGAGACGGTCGGCGTCACCGTCGAAGGCCAGACCCATGTGAGCATCGAGCTCGACCACGGCCGCCTGCAACGACCCGGGATGCGTCGAGCCACAGCCGTCGTTGATGTTGCGACCGTCGGGCTGATCATGGAGCAGGTGGACCTCAGCACCGAGGCTCTCGGCCAACCCCCCAGCGATCGGAGACGCCGCACCATTCGCACAATCGAGCACGAGTCGCAGACCCGAGAGATCGCGTCCCTCGAGGGCGGCAGCGATCGACGAACAGTAGGAGCCCGCGGGGTCCGGGTGCGCGACGGGCGACGGCGCCGAGGGGATCGGATCGGGCCGTTCGATGAGCTCATCGAGGCGGGCCTGCACCGACTCCTGCTGCTCGTCTCGGAGCTTCTGCCCGCCGGGGGCGAACAACTTCACGCCGTTGTCCATCCACGGGTTGTGTGACGCGGAGATCATCGCGCCACCGCAGTTCTCGACGGCCGACAGGTGTGCGACCGTGGGCGTGGGAACCACCCCGAGATCGACGATGGTGACGCCGGCGGCGGCGGCCCCGGCGGTGAGGGCGCGCGTGAGTTCGGGTCCGGACTCCCGTGTGTCGCGCCCCAGCACCCAGCGATCGGTTTCGAGAACCTCGCCGGCTGCCAGCCCGAGCACACCCACGAATTCGGTCGAGAGCTCTGTCAGAGCCTCGCCGCGGACGCCATCGGTTCCGAATCGGAGAGCCACGCTGGGCGACCCCCGCGAACTAGCGCTTGGAGTACTGCGGGGCCTTGCGGGCCTTCTTGAGGCCGTACTTCTTGCTCTCCTTGGCGCGGGCGTCGCGCGTCAGGAGGCCGGCGGCCTTGAGTGGCGGCCGAGTCTCGGGGTCGAGTTCGACGAGCGCCCGGGCAATCCCGAGGCGGAGAGCACCGGCCTGGCCGGCCACGCCACCACCGTCCATCGTGGCATCGATGTCGTACGCCGGGCCCATCTCGGTGAGACGCAGCGGCTCGGTGACGAGAAGGCGGTGCGAGGACGAGGTGAAGTAGTCCTCGAACGGCCGCTTGTTGACGGTGATCTCGCCGGTGCCGGGGCGAAGGCGGACGCGGGCCACAGCCTCTTTGCGTCGGCCGGTGGTTTGGGTGAGAGGAGCGGTCACAGCTGCCTTTCGACTACTTGGCTCGGGCGCCGTCGAGGACCAGCTCGGTGGGCTGCTGGGCGGCGTGGGGATGATCGGGACCGGCGTACACCTTCAACTTGGCGAGCATCTGTGCCCCCAAGCGGTTGCGGGGAAGCATCCCCTTGACGGTGCGGCGAATCGCATCGCCCGGCTTCTTGGCCAGGAGATCGCCGTAGCTCTGGGAGCTGAGTCCGCCCGGGTAGCCGGAGTGGCGGTGGACCATCTTGGTCTCCGCCTTGTTGCTGGTGAGCACGACCTTCGACGCGTTGACGACGATGACGTGGTCGCCCATGTCCAGATAGGGGGCGAAGGTCGGCTTGTGCTTGCCGCGGAGAATGCGGGCAACCTCGGTGGCCATGCGGCCGAGCACGAGATCTTCGGCATCGACGACGTACCAGGAGCGCTCGATCTCGCTGGCCTTTGGGGCATAGGTACGCACGATGCGTGAACCTCGAAAGAGAAGATGGAAGGAAACGGCGTGATGTAGGGCACGCGCGTGGGCCCGCGACGACTGGCGGGCCGACGGACAAGGATACGGAGCCGATGGCCGCGCGGCAAACCCCGCCTCGTCGCGTTCTTTTGGTGGCGCGCTCAGATGCCGTCGGCTTCCACCGCAGCGGCCCTCAATTCAGCGAGACCGTCTCGCAGCCCGCCCGCCAGCACGTCGAGATCCCCGGCGTGCGGCGGGTGGCCCGTGAGACCGACGTGGAGCGCGTCGCCCATGCTCACCGCGCCCACCGCCACTCTCACACCATCGACAAGCGGAACGACAGGATGGCTCGTCAGCAACTTCCGACCGAGCAGAAACCGGGGGGACTCCGGTCCCGGCACATTGATCACCATCGAGTGGAAGGTCTTCTGGTGGCGTACGGCGAGCGCCGCCATCCTCGAGCCGACGGCCAGTAGGCGCGGTGACGGGTTGCCGGCCAAGCTGCGCAGGACATCGGCCGCGACTCCGCTGAGATCCAGTTCGGTGGTCTGCTGGACGATGGCATCGAGACGCTCCACCGGGTGGTCGACGCCCACGGGCAAATCGTAGGACACCACGGTGATCTCGTTCTCATAGCGGGTTCCCTCAGCGACCGACAACGGTATGGCCACCCGCACGACCTCGACCGCGTCGAGGACGGCCCGCTCGCTCAGCAAGCGCCGGAAGCCGGCGGTGACCACCGCCAGAACCACGTCGTTGAACGCCGCACCTCGCAGCGCGCGAACCTCTCGCACTGCGGCGAGCTGCAGGTCGACACCCACCCAGGACCTGTCACCGCCGATCGGTCCGCTGAGATCGGTCGGATCCTCCGGGCTCTCGGACGTGAGGCGCTGGGCGGCCCATCGCAGGGCGGCAACTTGCACACGCAGCCCGGCCTGCACCGCCCGGCCCATCTCCACGGGGTCGACGGCCAAGTCCGTGAGCGCATCACCGACCAGGCGCAGATCGCTCGGCTCAGCCTTCGGCTGCCACCCCACGCTCGGAAGAGGACGACCTTCCCGGGTGAGGTCGAGAAGCACGGCGAGCAACGGCGTTCCGGCGATCCCATCCACCATCACCTGGTGGGTCTTGGTGACCAGCCCCCACGTTCCGTCCTCGAGACCGCCCACGAGGCACATCTCCCACAGCGGGCGGTCCCGGTCGAAGGGTTGGGACCCGAGTCGCCCCACGAGGGCTTCGAGGTCGGAGGGGTGCGCCAACTCTTCGAGGCGCACGTGCTGGCGAATGTCGAAGTCGACGTCATCGATCCAGACCGGGCGAGCGAGCCGAAGGGGCACCTCCTGGATCCGCTGCCGCGCGCGCGGCACGAGCGGGAGGGCTTGCTCGACCCGTGTGATCAGCTCGTCGAGCCGGGGAGCCGGTCCCTCATAGACCCCGACCGACCCGACGTGGAGACGCGACCCGCCCTCTTCTGCCGAGAGAAACATCAGGTTCTGGGGGGTGACGCGCTCCACGAAGCACTTCCTGCGATCAGGCGGAGTCGCCGCGGGCTGTGTAGGTCACATCGACCAGAACGAGGCCCGATGGAGGAGAGACAGGTCCCGCGACGCCACGATCGGACGCCGCAAGGACCTCGCCCACCTCATCGGCCTGGCGCCGGCCTCGTCCCACCTCGACGCAGAAGCCTGTGAGCGAGCGCACCATCTGGTGACAAAAGGCGTTGGCCTCGATCGCGAACACGACCCGCGCCGGATCGGCACGCTGCCACGTCGCCCGAGACACGCGACGGGTCAAGCTGGCGTCTGGTCGATCCTTCGGGCGCCGACAGAACGAGCCGAAGTCGTGCTCGCCTTCGAAGCCGCTCGCTGCCGCATTCATGGCGTCGAGGTCGAGGGTCTCTCCCACCCACCATTCGGTACCCGCACGCAGCGGATCCGGATGGGGTCCGTCGTTGACCGTGTACTCGTAGCTCCGCGCTGCGGCCGAGAACCGGGCATCGAAGTCGTCGTCGACCTCCTGGGCCGATCGGACGACGATGTCGGGAGCGCACAACCTGGTGAGTGACGTGGCCAGGCGCTGCGGATCGAAGCGCTCGCTCGTCGTTCGGAACGAGACCACCTGATGCGCGGCATGCACCCCGGCGTCGGTGCGGCCTGCGACGACCAGCTCCACCTCTTCTCGCAGGATGCGTTCGAGCGCGCCGCGCAACGTCCCGCCGATCGTGGCGACTCCCTCGTTCTCCGCGAATCCGTGGAAGTCGGTCCCGCGGTACGCCATGTCGAGGCGGACGTTTCGGGGCGGTCGCATGCCCTGCAGGGTAATTTCGCGGCTGACCGAAGGGGCACAGCAATGCTCGATCTCATTCTCCGCAACGGCACGATCGTCGACGGCACGGGTGCGCCGCGATTCGAAGGCGATGTGGGCGTCCAGGATGGGCGAATCGTCGCTGTCGGGACCGTCGACGACGATGCGGCCACCGAGATCGACGCGACAGGGATGGTGGTGGCGCCCGGCTTCGTCGACATCCACACCCACTTCGACGCCCAGGTCTTCTGGGACACCACCTTGTCGCCGTCACCACTCCATGGCGTCACGACGGTGATCGGCGGGAACTGTGGCTTCACCATCGCCCCGCTCGCCGAAGAGCACGGCGACTACCTCATGCGGATGCTCGCTCGAGTCGAGGGGATGCCGCTGAGCTCCCTGCAGGAGGGCGTGCCGTGGAACTGGGAGAGTTTCGGCGAGTACCTCGATGCCATCGACGGCACGCTGATGCCCAACGCCGGGTTCCTCGTCGGCCATAGCGCGATTCGTCGCATCGTGATGGGCGAGCGGTCGGTCGGCGAGGCGGCCACCGACGAGGACCTGCAGGCGATGAAGGACATGCTGCGCGACAGCATCGAGGCAGGGGGGCTGGGGTTCAGTTCCTCGTGGGCGCGCACCCACAATGATGCGGGCGGCGAACCGGTGCCGTCGCGGCACGCCACCGAACAGGAGCTCATCGAGCTGTGTTCGGTTCTGCGAGACACCGGTGCGGTGGCGCTGGAGTTCATCCCGACAGTCGAGCGATTCGACGAGGACACCTATCAGCTGCTGACGGACATGTCGGTCGCTGCGGACAAGCCGCTGAACTGGAACGTCATCTTCGCCAACACCCGCCAGCGCGATGCGATCGAGGAGAAGCTGGCCGCCAGCGACCATGCAGCACAGCAGGGCGGCAAGGTGCTGGCCCTCACCGCGCCCATGCCTGCGACGACTCGCCTGTGTTTCGAGAGCGGGTTCCTGCTCGACACGCTGCACGGTTGGGAGGCGCCGATGGCGCTGCCCCCGCACGAGAAGATGGCGCTCCTATCGGACCCCGAGCGGCGAGCTGAGTTGAACGAGCTCGGCCAACAGCCGTCGACGTTTCGGGGTCTCGCGCGCTGGGAGCGGCTCACCGTCGGCGAGGTCACCAAGCCCGAGCTCAAGCACTTCGAGGGACGCACCATCGGCGACATCGCAGACGAACAGGGTCAGTCCGCGTGGGATGCCTTGTGCGAGCTCGTGGTGGCCGACGATCTCAAGACCGGGCTCTACCCGCGCACGTCAGGTGACGACGACGAGACCTGGTCGATGCGACAGGACCTGTGGAACGACGACAGATGTGTGATCGGCGCTTCTGACGCCGGCGCCCACCTCGACTTTCTCGCGACGTTCAACTACTCCACCGAGCTGCTGCGGGCGGTTCGGGACCGCTCGCTGCTGGAGCTGGAGACCGCGATCCACAAGCTGACCGACGTGCCGGCGCGGCTGTATGGGATCAAGGAGCGCGGGCGTCTCGCACCGGGGTGGCACGCCGACATCGTCGTGTTCGATCCAGCGGTCGTTGCGCCCAAGCCGGTGGAGGTGCGCGAGGACCTGCCTGGGGACGCCTGGCGTCTGTACGGGGAGGCCGAGGGCATCCACCACGTGTTCATCAACGGCAAGCACGCCG
>Ga0114932_10005728_pt1 | contig 10898 bp, 7 predicted proteins | sample 2SBtaG_2_FD_87286 | JGI IMG/M metagenome (GOLD analysis project Ga0114932, IMG submission 87286) | Deep subsurface microbial communities from Kolumbo volcano to uncover new lineages of life (NeLLi) - 2SBTROV12_ACTIVE470 metaG | ecosystem: Environmental > Aquatic > Marine > Volcanic ... | reverse complement strand
CTAACCAGATATACTAATACAAAATAAAATAATTACAGTTTTTTTTAAAAAAATTAATTACGCAATGGTTTGCCCTTTTTTAACATATAGCGGATACGATCCTGAGTTAAAGATTCTCCCGCCAAAGAGACAAATGCTTCACGTTCAATGTCCAGAAGATACTGTTCATCTACTGTTTTAGTTAATCCAGCTTTATCGCCGCCTGTGAGAACAAAGGCTAATTTTTTGGCAATCAATTCATCATGGGATGAAATTTTCCCCTGAGCCTTAAAGCCTTTTAAGGCCATGGCCATTGCTGTGCGGCCACCTGTGCCCGGTAGTTTTAAATCATCCCGGTATTGGGGTGGATTATAGCCATCATTCACCATTGTCAGGGCTCTTTTCTTGGCAGCTAAGATGCGATGGTCATTATTAATAATTATCGTGTCAGATTTTAACAAGTATCCCAGAAATTTTGCTTCATCAGCGCTGGTGGCTACTTTGGCAAAACCGATTGTCTCAAATGCTTTTTGCGATACCTGAAAGGCATTAATACGGCCCTTGCCGCTGTTTTCCATCAGGTTCAAAATTAAGCGCAGATTTCCACCGGCACCAGGTATCAGTCCTACGCCCACTTCTACAGCGCCGATATACAATTCACCTGCTGCCACACGATGTGCTGCGGGTGCTATTAATTCAAACCCACCACCTAAAGTAAGATGATGGGGTGCAGCTACAACAGGTGCTTTGGAAAAACGTATCCGTTGAGTCAAATCCTGAAGCTGCTTTATGGTATCGTTCATTTGATCCCAGGCGCTGACTTCTATGGCCTGAATCATATTTGCCAGGTTAGCTCCAGCGCAAAAGTTGGCTCCCTGATGTCCGATTATTAAAGCCTGATATTTGTCCGCTTCTAATAAATCCATCCCATCGCTAATGGTTTGACCCAAGGAACCGTCAATTGGATTTAGTGTAGGTTGCAAAACGGAGTGAAATTGGACATTCAGCACACCATCTCCCAAATCAATCAGACTAGCGCTCCAATCTTTTTTGACGATGTTTCCACCTGTTTTATGAACATTTAGGTTGATAGACTTTTCACTTTGATTTTTAGTTTGAACTGATTGAGAAATCACATCATAATAATCAAGCTTTCCATCTGAAACTGAATAGAAAGAGTTACGGCCTGAAGCCAGCATATCTTTCACCCATTGAGGTACAGATTTTCCATCTGCCTCCATATGGGAAACGGATTCGGCCACACCAATAGCATCCCAAACTTCAAAAGGGCCAGCATCCCAACCATAGCCCCACTTCATGGCATTGTCGATATTGATGATATCATCGCTAATCTCAGGAATTCTGTTGGCAGAATAGATCAATGTACGGGAAAGAACTTCCCAGAAAAATTTTCCACCCTTGTCATCGCTATAAGCCATGGCTTTGATTTTTTCACCCATGGATTGGCGATCCTTTGCCAATCTGAATCCGTCAAAACGTACTTTTTTCTGTGGACCGTATTCCCCTGTTTTGAAATTAAGGGAAAGGATCCCATCATCCGTTTTCTTATAAAATCCTGCTTTTGTTTTGGCGCCCAGATTCCCAGAGTCCACGAGCGTTTGAAGAAAATCGGGAATTTTGAATGTTTCCCGTTCCGCATCATCGGGGAGGTTTTCATACGAGGTCCGTTGTACGTTGATCATGGTATCTAGTCCCACTACATCTGCCGTACGGAAAGTGGCACTTTTAGGACGTCCCACAACTGTGCCGGTCAATTTATCCACTTCTTCTACCGTGAGTCCTTGCTCAATGGCCGTTTTCATGGTAACTGCCATCCCGAACACACCAATTCTATTACCAATAAAGTTGGGTGTATCCTTGGCATGAACAATGCCTTTACCCAAAACATCCTCGCCAAATTTTGCGATCATATCATAGACTGCATCTTCTGTATCCGGGCCTTTCACCAATTCCAGAAGGCGCATGTATCGGGGAGGATTAAAGAAGTGGATAATCATGAATCGTTTTTTTAAGGTTTCAGGAAGGACAGTTGTGAGATCTTCCAATGGTATCCCGGATGTATTGGAGGTTAGAATAACTGATTCTTTTAAATGAGGTACAATATTATTATAGACCGCATGTTTAATATCCAGCCGTTCGGCGACTGCTTCAATCACAAGGTCAACTTCACTGAGCCTTTTCAGATGTTCATCATAATTGCAGGGTGTAACTAATTCAGCATTTTTTGGTTTATATAGCGGGGCTGGTTTCAGTTTTGTGAGGCCATCAGTTCCTTTTTGTGCCAGTTCCTGACTTATATCAAATAGGAGTGCAGGTATACCTGCATTAGCAAAATGTCCGGCAATTTGCGCACCCATAACACCGGCACCTAACACAGCCACTTTTTCAAATTGTTGACTCATGATCTCCCTTAATATTTACGGTCTTTTTATGATGGTAGTAATGCCTTGGCCAGTCCCAATACACATGGTGGCCAACCCCAAATGCTTATCCTGCTGTTCCATCAAATTCATAAGGGTACCAATGATGCGAGCGCCGGATGAACCGAGAGGATGCCCTAATGCCACAGCACCACCGTTAAGGTTAACTTTATCTGGGTCCCAGCCTCCTTCCTGTATCACATACAGAGCCTGAGCGGCAAATGCTTCATTCAATTCAATGACTTCAATATCCTCAATCTTAAGGCCAGCTTTTTCAAGTGCTTTATTGGTAGCCGGGATTGGGCCCATGCCCATACGGGTCCAATCCACACCGGCAACAGCACGGGAAACGATTTCAGCCCGGATGGCTAATCCATTTTCTTTGGCAAATTTCTCACTAGTGATTAGAAGAGCTGCAGCACCAATAGAAAAGGGACTGCTGGTTGCAGCGGTAACGGTTCCATTTTCAACAAAAGCAGGGCCTAAACTTTTGATTTTTTCTACATCAGGTACCCTGGGACCTTCATCTTTGGTAATCTTTACCTCACCGTACATATCAACTGGAACAACCTCATTATCAAATTTACCCTCTTCCCAGGCGGATAACGCTTTTTCATGTGATTGGATGGCAAAGGCTTCTTGGTCTTCGCGGGAAATATTACCATCCTTGGCCAGGTTTTCTGCTGTTTCACCCATACCGATATAATATTCTTGTTCCGCCAGTTCAGGGTGGAAATCTGGCGCAAATCCTCCAGGGGGAATAGAGAACATATCTTCAACGCCCGCAGCGATGCCTGCATCCACATCACCACTTTCGATGGCGGTGCTGACCTGATGAACAGCATCCATAGCAGATCCACAAAAACGATTGACGACTTTCCCTGGTACTGATTGAGGAAGCCCCGCTAAAGCACCAGCTGAGCGACTAATTAACATACCTTGCGGACCTTCAGGAAAAGCACAACCTACAACCAAATCCTCCATTTGATTCGGATTCACTTTTTCATTTCTGTCTAAGAGACCTTGTACAACTTGAGCCGTCAAGTCATCAGGGCGAATTCCAACCATTTGACCATTCTTTACACCGATCGGTGATCGAACTGCATCAATAATTACTGCTTTATTTCCCATTATAATCTCCTAGTAGGGGTATTTGTTATTTTTAAACACATGATTCGCAATATTCCTTTTCAAACCGATCACATTGGTCTTTAAAAGGATACGTGTTCTAAATTCATTCACTTTTTGATCCACCAGTGGGATGGGGTTACCATTAAAGATTGCATTGACAACTGTATGTACCTGCACCATGATTCGACTGCCCATTTCAGCTGTAAATACCTTAGCAATATCAACCACAGTGGTTTCAGGTAGATCACTGCCCATGATCTTTCTGGCGCGGACCACTGTACTTTCAGCCGTGTAAATATCGGTGAAAATATCGGCAAATATTTCTGTCAGCTGCTGTTCGTGTTTCAAGTCTTGTCCATATTTGCAAATAGCTTCATTGAACAGGAAGAGGGCAAATCGTTTGGCTGTTTCAATTGATTGACATTCCTTCATTAATGTTTGATCATTCAGCTCCAATGCACCATTTGACATAAAACTCTCAATTTCACGAATCGCCTCCCGTATCGGTAATTCTTCCATCAATGCCTTTTTCAGCATAAAACCTGTAATGATTTGACGATTTATCTCATTGGTGCCTTCCCATATCTGGTTGATTCTGTCATCACGGTAGGCACCGGCAAGACTGTATTCTTCCAAGAATCCATACCCGCCCAGAATCTGTAATCCCTCATCTGTGACCATATGGCTTGTATCACTCCCAAAAACTTTTACCATGGATGTTTCGATGGCAAATTTTTCCATGGCTTCACCATAGTGGATATAATAATCCGGATCGGATTTATCAATTTGATCGGTCGCTTTTTGGAGCAGGTCAATGGTGCGATATATCATACTATCGGTAGCGAAAGTTCGAACAGTCATATTTGCAAACTTTTTAATGATGGCGTCAAAATGAGCAATTGATTGTCCAAAAGCACGTCTTTCCTTTGCATATTCAACAACATTTGTAATTACCTGTTTCGATCCGCCTAAACAGGATCCACCTAATTTGAAACGGCCAATATTCAGGCAATTATATGCAATAGTGGTTCCTTTTCCAACTTCGTAGAGGAGGTTGCCGACTGGTACTTTGGCATTCTGAAAAATAAGTGGAGTAGTGGAGGATCCCTTCATGCCCAATTTCTTTTCTTCTGTTCCTATGGTAAAACCTTCTGTATCCCGATCGACCAAAAAGGCACTGAATTTGTCACCATCGACTTGTGCAAAAACAGTATAAACATCGGCCCAAGCACCATTCGTGATAAATGTTTTTTCTCCATTCAGGGTATAATATTTACCATCTTTAGATAATGTAGCAGTGGTTTTACCAGCAATTGCATCTGAGCCTCCGGATGGTTCCGTCAATCCATAAGCGCAAATAATCTCACCCGTAACAATCTTTGGGAGATATTTCTGTTTTTGCTCTTCTGTGCCGAACCAGACGATGGGCAGACAACCAATTCCTGTTTGAACAGCCCATGTCACAGCAAAGGATGGACATTGGACTAGTGCTTCCGCTACAATCGCTGTGGTGATTTTGTCAAGATCAATACCGCCATAGGTTTCTGGGACATCAATACCCAATAGTCCCAATTCACCCATTTCCTTAATAAGTGCCTTGGCCAGATCGGGATCGTATTTCTCGATCTCTTCTTTTTGTGCCAAGACGCGGTCACGGTCAAATTCCAGTACCATATTATAAATTTGAGTATGTTCTTCAGAGAAGTCTTCTCTAGAATAGACAGTAGCTTTGGAAATTGGTTCCAATAGAAATTGACCACCGATATTTGATTGTATTGTTGATTCATTCATAAAGATGCCTCATTTCTTTTTCGCCAAACCAGCCAAGATAAAATCACTTATTGTTTGCATATATTCTCTGGCCTTCACCCCATGCGGTTCAAATAAAGTAAACCAATTAATCGATTCTACATTGAGCATAATTGACATTGCTGTGATCCGCGCGTTAACATTTTTAAATTCACCATCGCGAATTCCCTTGACAATAATTTTCTCTAATAAATCTAAAAATCTTGAATAAACAGATTGGAGTTTTGCTCCAAAGTCTGAATCTTTCTGTGCCATAGACCAAAATTCCGTAAGTGCAGAAAAGGGGTCTGGGTCTGATTCATATTGATTGGTAAAATATTTGAATAAATCCCTCAATTGATTTGAAGCTGATTGATCAATCTCTACCAAATGATTTATCATGGCTGAATATTGATTTACCCAATAGTCAACCAGATCTAGATACATATCCTTTTTGGATTTATAATACCAGTAAATCGCACCCTTACTCAACTGGGATGCTTGGACCACATCATCCATTCGTGATCGTTCGTATCCATTGTTTACTAAGACGGTTAGGGCAGCGTCTAAAATTTGATTTTTGCGTAGATCCTGTTTCTCTTGATTCATCTATAAACCGACTGGTCAGTCTATTTTACTTTTGGATCAATTTAGTTGCAAGGGTTTTATTTTAATTCGGCAAAACTATTTGTATTGAAATGTAATTATTAAGTGAAATATTTTAAAACTTTTTGCTTTGTTTCTTTATCTAAAACGGGATAGGCATAAGGAACTTTAGAGGAAGTAGAATTAATAATATCTTTTTATAATATTATTAATGGTAAGCAATGTTTTGATTATATCTATAAATTAAATTTTATTCCGGCTGAAAAGGTTCGAGGTAATGTTGGCCTTAATCCTGCAGGCCTTCTAGCTATTATAGATTGTGAATCCGTTAAATTTTTTATAGTAAAAAATAAATTCGATCGATTATTTAATTTATATTCACTAGTTATATCAATTTGAGTTAAATCGTCCGTTGAGTATTCATTATCTAAAGTACCACTTCCTGCTTTTGTTCTCATTGCACTAATTTTTTTCAATCTAAAAAAAATATTTGCTTTTGGGGATAGAAGTCCAAACTCAGTAAAAAGTTGATGAGTAGGTAGATAGGGCAACTCATCATCTTCTTGTACAGATCCCCAAGGTTCAAATTCACTTTCAAAGCTTGATAAGAATTCTGAGTTGGTGTAGGTATAACTAAATTCTATAGGTGCTAAATAATTTCCAAATCTAAGATTTCTATTTATAGATAATTCAACTCCGTTAATTTTAACTTCTCCGGCATTAAATTGATCATAAGTTCCTTGACCAGAAAACTGAGTATCATCACCAAGAAGATTGGAATAATGATTATTAAAGAAAACGGTTTTTATTTTATTTAAACCTTTATTTACAATGATACCTGCCTCAATATTTACACTTTCTTCTGGTTCTATATCATCTGATTCATTTGAACCAGGTCCTGGAGGGGAAAATCCCTTATGAATTCCTGCTAAAAGTTCGATATCTGGATTAAGCTGATAAATAAAACCAATTCCAGGTACTAGAATATTGAGTGTTTTTGATTTTTGCGATGGAGTTAGTTGTCTATTAGGATCATTCCAACTCAAATTATTTGATGTGACATCACCTTTCCAATCCCTACGTTTTAGTTCAATTGATTCATATCTAATTCCAGCTGTTACAGTAAAATTATCAACAGTAAACTGGTCTTCAATAAAATATGCGGTTGAAGTTGCATCATCCACTCTATTATTTTTTGATCCAATACCCCAAATTCCATTTGTTGTAAGCTTAAGGACATTTTTTTGCATACCATATTTATCTACTTTTTGGTAGCGATCCATCTGATCTTTATGAAGTCTTAAACCAATCATTAAATTATGTTTAAAAATAAAATTAGATTTAATATTGGAAGCTAATTGTATTCCTTGAGAATAATATTCTCTATTATTTGCTTTAATTTGGTAAGTGTTATCAGCGGCTTCTGTTACAGAAAGAAATGAATAATTTTTATGATTATTCCCCGCTGATAATAAAGATCCTATTGAAGTGCCATTAACTTTTGATAGTTTATACCAATTACGCTTAAAATTATTTCTATAAAATACCAATGATAGGTTGGAATTTTGTGATAATTGTATAGAGTTCATCAGTGAAATTTGAAAATGATCTGCATCCATTTGATCTTTTTGAGAAGATGAATATCTAGTGTAAGGATTTCTATTATAATCTTTATCTGTAAGACCAAGATAAGTTTCGTTACTTAATTCATCAGTTAAGCTAACTTTTAATTCAAATGCAGTTGGGAAATTTATCAAATTTGTTTTATATCTAATTTTTCCCATTAAATCAGTTTTAGCATAACCGGTATTTCCATTGACATAGTCTAACAGTTTAAATCCGCTATTTTCATCATGTAAAACTTCAAATAAATATCCAAAATTTGAGTTTGATGATCCTATATTTGCTTTCAAAAAATATGAACTATGATCACCTCCACTCATAATAATATTAGATTTAAATCTCGCTGGGATTGGTGTCGAAACATAGTTTAATGCACCGCCAGTCGAATGAGGGCCATACTTTATTTGAGATGAACCTTTTCTGGCCTCAAGCGCATACATTCGTCCTGCAGTTGGAGAATAATAGGCTGCAGGTGAAGCATAAGGGGCTGGTGAAATAGGAATACCATCTTCCATTAAGTTTATTTTAGAACTTCTTTCAACACCAGTACCACGCATCCCAATATTTGGACGTAAACCGAAACCGTCTTCTTCCTGGACATAAATACCTGGAATCCTACTTAATATTCTATTAACGTCTGTATCGTTATATCTTTTTATTTCAGTTAGGCTAACTAAATCACTGGAACCTGGCGATCTAAGAAATGCATTGTCTAATCTGGTAATATTCTGAATAACTACTACTGGATCTAATTCTATTATTTTTGGTTTTAGTTTAATAATAATTATATTTTTTACCTCTTTACTATCCAAGTCCTTTGACATCGAAGAAAAACCGACAGCACTTGCTTCTAACCTAAACGATGAAATTTCAGAAGGTAATTCTAATTGAAAAAAACCATTATCATCTGTTGCGGATCCAATATTTTCATTAACAACTATTATATTGATATCTGATAAAGGTTCTTGATTGGAATCATCAATAACGCGACCAGTGATAACTATTTGAGCATTTATATTTGAAATGAACAACAATAGAACTATTAGATTTAAATAATTTTTCATAATTCTCAATTTCCCCTACTATTTATTTTATTAAGATACTTTTTTCCATAAAAACCCCAATCCACCTACACAAAAAAGCCATGCTAATACTTCAATTAAGCTTGGATCGCCATTGTAACCAAATAGGCCTTTTAAGAGTGCGCCAACATGGCCCTTATCATGCATTAAGGGGTATGATCCATCTGCTAGTTTAGGTGGATTAATATCCCAAATCCTCCCATAGTCAGTAATAAGACCAGCTGATTCTAATTCATGTATTCCATATGCAAACATTCCTGCTGCTACAAAAATCAACAAGACAGAACTGACATTGAAAAATGTTTTTAATGGGACTTTTTTACCTTGGATAAATATTGCATAACCTATACCAATTCCTATTACTGCACCTAATAAAGAAAGACTAATTGATAATCCTCCTTGTTTCATCATAACTCCATAAAGAAAAAGAATTGTTTCAATCCCTTCTCTAAAAACCGAAATAAATGCTAAAAGGAAAATGCCGCGCCCAACTTTAGTACTTGATAGAGCTTCCTTAGCTTTACCTTTAAGGTCTTCTGCAATATTTTTATTTTTTGCCATCCATACTATTACTGTTCCTAAGACAACCGCAGCTATTATCATTATAAAACCTTCAAATAGTTTTTCTGCTTGTCCCTGAAAACCACCTGCAAATTTTTGAAAAATAAATGACCCTATAACACTAGCTACCAAAGCAATAGATACGCCTTGCCAAAGTTTAGAAATAGACTGCTCTTGGTTAGTTTGTTTTAAAAAAGTATAGAGAATGCCCACGATTAATGAAGCTTCCAATACCTCTCTAAAAACAATAATTAGTTCTGCCATTTTTATCTTTCTAAAATTTTAGAAGACTTTGACTATCAAAAAAAATCACCAAAGGCTTCTGATAAGTTTTAAATACTTTGAATTATTAGTAATGAGACTTAGTCTCAATAGCAAATATTAAAATAATTATAAATTATATACAACTTTTTTATTTTAAATATATTCTATTATGATTCAACTATTATCAATTCTTCTAAAAAATCGATAAAATTCTTATCATTATTTAAACACGGTACATATGTAAACTTTTTACCACCTGCCTTAAGAAAAGATTTTCTTTCCCTAAGATTTATTTCTTCCAATGTTTCTAAACAATCTGCAACAAATGAAGGGCAACATATCACGATATTTTTTACATCTTTTTTGGGAAAATTTATTAATTCAATATCAGTAAATGGTTTTAGCCATTTCCGATCGATTATTGTCACTCTTGATTGAAAAGTTACCATCCATTCACTATCACGAAGCGTAAGTCTATCAGCTACCAACTTAGAAGTTTTTAATACATTTGAACGATAACAGTTTTTTGATTCAACGCAATCAATGTCGCAGCATGATGTATTTGAAAAACAATGTTTCCCACTTAAATCGGATTTTTTTATATGTCTCTCTGGTAAGCCATGATAGCTAAATACTAATCTATCAAATTTATTATGCATATGTAGTTTTAATTGTTCAGATAACGCATATATATATTTTGGATGATCGTAAAATGGTTTAATTAATTTATAACGTAAATCTGGGTAATATTTTTTTACAATAGTATTTATGGCTTTTTTTGTTGATTTGGTCGTTGACATGGCGTTGTGAGGATATAGCGGTAAAATAATGATATCATTATTCTGATTTTTTTTAAATGATAATATAGAATTTTTAATTGATGGTTCTTGGTATCGCATGGAGATTTGAACATTCCAACCTGTTCTTTGCTTCAAGGACTCCGCGATAAGTTTAGTATTATGTATTAATGGAGATCCATTTGAAGTCCATATAGATTTATATGCACTTTTTGTTTTTGGTGTTCTGAAGGGAAGTATAAAGCATCGTAAAATAATTTGTTGTAATACTTTTGGTAAATCTATAACATAGTCGTCGGACAGAAATTCTTTCAAATATGCCCTAACATCATTTAAAGCTAATGATTTGGGAGACCCAAGATTAATTAATAAAATATTTTTAGACATAAGAGTTAATTAAGTATTTTGAACTTTTGGTGGCTCAGGCCTTGATAATAAGTAGGTAGAAAGAACAATCCAAAATAACCCTAATAATTACCGCTAATGATGTATTGTTGAACATAAAAATCCCCGAGGATCTAATATCTATAATGAAGTTAAATAAATTTATGTTTTAATTATCGAATATTAAATTGAATATTAAAATATGTTGTTTTTAATTACAATATAATTAAATGAAAAGTTAT
>Ga0114932_10005724_pt1 | contig 10904 bp, 14 predicted proteins | sample 2SBtaG_2_FD_87286 | JGI IMG/M metagenome (GOLD analysis project Ga0114932, IMG submission 87286) | Deep subsurface microbial communities from Kolumbo volcano to uncover new lineages of life (NeLLi) - 2SBTROV12_ACTIVE470 metaG | ecosystem: Environmental > Aquatic > Marine > Volcanic ... | reverse complement strand
GGATGCTTTACACTATGAAAGAGCAATCTTAAGTACAACAGACATCACAACAGATGGATTTGGATTTATGCTCTGCTTTGGTGATTTATCATGGGTTCCATTCGTTTACTCTCTTCAAGCAAGGTTTTTAGAGACTTTTCATGAAACAATCATTTGTCATCTTTTTTTTTTTAATAGATTCATCATGCTCAATTCTTCCCCAGTTTGCATCTACACTATGATTGCCTCGATTGTTCTCCATTTTGGTGGGTATATCATCTTCAGGGGAGCGAACAGCGAGAAGGATGCCTTCAGACGAAATCCAGATGCTCCAGAGGTGGCTCATTTGTCTTACCTAACCACCAAGAGAGGGAGAAAATTGATCACAAGTGGGTGGTGGGGGATGGCTAGGAAGATCAACTACACTGGAGATTGGATGATGGGTTTGAGCTGGTGTCTTCTTTGTGGAACTTCCTCATTCGTTCCTTACTTCTATGCCATTTATTTTGCCATCTTACTCATTGACAGGTTTATTTTTTGTTAAACCAAATGTATTTCATTCTTCAAAGCATCTCTCTCTTTGTGATCTTTTTATTCCAAAATAGGGCAATTCGAGATAACAAATCATGTAAAGAGAAATATGGAGATGATTGGGAGAAATACACTCAAGAGGTACCATCCGCCTTTGTCCCTGGACTCCTTTAAATTTATCATCTAAATTCTGGAATAACTGCTCAAATCTTCAACCAAAAATAGTCCAAAGGGGAGATTGAGATGAGGAAAAAAAAGAAGGGTGATGCAAAAACATAATATAAAATTCATTACTCAAAGAACAAATAAAAAAAGATGATCCCATTTCTCTTTTGGATCATTTCAAAAAGATATTCTGTACAGTAAATATTCAACCTCATTCTCATCCTTAGTGATAAACTCGATAGAGACATTCAATCCATGTTCATTGCAATCATTCTCAAAGTTTTCGATCCCAAATCTTGATTTTTGAGAAGGAAAGATTCCATAAAAAAATTTCTTCTCTTGATCATCTTGATTTTTTGAACAGACCAATAATTTGGATAGAACTAAAGCTAATAGAGTTGAATCATGCTCTGAGCAAATGATATCTGATCCAAGAACGATATCCACATCATAATTTGATATTCCTTCTTCTTCTTTTCTCATCTCAAAATCAAGATTCATGAATTCAATATCCTCCCAATTAAAGTGATTAACTTCACAAATATTCTCCAATTCATTCAACTTCACATTAAACTTCAAATTTTCAAGAACTTTCTCATCAAAATCAGTCAATATGACTTTATGGTGGCAAGAACCATTGGCCTCTTGAGGTTTTTTCAAATATTTTCCTAATATCATCCCATTGATCCCAACTCCACTCCCAAGCTCCAAAATCCTCAAATTATTGGCCTCACAACAACACTCACCAATTTCATCATTTATTATTCTATTGGATATAGAATTATCATGATGAGATAACTGCTCCTTGAAGAATGGGAGAGATGGGATTGTAGATCGTAGGATAAAAGAGGATGGCCATTCAACAAATCCAACATGATTTTGACCTTCTTGTCTGGATGGTTCAAATCTTAAAATAAGATCAATTGATTCATCATTTGATACTCCATTATCATCTTCTAATATATTGAGAGAATTTTCTTCAGTATCTTGTATTGAAGATGAGTTTGATAAGTTTGGGAATTGATAAGAAAAGTGTGAGAGAGGCTGAGGGGAGGAAAGAATTGAGTTTGCTGCTTCCAAAACCCCTCTTCGTTGAAGTACATCCAAAACCAAATCAATCAACTCATATATGGTAATATCATATCCCTCATTTTCATTATTTTCATCATCCACAAACTTATCTGATTCCATCAATAGCTTCATCCCACCAGAATGGAAAAACTCGATTGGAGCATCCAAATCCTCAAACAAAAACAAAATGAACTCTAGAGTCTCACACGTCAATGGAATCTCTTTTGACAGTATATACTCCACCAAGACTTTTATAAACCCTGATTCCCTGAATTCTGCCCTTGATAGAAGTGTGGGGAGTGATTCTTGTACTGCTTTGATGTTGCTGAAATTGATTTCGGGTCCTTGCATCTACAAAATGAATTTACAGAGGTTAAAACATGGTTTTAGAAGGTATTACATTACCAACAAAGATATTAATATGGAAGGTTAATAAATATCCGATTAAAATAAAAATTAATCTTCGAATAACCGAGATTTAAGGCTCTAAAGTTGATCCAATCTTTTGACAAAACGAAAATTCACTTTCGAACGGTGCATTCACCCTCAAAACCTTTTAAGTATTTTTATCTTTGGATTTAAATCGATTAATTAAGTTAAGTATTAACCTTTCTAAGTCATTTAATATTGTAAAAATGTCTGAACCTTGGGGAAATCGTGATCAAAGTTCAAACTTTATCCGCTATGAAGATGAAAACGGCTATATTTACTACTACAACAGTGATACCGATGAATCGCTTTGGGAAATAGAATATAATGAGGTACTTTATTTCTAATGAGTATCTTTTGTGTTGAATATTTAATCTTATTGATTCTTGACCATCTTTATTTTAGAAATTTGGAAAATCTGGAGTGGTTCCCTCAACACCTTCTGAACCAAAGGAAGCGATCATATCTGACCAATCTAATAATAACAAAACTCAAACAGAAATCAAAGATGATTCATTAAGCCATAATTTTGGGGGCGATATAGCGGCTATGGTGGATAATGAAGGCCGATCTCCAATCCATTTAAGTTTGAATTTTGAATATTTTGATCATTTGTGAAATGTAGTGAGTTTGAATGGATCATTGGAGGGCCTTAAATTACTATTGCCTTCAATGTCCTTTTCATTCATAAACCTTCAAGATAAGCATGGAAACACACCCCTACATCTCGGTATTATATGATTAAACCATCTTTATAGTTTTTTGAGATTTTTTTATTTTTTAGCAATTTTATCCTCAGATCAAACCACAAAGGTAAATCACCAAAAAGAAGAAGAAATACATGTTGAATGGTTGATTTTTGTACCTCTCTCTCTCTCTATTTTATGAATTATTTTCATTATTCATGTTATTAGGTGGAGAGTGTAGAGTTGTTGATATCTTTCGGATCTGATGTGAATGTGAGAAATGAGGAAGGGAATTCACCTTTACATCTCATCTTACTTTTCTCTCAATCAGCTACCAACCACCCTTCTCAACAGCAACAAATATCACCATCCTCAAACCAGCAATGTCAATTTCAGTGTATCCAAGTATTGATTCAACATTCCGCCAACATCCACCTCAAAAATAACCTCAAGTTTTGAATATCTTTTCATTTTTCATGATTCAAATGGAATGATAGTCAAAGTCCATTGCTCATTGCTTCGAAAGGGAACAAAATCAAGTTTTTTTGTTTGTTAAAAAGATTTCAAGTTGATTTTTTTGGTTGATTTTTTTTGATAGGATATTAGAGTTGATGATCTCAAGTTCAAGCTATCTCACTTCATCACAATCTCATTCAACTTCTCAAATATCTTCTCATCATCAATCATCCAATCAACAACAAGAAGAAAAATCTTATCAACCACAAAAAGATGGAGATTATGATGTAACTTATAATCAGAAAGAAGATCAGGGTATGAGGAGGGAGGATTGGGTGAAACTAACAACAGAAAACAATGATGTGTATTTCTACAACAAAATCTCTCAAATCTCTCAAGTTTTCTTTTTTTGATCTGAACTAATTTATTTAGGTTATCTTATGTTTTATGATGTTTTGTGTATTTGTTGATATAGTGGGAAGATCCATTTTTAGACAAAGAAGATTCATCCTCTTTAAATCTCAATAACGATCTTTATTACAATCCATATCAAAAAACAAATCAACATCCATCTTCTTCTTATTCTTCAAACCATCATCATCATTTGGATCAAAATAATCTGAGAAATCCTACCTTGGAAGAAGAAGAGGAAGAAGGGGAGATTGGAAGTCTTGTTGATGATTATAAATTTGATTATATGGTTGAGAAGAAGATGGATGATGATCAGATTGAAAATGAACAAAAATTGGAAGAAAAATTGGAAGAAGAACTTGAAGATGAAGAGGCTGAGGAGGAAGAAAAGGTTTAAAAAAAATTCTTTTTTATCTTTTGACTTTTATTTGAGGTTTAAAATAGCACATGGAGATATGGAATAAATTCTTTGAGAATGCTTTGAGAAAAGGAGAAGATGAGTTTTTTAAAAATCTTCTTTCTTAGATTTCATATCTATTGATTGATTGAAGATTTTTTTATCTAAATATAGTGAGAAGAAGATACGAAAGCTCAAAAAGAGGTATTCAATTTCCTTCACAGACTACGCTATTGGTTCTAATAAGGAGTATGAAAGGATGTTTTCAAAATTTGAAGAATTTGTGATCCAAACTGAGAATTTGAAGAGAAATGAAGGATCAGCTCACATCGATTCATCTTTCAATTCTCAGACCAACAAAACTCTCCTTTTCTTCTCTAGTGCAATTCGATCAAATATAACAAATGTGGAATTCATGATCTTGAAAGGAGGGGTGGATGTGAATATTTGTGATGAGGTATTTAAGATTTTTATTCTTTTCCATTGTTGTGCTTTTTTATTAGTATGGAAGGAATGTCACTCATATTTTATCCTATTTCAACCCTCCATCATCCCACCACCCTCATCACCATCATGAAGAATCATCATCATCATTCTCTTTTGTTGAAGGAAATAATAATAGTAATATCTTGGCTTATCTCACCTCTTCATTCCCCCATTTAGATGTGAATAAAAAAGATATTTGTGACAATTCTCCTCTTTCTATATCTCTCATCTACCATCACCAAACTTCCATACCATCCCCCATCTCTTCATCTTCATCTTCTTCTCTCACCAAGCTTTCTATCTATGAATTGGTTGAATTTTGGTTGGGAAGTGGATGTGAGATTTCATCTCCTGTTTCTATCCTAAAATTATGCAAGAATTTCAATCTTTTTGTTTTAATTGAAAGTTATTTAACCCCAAGAGATGATCCAAAATATGATCTTTTACTCACTTACTTTATCAAAAACAACAATTTCAAGAACAAGGAAATTAGGTTTGTTTTTATGAATGATTGATATTTTTATAATTATGATTTTTGTTTCTTTTTCTTTTTGGGAATAGTAATATCATTCAACATATCAAAGGGAAAATAAGAGAATCTTTGTTGCAATTTTCTCATTCACAATCCAACTCATATTTTTTTGAGAGTGAAGAAGATGATTTGATTTATTCTGAAAGTGAAAATGAGATAGAATCCAATAAAGATGAAGATGATGATATGATAGATCGACTTATTTCTCCATCATCAAATTCAAGTCCATCAAAACTTGATTATGATCATCACCTATCATCTCCCTCCTCAAAGAGGTTAATTTTGATCATTTCTCTCTTTTTCCATTTATCGAAATTTGAGCTAAAATTAAATTATAGTTTTCATGAGATCATTCCTCCTCATTTCCCAAAACCAACCAATATCTTGATTGAATCAGATGAAAATGATCAATTTATTGTTTCATCCAACAACAATCATAAAACCAAGAATCTCAACAATCAAACAAACAACAAGATTCATCTCACAACAACATCCAATCAAGAGATGGTGATCGAAGAAGGGGATGTTTATGATAGTGAGGAATATGAAAGTTTTTATGAAACAGATAGTAGTGATGAATCAGATGAAAAGGAAGATGCGGATGAGGAAGGGAGTTTGAGCAACTATCAATCACCAATCTCATCATCAAGAATAAGAAGAACAGGAGGAAGAAATGACAATTCATCATCTCCTCCTTCTTCTTCCAATTCTTCTCAAACTCAACCTCCTCCATCCTCTGGTATCATATATTATTTCATCTTTGAATTTTAAAGATTATAAAAAATATGATATTTCATGAATTCCTTTTATCTTCTCTTTTTTAACATATAGCAATGTGGAGCATGTTCTCTACCATGTTAAATATGACAACCAACCCAACATCATCTCAAGACCATCCATCAACACCCAACCAACCACCATCATCAACCACCACATCATCCTCTTCTTCCACAGACTCTCCCCCTCCCATCACCCCTCCTCCCTCAGACAAGGAGCTTAAGAAGAGGCAGATGGCGATTAAGAGGGTGGAGGAGGAGGTTGAGAAACGACTGAAAAGTCAATCCTCCTCACCTTCTTCTTCAGCAAACAATTTATCAGATGGAAGTTCCTCCACCAACAATGAGATAATGACAACAACTCCAACCAAGGAGGAGATGGATAGGATGAAGAGGGAGGTGGAGGAGAGCATCTTGAACAGTAGTAATAACAGTAGTGAGAGTGATAAGAAGAACCAATCCAACCATTCTTCAAAGTCAGAGAGCAATCGATATTCAATCGGCTCCTCCCTCCCCCAAGGGTCCAACTGGAGGTATAGCAGCGTAGATATCAACAAAGAGAGCCCACCATAGAATTCAAAAAACAAAGAGAGAAATAGAATCACATTAACTTCAAAGGAGAGGTTTCATTATTTTTGTTCAGAATTTTAGAAGTTTTTTCATCTCCTCTTTTCTCTGCTTCACTAGCCAGCTTAAACCCTAAATTCAAAGAGAAAAATGTCCTGAAAATGTACAACAAATTCATAATTAACACATTGAATGGTCTTTCTTCAGGATAAAAAGGCTGTCACACCTTTAAAAATACTGAGGTTCATCAACATCGATTTGTTCAACAAAGAAAAAATCTTTAATGTCCGCCCGTACAGCTGTTTCATCATTAGAAAACACAATTCACTTATCAAGTAATTATATATGCAGAATACAAGAATCTCATAGGTTAAAAATATTAATTTATAAAATTTTAACTTGTTTTTAAAGGCGGCAAAGTTCTGAAAATTTTGAAAAATCAAAAAACCGGTTAGTTTATACTTAAAATCCTTTTGAATATTTATATATGTTATTTTTTCTGACTTAAGAATTAATTTACTACCTAATGAAAGGAAAATTATTTTCCAAAAAGCCGTTCTTTGACCATCTCAAAATTCAACAAAAAACTTTCGCCTTCCTTTTCTCATGATATTTTACAAAATAGGAAACAAACAATGAGATTTCTTTTTTTACTATTGGCCCTAGTTCTGTTTGTTGGGACTTATGCAGATACAGAGTGTAAGGATGCCCCCAGTTCACCAGAAGATCGAAGGGAGGACAAAACGAAGCTGAGAGTTGTGCAGTTCAATGCAGGTTTCACAATCTAATTGTTCAATCCTTTGATGCCAAAATTTGTGTAGAATGGCTTTTTGTTGATGAATATAATGGTTGCCCAGGGGATTCATGTACCTGGGAGAATGAAACAATTGCTTGGACTCATCTTGATGCAATCTCCTCCGTTGTGGCTGATCTAAACCCTGATATTGTAAACTTCTGTGAGATTGAGGGGTGTGATGAATTGAATGCTGTCATGGATAACTTGGATGGGTATGGTTATGAGCCTTATCTAATTTATGGAGACGATTCCTCGACTGGCCAAGATGTTGGATTTTTGAGTCGAATTGGTTTTGCAATTTCCATTGTTAATTTCTATTACTTATCTTTAATTGATATTATGTAGACCCAACTATGGACCTTTACCACACTGAAGATAGAGTGACTTACCCAATTGAGGGATCACAATGTGGATATACAGGAGATTCAAAAACCAAAGGGGCAAGGTTTTTTAATTATTTTTTCTTGTTCTTTTTCAACTGACTTTATATAAATGATAAATAGCAAGCATTACTTAACAACTATGACTATTAATGACATGGATGTTTGTTTGATTGGTGTACATTTCCTAGCTCATCCTGATGATGTTGAGAGGTGTGCAGAAAGAGAAGCTCAAGCAATGACAATTCGAAATTTGATTGAAGAATATTCAGCAAAAGGATTTGAAATGATCGTTTTAGGGGATATGAACGATTTTGATGGAGATGTAAGAATGTTATTGATAATATATCATAATATATGGTGGTAAATAGGTGTTAGATAGCTTAGATGATGTACCCATCTCCCAAGTTCTTTCTATTTTAAAGACAGGGCAAGATGGTAAAACAGAACCAATTCTTCAAACATGTGGTGGGCTAGTAGATAAAGATGAGAGATATTCTGGTAAGTTTATTATTGAAATTATGAGGAATTATGAGAGATGGTAAATGAGATGAATTATGAGATGGTTTATGAGATGGTAGAATTGTTGATTTTATCATCACACTTGTCACTTTTATTGATTTTTGTCTTCTTTTGGTCGGATGGTAGAATGGTATGATAAGAACAATGATTGTATGGAGGATGCAGATGAATATTCAAAAATTGATCATATCTTACTTTCTCAATCTCTTTTTGATGTTATTTCTAATGTTTTTATTGACCATGCCGCCTACTCAAATGGGTTTGAAAACAATTTATAATTTGGTTGATTGATTGATTGGTGGTGAAAGAATGAGAAGATTAGTTCATCTCTTATTTCATCTTATCTCATCTCATCTTCTTTTTCTCTTTCATTAGATGTGATTCGATTTATTCTGATCATTGGCCAGTTGTGGTTGATATTGAATTCAAATAATTCATAAGATATAATATCTGTTGATCAATAATATCATTTATCTAATATATGTTGATCAAAATATATATCAGATATATATTTGTAAAATTGAAAAAGAGAAGGAATCAATAAACAAAACAACAACAATAATATATAAACACACAAAAATATAAAATGAAAAATATTTGATTTTGATCTTTTTTATTTAATTTCCTTTTTCAAATATATCTTCTTCCTTTTCTTTTGTTACAAATCTCTTATCTTAATCTTCATCCTTGTTCCTCTTCATCATCTGACTCCTCTTCATTTCTCCTTGATGATGATCTCATATTCCTAGGTCTAATTCTTCCAATAAATCTTGTTTGATTTCTCGCCGATCGTCTGACAAGCAAAGAGGGTGATGGAAGATTGTGAGATGAAGAGGTTGTAATGGTGGTTGATGATGGTGGTAGATTGTGAGATGAAGAGGAGGATGGAGGAGTTGGAGATGTGATGTTAATAGGAGATGAGGAAGAAGAGGATGATGGTTGGTTGTTGGTGGAAGAATTAGATGAATTTGAAGGCCACTCTCTTTTGATCATTCTTGTTTTTTCCAACACATATCTACCCACCTATAAAAAGAGAGAAGAGAAAAGAGATGATCAAGAAGATCAAAAAACGTGATAAGATATAAAGAAATCAGATATCAAAAATCAATTTATTCAATTTCAACTCACTTTATATTTTTGATCTTCATTAAATGCCTCAACGTAACTAATGAGATATAAAAGAATGAAAGAGAGAGAGAGTGATAGAATCTTTATATTGGGATCAAATTATCATCTCTCATATATTTCATATATTTCATGATCTCATCTTCTCATCTCCTTAAAAACTTCCATCCAACACAAGTATGACAATCTTTACAATAAACATCACACACAATATGAAGCCCTAAAAAATCAGAAAGAAGATGAATTAGGAGAAGATTATTTATAAAAGAGAAAGAAGAGAAGAGCTTGCTAGAGCAAAGATGAATCTTTGTCTCTCTTTCTTTTTTTCTTTCTTCTTTTCAAACCTGTGATCAAAACTCTTCTTTCTTCAGGTCCAGTATACACATTCACACATTTATCAAACAAATAAGCTCTCCCACCTTTATAAATAAAACAAGAAATCGCGTAGACGAAATAGAAGAAGAAGTAAAACAAAAGGCAGCAAAAGATTTCAACCAAAAAAACCTCGCCCATAAAAAGCCTTTGAAACGATCAGTTCATGAGCTGATAGGTGGGTTCCACACTCTTCACAAGCGTACAACTTATCGTACTCTAGATATTTCTTATATTTACGACCCATCCTATTCGTTGTTATTGTTTGTATCAATTTTTCTTTGATCAAATCTAAAAAATTCATCATTGAACTCAACAAAGCGACAAAAGGCATGTTATATTTAAATCTTACTATCTATAGTACTGATCACGGATAATAAACAATATATTCTATTAATATTTAAGCTTAAATAAATATTATCAAAGTTTCAACAATAGTTTGATCGATTTGCAACTTTTCAATTTCAGAATGAATTTTGCAACCAAACTTTGGAACTGTTTTCTTATATAAAGGTATGGGTTTCAATTATTTCTTTGAGTTTATCCCAATCTTTTACTAATATAAGTTATATGAGAGCCTTGTAATTTTAATGAAATTAGTTTATTTATTCTTATTTTCACAATTCTTTCCCTGCCCTAAATTTTTACTTTTCACCCAAAAGTTTATCGCGGTTTATCGTAAATCTTAAATAGGTTATAGCTATAATTCATCCTTCTAGTCCCTGTATAGTCGCATTTTTAATCATTTTGTACGATTGTTTTAGCATGAAACGGTCTCCTTATAGGTTTATTTATCATTTTATCACCAATTCAGTTTTGAATTCAAGTTTTTTCGTGGCAATTTATAGATATTTCCCACCAATTTGGTGTCTGATCCTCTTCTTTTCTATGAACATCAAGATTGTATTAATGTCTTGTGAGTCTAAATTTTCCACTGCATATTCGAACTGTGTGTTATTTTCAACAAAGAAAGTGAAGTGTTTTGGTTACAATGAATATGGACAGCTCGGTTTTGAAATACTACAATGTACTTGTCTAAATTTTATTTTTGATAACTAACAATAGGGTATGGAGATCAGTACAATAGGGGAGATGGAGGAGGGGATCCAGAGATGGGGAGCTTCTTACCTTATGTTGACTTGGCTCAGGATGTGATTTCAGTAAATTCTGGAGGGTATTCGACATGTTCAATCACCTTAAGCCTCGATGTGATCTGCTGGGGG
>Ga0114932_10005721_pt1 | contig 10906 bp, 2 predicted proteins | sample 2SBtaG_2_FD_87286 | JGI IMG/M metagenome (GOLD analysis project Ga0114932, IMG submission 87286) | Deep subsurface microbial communities from Kolumbo volcano to uncover new lineages of life (NeLLi) - 2SBTROV12_ACTIVE470 metaG | ecosystem: Environmental > Aquatic > Marine > Volcanic ... | reverse complement strand
GCCCGCAGCTGCCTTGCCCGGGACTTGCATGCCTGGGCCCTGGGTCCGGCGACCGGGCACAGCGCGCCCTCGATCTCCCGACACACCACGGCGGTGGCCAGGTGGAAGCCGATCATCCAGTCGAATTCCTCGTCCATGGCAGCCACCCTGGCCACCTCCTCGGCCAGGGTCACGGACTCTGCCCAGCGGGCGGCGGCGTGGCCCACACAGTCCCGGACGTGGTCGGTGACGAACGTCCGGCACAACCCGATCGTCGTCACCAGATCGGGCGGATTGCGGGCGTCCAGCACGTCGAAGGCGCAGTCGCCGTCGGCCCGACAGGCCTCGAGCAAGGTCGCCAGGGGCGTCTCTGGCGACCACCGCGCCCGGGCGGCCGCCCAGTTGTGGCGGCACTCTCGGGCGTAGGGCGTCACCTGGCCGCAGACCGTGGACAGGTCGAGGTGTCGAAGCAGGACGGCCTGGCTCGCCAGGCAGTAGCCGAGCAGCCGGTCGTCCCCTGCATGGGTGGCGCAGACCGCGAGCTCCGGGGGCAGCACGCGGTCGGCCGGCGGCGTCTCGGCCCCGCTGCAGCCGCTCAGGGCCACGATGAGGGCGACTGGGCTCATGATCAGCCGCCGCCGCCTTGCTCCCCCCGCAAGGCCCGGAAGTCGATGAGGTCGTGGTTGACGCCTCCCGGAGGCGGCCCCCGCGATCCCGGAGGCGTCGGGGGACCGCCGGAGGCCCCCGGTGGCCGGTGCCCCATGGCGGGTCGACCGGTGAGCACGAAGTACTCGGTCGGGTTCAGGACGGCGCCCTCCTGCAGGCGCCCGATCAGGCCGCCGTGGCCGGCCGCCTCGAGGCGTTGGCGGAGCGCCGGGTTGATCTCGAAGATCCCCTGCCACATCCCCGGTCGCGTATCGACGATCTGGTCGCCGAACTGGATCATCGAGTGGATCGCCTTTGCCCCCTGAGCCCCCGCCACGTCCTCGTGGATGTAGCCCCGGCCTCCGGCCGCACCCTGGACCGCCTCGCAGCCCGCCTGGCAGTCCGGCCGGGCGTGGATGTCCGGATTGAGGTCGCGGGCCCGCCACTGGTTGAGCGTGTCCCGCGCGGCCGCCGCCTCGGCGGCCGGCACCCCCGCGCCCGCCAGGTCCGGCTGCTGGCCGATGGGACCGTCGGGCGGCTGCCAGGGCGCCCCGCTTGTCCCCGGCGCGTCGGGCGCGCCGAGGTGCGGCGGGGTCGCGGTGTCGGCGAGCATCGCCCGGCCCATGCGGACCCTGGCCTGGGCGAACATCGCCCCCCCGCCCTCGAACAGGAGCCCGACGAACACCCCCACCAGGAAGCCCGTGACGGTCGGCTTGTGGTCGAACGCCGCGTACGCGACGAGCTGGTCGACGGCGGCTCCCGAGACGGCCGTGACCGCCCCCGCAGCGAGCGGTGTCATCCCCCACGCGATGGCGGCGCCGTAGGCGACCGAACCGAACGCGGCCCCCGCCGCGCCCAGGACGGCGCCTTGGTATGTGCCCGTCCACACGGCCCCCCAGTCCGTACTGCCGCTGTTGGGCTGGGCCGCCCAGGCGGCGGTGCCGCCGAACGCTGCCCCCACCAACGCCCCCACCACGAGGATCGTCGTGAAGGCGACGTTGCCGCGGATGTCCATCCCACCGGCGCCCGCGTTGCCGGCGTGGGTGTAGGCCTGGACGCCGTATGGATCCCGGGGATCGCGGCTGAGGAAGCGCCCCGTCTCGGGGCAGAACCAACGGTCCCGCTGGTACACCAGCCCCGAGACCTCGCACGCGTAGTGCAGGCCCAACCGGACGCGCATCTCCAGCGGCGACTCGTCGAACACGAACGCTTCCTTGGGGCGCCTGTCATCGCCGAACTCGAACCGCGACACGACCCGGACGCGGTCCGTCGCCGGACGCGCCCGGCTGAACACCTTGGTCCGCCCGAATGCGTCCTCGTCCTGGATCTCGACGACGAAGCCGAGCCGGTCGCTCAGCGCGACGGGGCGACCGTCAGGCCGGGCGTGCACGTAGAAGCGGTGCCAGTCCGCGCCCGCGAGGGCCTCGGCCCGGGTCCTCCGGTCGAAGCACAGCAGCTCGGTGTTCGCTGTGCCCCACACGTACCGCGCCGTCGGCTCGAGGGAGCCGCGCTGGCGCCCCGTCTCGCACTCCTCGACCAGCTGATCCCCGTCCCAGTACAGGAGCCGGCTGAAGCTGGTCGGGTTGACCACCCCACGGTTGTCGACCTGGATCGCCACGAGCCGGTTCAGGGGGTCGTAGTGGTACCGCGTGCCCCAGCTCTCGCGGGGGCCCGGGCCGCCGTGGGCGCCCGACTTGTCGAGGTCCACCACCTGGACCGGCCGGTTGCGGTAGTCGTACGTGATCCGCTTGCGGAGGCGAGCGTCTCGCTCGGGGGTGGCGCCCGCGATCGTGAGCTCGCTCGTGATGGTCGTCAGGTTCCCGGCCGTGTCGTAGCCGTACGTCTCGTCCCGCGTGTCGAGGATCGAGCTCCCGCCTCCGATGAGGCTGGCCGCGAGGCCCTGGCTGCGGTCGTAGCGGACGAGCTCGACCGTCTTCCCGGTCACCTGCCCGCCGCGCCGCGTGCGCAGGGACTCCTCGGTGCGCAGGTACACCTCGGCGCTGTCATAGTTGACCCCGAAGGACAGCGCGAAGGACGGCGACAGCGCGGTGAGGGCGGCATCGGCGACGGCCCACTTGTAGGCGCCGAAGTTGGTCAGGTAGGGGTCCCGCGTGACCCGTGACTTCACCGTCGGGGTGCCCACGGAGTCGTACGCCGTCACCTCCCAGGAGCGCGGGAACCGACCGCGGGCGATGCCTTCCATCGATCGCACGAGCTGGCCGCGCTCGTCGTAGCCGTAGCTGTCGGTGGTCCGCCGGGTGGGGCCCCGATCCTGGCGCAGACGGCGATCGATCGTCTTCCGACCGACGATGCGACCGCGCGCGTCCAGCGTGTCCTCCTGCTGGTAGCTCCAGCCCTGCGCGAAGATGCTGAAGCCTGCGGGCCGGTGTTCGCGGTCGTAGCGGCGTCCGCTCGTGAGGCTGGGGACGCCGACCTGGCGCTGCTCCACCATGCGGCCGCCCGTCCCCCACCAGGACCACTCGAAGTGCGCCGGCTCGACCCAGGGGGACCGCGGCCCGCCCACGAAGAGCTTGGTCGGGCGGCCGCGCGCGTCGCGTCGCCAGACCAGGTTGTGATCGGGGTAGCCCGCCCGCACCCGGTGGCCCCGAGCATCGTAGCGGCTGGTGACGATCCGATTGGCGAGCGGGTCGAGCCGCGGCAGCTTGTCCGGGTCGAGGAAGCCATTGCGCTCGTGGCGCACGCGCCCGAGGGACGTCCAGGCCCGGTTCACGAGCGTCGCGGCGGTCTGGTCGACCGCGAGCACGAGGCGTCCGAGCCCGTCGTAGAACCAGGCCTCCTGGGTCGTGCCGACCACGCCGGTCCCCGCGGTGACGACTCGGCTGACCGGCTGCCCGGCCGGGTTGTGCAGATCGCGGACGATGGTGCCGTTGGGGTCGATCGTCTCGATGCGGCGACCGAGCGGGTCGTGCTGCATGCGCGTGGTCGCCCCGCCGGACGTCACCGTGACGAGGCGATCGAGATCGTCGTACGTGTACCGGGTGCGGGTGCTGTCGGCGGTCTCCACCTCCTCCAGCCGGCCGTCGATGTCGTAGTCCAGGTTCGTCTCGAGGATCGAGCTCCCCTGGCTGACCAGGGGGAGCACGGGGTCGCCGCCGGCGTACCGGTCGACGTCGAAGGTCTCGCCCCGCTCCAGCGTGCGCACGCGGCGGCCGAGCGTGTCGTAGCGATGCTCGACGGGCACGCCGTCGCCGCCCACCATCCCGCGGAGCCAGCCCATCGAGTCGAAGTACCGGGTCACCGACATGCTGCCCCGCGACTCGCCGGTGCTGCGCCCGAGGCCGTCGTAGGTCCAGGCCATCGTCGAGGCGACGCTGCCCCCAAAGTCGTTGGTCTCGAGCAGGCGCATCGACGTGGCCTGTCCGTCGCCGCGGAAGGTCCACGTGCGCTCGTTGCCCGCGCCGTCCATCTCGCCGGTGCGTCGCCGGGCGCCGTCGTAGGTGTACTCCTCCACCAGGGTCTGGCTGAGGCCGCGGTCGCCGGTGCCGGAGAGCTCGCGCTTCGTGACCACCCCGCGCAGGTCCCACGTCAGGGTCTCCACCTTGCGCATGCGGGTGTCGTCGCCGCCCGGGTCGAGCACGTGAACGGTCCGCACGGTCTCCTGGCCCCAGGCGTCGAAGCTGCTCTCGGCCTTTTCCAGGAGGACTTCGCCCCCGCCGAGCGCGACGCCCCCATCGCCGAGGGTCCTGCGCTCGAGCACGTGGCCGTCGTCGTCGAGGCGAAGGATCTGGCGGCAGCCGTTGGGCTGGATCGTCTCGACGATCCGACCCAGGCCGTCCCGACGGAACGCGATTCGCTGATCCATGGCGTCGGCCTGCTCGACCACGCGCCCGGCGGCGTCGTGCATCCACCGGTCGGTCGCCTCGTCGGTCGAGCCCGGCGCCCGCGTCTGGCGGACGACGAGGCCCCGCTCGTCGTAGGTGAACCGGGTCCGGCGGGCGCCACCGCTGGTGCGGATCTGTTCGTAGAGCCGGCCGTCAGGCCAGTAGGTGCGGTTCTCGCTGGAGAACGTCAGCCCGGCCCCGTCGATGCGGGCGCGTTCGACGCGGTCCACCCGGTCATAAGACCACGTCCAGACGATCTCCTCGTCGCTGGGCGCGGCCTCGAGCAGGGCCGCCGTGAAGTCGTCGGTGCGGGTGAAGCGACGCTCCACGACGTTGCCACAGCGGTCGTACTTCATCGTCTCCTCGTGGCCGAGCGGATCCGTCCCGACGGTGACGAGGCCGCGCGGTCCAACGCGGCTCGTCCACGTCCGCCCCGCGGGGTCCGTCTTGCCGGTGAGGTGGCCGCGCGCGTCGTAGGTCGTGGCGGTCACGAGGTTGACGCCGCTGGGGTCCTGCGCGTATTGGGCGGGCTGCCCCAGGTCGTCGTACACCCAGGTCGTCACCAGCCCGGCCCCGTCGTCGATCCGGGTCGGGAGCCCGTACACGTCGTGCTCGTGCTTCTCGGTGCGCCTCAGCGAGGCGCCGCCCGGTCCACTGAGCGGCGGCGGCGTGTGCGTGCGCGACGTCCCGTTCCAGCCGTCGACGAAGCCCGGCTCGTGCGTCGTCTTGCGGACCTTGCCCCGCCGATCCGTCTCCTCCGTGACCTGGTGGAAAGCGTGCTCGTAGGTCCACTTCTTCGTGACGACCTTGCCATCGGTCCCGCGGACCTCGCGCTCCCGCAGGTTGCCCGGCGCGAGGTCGTCGCCCCAGGTGAGCGCGGGGTTCGGATCGAAGCGCTCGGGACCGATGGTGATGCCGGCCCGCTTCGTCTCGTACCGGTTCGTCGTGACAATCCCCGTCGGGTCCGTGTGCGTGCGCATCAGCCCGTGGCCGTCGTAGGTCCACCGATCCGTCCACGGCCCGGGATGGGCCGGGGACTCCGGGGGCGCGGCCGGCGTGACGGTTCGACGGGCGATGTGTTGGCCGGTCCCGTCGAGGGCGTAGGTCCAGCTCCCCCCGCGAGGGGTCGTCAAGGTGTCGCCGCTCCACGTCCAGGTGCCGTCCAGGACCTTCTGGGTGGTGAGGCGCGTCCCCTGGAACGTGTTCTCGAGGACGGTGAACCGGCGCGGTGACGCGACCTTCTGGAGCTGGTCGCCCTGCCAGCCGTACGTCCACTTGACGCGGTCAGTGGTGTCCTTGTCGCGCTCGGCCGGGCGCTCCACGTGCTCGCAGTGTCCGTCGCCGTCGTAGCCGTAGGAGAACCGGTCGCCCGCCTGGTTGATCACCTCGACGAGGCGCTCGGCCCCGCCGTGCTCGGCGTACTTCAGCTGGTGCGTGGCCCCGCGGCCGGTCTGCACGATGCGCCGAGGCAGCCACGGGCTGTCGGAGTCGTCGTGGTGGAACCGCAGCTCCGTCCGGTGGCGGTCGCGCATCCAGACCAGGCGCCCGAAGCAGTCGAAGCGAACCCGCGCGCCGTTCTTGAAGCGCAGGAGGTAGAAGGCCTCGCAGACGTCCGGCAGCTGCTCCTCCTGGCGCTCTTCGCCGGGGGTCGACGTCACCGTCGGGCCGGTCGTCGTGGGACCGACCGTGGTCGATCCGACCGTGGTCGATCCGACCGTGGTGGAGCCGACGGTGCTGGGGCCGACCGTGGCCGTGGCGACGGTGGTCGACCCCACCGTCGTCCCGGTGCCGCCCGTGCGGGGGCGGTCATCACCCAACTCGAGCTCCAGCTCGTCGGACAGCGGCGGCCCCGCGCGCTTGCGGACGTACAGCAGTTGCGCGTGCTCGACCGGGTTGTCGTACAGGTCGACGAGGGCGTCGTAGCGACGCTCGATCCGCGCGCCGGGGGTGCCATCGAGCTCGACCACCTTGACCGGCAGCATCGTCCGCGTCTTCTCGAACGACCAGCGGGTCACGCGACCGCGGCCGCGCGGGTTCCGGACCTCGCAGCTGTGGTCCGAGGTCCGCGCGAGCCGCACGTCGTAGCGCCACACGCAGCCCCGACCGACGGGCGAGTCGGGGTGGTCGATCATGCCGAGGAACAGGCGGTCGAACCGCAGCGGAAGGCCGAAGTTGGGGCTCTGGTAGTCCCGGACCCGATGGAAGAACGTCGAATTGTGGACGAACAGGCCGCGGATCTCGTCGGCGACGGCCTCGCTGCGCACGGGCAGCGGCGTCAGGCCCGGACGAACCTTCAGGAGGCGCAGCTTCTCGAGCTTCGGCCAGAACGCCAGAGGCGCGCAAGCCGACTCGGGCACCTCCTGGAGCTCCTCGGGCTGCTCCAGGATCTCGACCGGGAAGCTGGCTCCCCCCTGGCCGTCGTCCTCGACGAGGCAGCGCACCTGGAGCTCGGCGCACAGCACCTCGGGCACCTCGGTGACCTTGTAGACGAGCCGGTTTTCGTCCTGCTCGACGAACACCAGGCCCAGGGCCGCGATGTCGGCCCCTGCGGGGTGGACCTCGACGGTGCCGTCGACCTTGGTGACGACGAAGGTCCAGCGGTACTCGTGATCCGGGTCCGGGGTGTGGTCCCAGGCCCGGGCGAGGCGGGCGCGATTGGCCCACGGCGGGCGGACGAAGTCGGCCGGAACTGCGACTGCGTGCAGCTCGTCAGCGTCGACGTACACGTCGCCGGGGTCGCGGGGCCGGTACCCGGTGACGACCGCGAGGCGCTCCGGGCAGGGGACGAGGCCCGGCGTCGCCGGCGCAGGGGGGCCTCCGGCGCCGACCGTGATCGGGGGACGCGGAGGAATCGGCGGGAGCGGACCGGGGCCCGGGGGCAGGGGCTGAGGACCGCCGCCCCCGCCACCACCACCTCCGCCGCCGCCGCCGCCCCCCCCGCCTCCACCGCCGCCCGCCCCGCCGGGGAGGGCCGCGCCCTGGAGGTGGTCGGGGATCCCGTCGCCGTCGGCATCGGCACGGAGGAGGATGGCGCCGCGGAACGCCCCGCTGGGGGCGGTGTAGTCCCCGTTGCCGTTGTCGTTGAGGGCCACGAACACGCGGAGCAGGTAGGCGCCGTCGTCGGGCAGCGGCTGATCGTCGGCGTCGAAGTTCGACTGGCGGGACAGCAGACGCGCGCCGTCCGGTCCCACCAGCTCCAGGCGGGGCCGGAAGGGCAACAGGGCCGGGGGCCCACCGGTCAGGGAGAGGTCGACGAAGACTCGCGCCAGGTCCCGCCGTAGGACGCGGAACACCGAGACGTCGTAGGCGTCGGCGAGTGTCCCCGAGAACGCTACGCGGTCGCCTTGCACACTCAGCTCCGTGACATCGCTGGGCGACAGCGACAGGCGGAAGCCGCCGCTGCGGGGGTTGCTGAGGAGGTCGACGCACCCGACGCGGACCCGGTACTCGCCCGCTTGGGGCAGGACCAGCCCCTCCTGGCGGATCCGCTGTCGGATCGTCTCCGGCTGGGTGAGGGGCGTCCCGTCGGGACCGACGACGCGGAAGAACGGGACGAACCCTGTGGTCGACGAGGAGATCGCGACGTCCACGACGTCGCCGGCGTCGGCCGAGAAACGATAGACCGCGGCGGCGCCGGGGGCGTCGATGCGCCCCAGGACAGTGCCTTCCAGAGGCGCGGTGTCCAGGCGCTCGATGACGTCTCGGGAGGTCTCCACCCGGTACTGGGGGCCCCCCGTGGGGCGCGTCGGATCGGGGCACACGACGACGTAGAACGGGCCGTCCCGGGGGAGGATGTACCCGGACAGGACCGTTCCCCCGGACCCTGGGGACGCGCCCACCACCGGCACGCCACTGGCGAGGAAGGTCCCGCGATCGTCGAAGACCGAGAGCTGGACGTAGGGCCGGCTCAGTCCGGCCCCGCCGGCGTCGCTCCGCAAGGTGATGGCGTCGCCCGCGTTGCCGTCGAAGCGCCAGGTCTGGGGGCCGCCGCCCAGGTCCCCCTCCAAGGGCTGCCCGAGATCGAAGCGACGCCCCGGAAGGACCGGCTGCGCGCCGCACAGGTTGACGGTGCCCTGGCCGAGCAGCGGTCCGCCCCAGCCGCCGCCTGCGCCGCCGCCACCGCCGCCGCCGCCACCACCGCCACCGCCGCCACCGCCACCGCCACCACCGCCGCCGCCGCCGCCGCCGCGCGGCGCCTTGCGCGCCCGGATGACGAAGCGTCGAACCTGGGACCGACCGCCGCACCAGAGCTTCGCCACGATCTCGGTGGTCCCCGCACCGGTGGGGAGGAAATTGACCGAGACGTCCTGCGGGTCGTCGGCGGGGGGGATGCGCCGGGAGATCGCTCGCGCCTGCCCGCGGACCGCCTCCACGGTCAGCAGAGTCTCCTTTTCCGGCACGCACACCGCCATCGGCAGGCGTGTCGGCATGCCCACGGTCGTCCGGATCACCGTCCGCCGCTTCGCGGGCGAGTGGAAGCCGCAGGGCTCGCAGGGAGGATCGAGGGGCGGGTCCTTTCGCCGAGGCGCCGGGAGGACCGGCGGCGTACCGTCGTCATCCTCGGGACGCTCGACGAAGGCCGGTTCCTTGAGCAGCCGGATGAGGTCCTTGGGGTCCGGACCCTCGAGCCCTTCCGTCGGGCGATCGTCGGCGGGCTCTGGTTGGGCGATCGTGGTCCTCCGGGGAGGCCGCACGCGCAGCCCCCGGATGCTGTCGGCGCGCAGCTCGCGGCGCAGGTCGTCGGGCACCCGAAACACGAGCTCGGTGGTCCGCCGCGCGACGGTCCGCGCCGACTCCGGCTGAAGGCTCGCGTCGTCGACCAGCAGAGTGCTCTCGGCGGGCACCCGACCGTAGACGCGGACTTCGTCGGGCGCCGGCCCGGCCAGCCGCTCAGACCCGAAGACCCACCGCGGCTTTCGCGGCTTCACGACTCGCAGTCGGACCTCGCTGGGACGCACCCTGCCATCGGGGAGGCGCACGCTGAGCGCGTGGACCCCGGGCCTGTCTGCGAGCACGTCGAGTTCGAAGTCGTGCCGCCCGACCTGGCGGACGTCCAAGATCCGGAGGTCCCCAAACCCGAACGTGACGTGGTGAGGCAGACCCTCGGCGTGCAGCCGGGCGGTGATGGGACGCCCCGCCCACCCCTCGGCGGCGTTCACCCGCTTCCGATTCAACCGGAGGGAGATCTCGCCTGTGGCTTCGGCGGTCGTGAACCGGACCGCGGCGTCGGCGTTCCGGGCGCCGTCTGATCCCCGCAGCCCGGACCAGTCGAGCACGTACTCCCGTCGCGCGAGGAGCGTCGCGCCGGGCTCGATCCGCACGGTGCGCCGGTCGTGGCCGAGGCGCAGCTGCAGCGCGACGAAGCCGACGCAGTCGGCCCACAGGGTGACCGCCTCGCCGTGCACGGTCGCCGGATCCAGGGCACGGTCGAACACGAGCTTCCACGCGGCCCCGACGTCGACGCCCGACGCCTGGGGACCGCCCTCGCGGAGGTCCAGCCGAGCCCACGCCTGGTCCACGCTCAGCGGCGTGCCGAAGCTCCACGCGATGGCCTCCTCTGGACGCTGCCGGACGTTCAGGGGATGACGGCCGGCCGTCAGTTCGGGGAGCGCGAATGCGAACCCGCCTTCGCCGTCGGCGACTGTCTCGAAGACCGCGTCGCCCTGGCGGTGCCCCACCTGGACGCGCGCCCGTGGCTCAGCGCGACCCACGACCCGCACCGGCGTCCCCTCGCCGCCGACCGCCCACACCTCCGGCGGCTGCGGGAGGTCGATCGCGTGCGGCTCGATGGCGTTGGGGTGCCTCTCGTCGGCGAACGCCGCCACAGGAACACTACGAAGGACGCGCGGGAACGCGAGATGCTCAGTCACGGACGCCACCCGGGCCAAGAGAGGTGAGGGTGCACGGTACCGCTTTCCCGTGCTGGGCTTACAAGCCCGTCCCCATGCCCGGCGGCGTCGGCGACGACCAGCGAGTGCCTCAGCGGTGGCGGTGGTCGCTGCTCTCCTCGAGCGCTTCCTGGGGTGTGGGGAACCGGAGTCGGGGTTCGCCTGGCTTCAGTGCCGGGCCTGCGATCACCACAGGCTCGTGCCATTCTCCTGCAAGGGGCGCGGCTTCTGTCCTTCCTGCGGAGGGCGGCGCATGGCCGCGTTCGCCGCCAACACCGTCGACCGGGTCCTGCCGAGGGTTCCAGTCCGTCAGTGGGTGCTCACGCTGCCGTGGTCCCTGCGCCTGTTGCTGGCCCATCGGCATGACCTTGCCCGGGGCGTCCTGAAGATTGTCTTCCAGGTCACCGGGACGAGGACACCGGAGGCCTGATAGCGCCGATCACTCGCGTTGATGGGCGAGTCCCGACGGTTCGAACGCCTGGCGCCGCCCCTGGGGCTTGAGGTGACGCGGGCCACATCGGCGCCCCAGCGTCGACGCCAGGCGTCCGACCT
>Ga0114932_10005719_pt1 | contig 10910 bp, 9 predicted proteins | sample 2SBtaG_2_FD_87286 | JGI IMG/M metagenome (GOLD analysis project Ga0114932, IMG submission 87286) | Deep subsurface microbial communities from Kolumbo volcano to uncover new lineages of life (NeLLi) - 2SBTROV12_ACTIVE470 metaG | ecosystem: Environmental > Aquatic > Marine > Volcanic ... | reverse complement strand
GGCGGCGGGACTGGGCGTTGTGCTGGGGGTGGCGTTGCACGTTCTGGCGGCGGCCGCCGGGGTATCGGCGATGCTGCTGGCCTATCCCGCGGCCTTTGATGCGATCCGATACGCCGGGGCGGCCTATCTGGTCTGGCTGGCGGTGCAGGCGTGGCGATCCTCAGGCGATCTGGGGCGGGCGCGCGCGGCAATTTCGGTTCGCGCCGCGATCCGACGCGGGTTCATCACCAATTTTCTGAACCCGAAGACCGCCCTGTTCATCTTTGCCTTCATCCCGCAATTCACCGATCCCGCCATTGGCCCGGTCTGGGCGCAAATTCTGGTTCTGGGGGCGATATTCCTTTTTTTCGGCTTTCTGTTCGTGATGTGCCTGGGGGCGGCGGCGGGGACGTTTGCCGATGCACTGAGGGCACGGGTAACGGTGCTGAACAAGGTCACCGCAATTCTGTTTGGCGGGCTGGCGGCTCGTCTGATTTTCGACTGAGGGGAAAGAAATGTCCGAATTTCCAACGACGGCCCGCGTGGTCATCATCGGCGGCGGGGCCGTGGGTGCTTCGGCGCTCTATCATCTCGCGCGTGCGGGCTGGCGCGATTGTGTGCTGCTTGAAAAGAACGAACTGACGGCGGGTTCCACGTGGCACGCGGCCGGGAATGTGCCGACATTTTCGACAAGCTGGTCGATCATGAACATGCAGCGCTATTCGACCGAGCTTTATGCGGGTTTGGGCCATGCGGTCGATTATCCGATGAATTATCACGTCACCGGCTCAATCCGCCTGGCGCATTCCCGCGAGCGGATGCAGGAGTTCGAGCGCGCCAAGGGCATGGGGCTGTATCAGGGGATGAACCTTGAAATTCTGTCACCCGCCGAGACGCAGGAGCGCTATCCCTTCCTTGAAACCCACGATCTGGTGGGTTCGCTCTATGACCCCGCCGACGGCGATATCGACCCCGCGCAACTGACGCAGGCGCTGGCCAAGGGCGCGCGTGACATGGGTGCACGGATCGAACGCTTCTGTCCCGCGACCGGCGTTTCCCGCAAGAACGGCGAATGGATCATCCACACCGCCAAGGGCGACATTGCGTGCGAATACGTGGTCAACGCCGCCGGATATTATGCGCAGCGCGTAGGTGAATGGTTCCGCAAATATGGCGGGCGCACGGTGCCGATGATGGTCATGAGTCACCAATATCTGCTGAGCGAGGAAATCCCCGAACTGGAAAAATGGAGCCGCGAATCCGGTGCAAAACTGCCGCTTTTGCGCGATGTCGACAGTTCCTATTACCTGCGCCAGGAAAAAAACGGCCTGAACCTTGGCCCCTACGAGGGCAACTGCAAGGCGCATTGGGTCGATCCCGCCGACCCAATGCCCGAGGATTTCAGTTTTCAGCTTTATCCCGACGATCTGGACCGGATCGAATGGCATATCGAAGACGCGATGGCCCGCGTGCCTCTGCTGGGGCAGGCCGGGATATCCAAGGTCATCAACGGTCCGATCCCCTATGCGCCCGACGGCAACCCCCTGATCGGGCCGATGCCCGGCGTGCCCAACGCGTTCGAGGCGTGTGTCTTTACCTTTGGCATCGCCCAGGGCGGCGGGGCCGGCAAGGTTCTGGCCGAGTGGATCACCGAAGGTCAGACCGAATGGGACATGTGGTCGTGCGATCCGCGGCGTTACACCGATTACACCGACGCGGATTATTGCGTCGAGACCGGCAAGCAGGTCTATGGCCACGAATATGCGATGCATTTCCCGCATCATCGCTGGCCCGCCGGCAGGGACCGGAAATTGTCACCGATCGATGATCGCATCCGCAGCCTTGGCGGGCAGATGGGGGTCTATAACGGCTGGGAACGCGCCAACTGGTTTGCCGCCGAGGGCGACGACACGTCCGAAGCCGCGACCCAGACATGGAACCGCAACGGTCCGTGGGCGCGGCGCGTGCGCGAAGAATGCGAGGCGGTGCGTGACGCGGCGGGAATTCTCGACCTGCCGGGTTTTTCGCGCTACCGGGTGCAGGGCGAAGGGGCCGATGAATGGCTGCGCGGGTTCTGCACCGGTGGCATTCCGAAAATCGGCCGCATTGGCCTGATCTATGTTTCCGACCGGCGCGGGCGCATTCTGACAGAAATGTCGGTCATGCGGATCAAAGAGGATTTCTATTTCCTGATCACGGCTGGCGGGGCCGAATGGCACGATCTGGAACTGGTGAAATCCCGGCTGCCAAGGGAAACGGCGATCGAGGTTCAGAACGTCACCAAGGATTTCATGACCCAGATTTTCACCGGGCCGAAATCCCGCGAGATTCTGGCGCAAATCACCGATGCCGACCTGACGCTGCCGTGGCTTTCGCACCAATCGGCCAAAATCGGCGAACATTGGGTGCAACTGGTCCGGGTCAGTTTCGCCGGCGAACTGGGCTGGGAAATCCATACGCAGATGCCGGATACGGCGGCGGTCTATGACATCGTCATGGCGGCGGGCGTGGGTCATGGGTTGAAACCCTTTGGCATGTTCGCGCTGAATGCGCTCAGGATCGAAAAGGGGTACCGCGCGTGGAAGGGCGACCTTTCGACCGATTATTCCATTCTGGAGGGCGGGCTGGAACGTTTCGTCAAGCTGGACAAACCGCAGGAATTTGTCGGCAAGGCGGCGATATTGAGCGAAAGACAGCGCGGCGTTGCCAAGCGGTTCGTGATGCTGGTGGTGGATGCAGGCGACGCGGACGCGCCCTATATGTCGACCCTCTGGCACGACGGCGAGGTGGTCGGCGAGACGACATCGGGGGCTTGGGGATACCGGGTCAACGCCTCGGTCGCGCTGGGCATGCTGCGGGCCGATCTGGCGGTGCCGGGAACCGAGATCGAGGTGGAGATTTACGGCGAACGTTGCCGGGCGGTGGTGCAGGAGGATCAGCCATTGTGGGATCCCGCGAACGAGCGGTTGCGCGCGTGAGAGGTGTCAACGCCGAACCCGCGGGGAATTCCCGAAACCGGGTGCCGCATTGGAAAGGGTCGCCGCTTGCGCGGGGATGAAAGTGGAGAGAGACATGACCGCAATCACCCTGCTTGACGGCGGGATCGGACAGGAAATCGTCAAGCGCGCCGGTGCGCCGCTGACGCCGCTATGGTCCACAAGCTCGATGATCGACCGGCCCGGAATCGTGCGCGAGGTTCATGAACAATATTTCGACGCAGGCGCAACCATTGCCACGACCAATACCTATTGCGTCCATCGCGACCGGCTGGCGGCTGCGGGGATCGAGGATCGGTTTGGGGCGCTGCTTGATCAGGCGATGGCCGAGGCACAGGCGGCGAAGCGAAAGACCGGCGCGGGCCGGATCGCGGCTTCCATCGGCCCGCTTGGCGCGTCCTATCGCCCCGACCTCTGCCCGCCGGTCCGCGCTGCCGCGCCCATGTTCAAAGAGGTGGCGGCGCGATTGACGGAGGGTGCCGACCTGCTGTTGTGCGAAACCGTGGCGTCGCTGCGCCACGCCGCCGGCGTCCTGACGGGGGTCGGGGATTGCGGGCTGCCGGTCTGGTTGGCGGTGACGGTGTCGGATGATGACGGAACCAAATTGCGTTCTGGTGAACCGGTGTCCGCTCTGGCGGAAATCATTGATGAATTCGCACCCGAAGCGATCATGGTCAATTGTGCTGTGCCCGAAGTCATGGCCCCGGCGCTGGCGATCATCGGGAATTTCGGCAAACCTTTCGGGGCCTATGCCAATGGTTTTAGCCGGATCAGTGACGCGTTCCTTGAAGATCGCCCGACCGTCGATGCGCTGGAGGCGCGGGCCGATCTGAACCCCGCGAAATACGCCGATTTCGCCATGCGCTGGGTCGGCATGGGCGCGACCATCGTCGGCGGTTGCTGCGAGACCGGCCCGGCGCATATCGCGGAAATCGCGCGGCGGCTGGACCGCGGCGGGTTCGCGATCGTCTGAGGTGGTGATGAGTATTTCCGGAACAATGAGGCCGACGGGATTCCCGCCGAGCGACAGAGAGGAGCCCGAACATGGCTGATCTTCCAAACCAAGCCCGCGCGGTCGTCATCGGCGGCGGCGTCATCGGATGTTCGGTCGCGTATCATCTGACCAAGCTGGGCTGGAAGGATGTGGTTCTGCTGGAACGCAAGCAATTGACCAGCGGCACGACATGGCACGCCGCCGGATTGATCGCGCAATTGCGGGCAACCGCGAACATGACGAGGCTCGCGAAATACAGCCAGGAACTGTATGGCAATCTGGAAGCGGAAACAGGTGTGGCGACCGGATTTCGCCGGGTCGGCTCGATCACGGTCGCCCTTACCGAGGACCGGCGCGAGGAAATCTTCCGGCAGGCGGCCATGGCGCGGGCCTTTGGTGTGGAGGTCGAGGAGATCAGTCCGCAAGAGGTCAAGACGAGGTACGAACATCTGAACATCGAAGGCGTGACCGGCGGCATCTACATCCCCAGGGACGGGCAGGGCGACCCGGCCAACATTGCCCTGGCCCTGGCGCGCGGCGCGCGGCAGGGCGGCGCGCGGATCAAGGAGCAGGTGAAGGTCACGAATATCGCCCGCACGGGGAACCGCGTGACCGGCGTCGATTGGGAAAGCGGCGACGACAAAGGGCATATTGCAGCGGATTTCGTCGTCAATTGCGCGGGCATGTGGGGGCATGAAGTCGGGCGCATGGCGGGGGTCAATGTGCCGCTTCATGCCTGCGAGCATTTTTATATCGTGACCGAGGCGATAGAGGGCCTGACCCAGATGCCGGTTCTGCGCGTGCCCGACGAAATGGCCTATTACAAGGAGGACGCCGGCAAATACCTGCTGGGCGGTTTTGAGACGGCGGCCAAACCCTGGGGAATGAACGGCATTCCGGAGAGTTTCGAATTTGATCAGTTGCCCGAGGATTTCGACCATTTCGAACACATCATCGAGATGGCCTGCGCCCGGGTGCCGCTGCTGGGTCAGGCGGGCATTCATACGTTTTTCAATGGCCCGGAAAGTTTCACACCAGACGACGCCTATCATCTGGGTCGTTCGCCCGAGGTGGAAAACTTCTTTATTGCCGCGGGTTTCAATTCGGTCGGCATCCAGTCGGCTGGCGGGGCCGGGATGGCGCTGGCGCAATGGATGGAGGACGGTGCGCGTCCGTTTGATCTGGGGGATGTCGATATCGCCCGCAACCAGCCGTTTCAGGGCAACCGGACCTATCTGTTCGAGCGCTCCAAGGAAACGCTGGGGTTGCTATACGCCGACCATTTCCCGTATCGCCAAAAGGCCACGGCGCGGGGCATTCGGCGAACCCCGTTTCACGCGCAACTGCTGGAACATCGTGCGGTGATGGGCGAGCTTGCCGGGTGGGAGCGCGCGAACTGGTTTGCGAATGCGGGGCAGGAACGCGACTACCGCTATAGCTGGAAACGCCAGAACTGGTTTGAAAACTCGGCGGCAGAGCACCGGGCGGTGCGCGACAACATCGGAATGTACGACATGTCGTCCTTTGGCAAACTGCGCGTCGAAGGCCCGGATGCCGAGGCATTTCTGAACCATGTCTGCGGGGCGGACATGTCGGTACCGGTCGGCAAGATCGTCTATACGCAATTCCTGAACGAACGCGCCGGGGTCGAAGCGGATGTGACCGTCACCCGGCTTGCCGAAACGCTGTATCTGGTCGTCACCCCGGCGGCGACGCGGTTGGCCGATGAAACCTGGCTGCGCCGCCATCTGGGCGAGTTCCGCGCCGTCATTACCGATGCGACCGCCGCCGAAGGGGTGCTGGCCGTGATGGGGCCGAATGCACGCGCGCTGATGCAAAGCGTCTCGCCCGATGCGTTCGCGGCCCCGTTTGGCACGGCACATGCGATCGAGCTTGGCATGGGGCTGGCGCGGGTCCACCGGGTTTCCTATGTCGGCGAGCTGGGCTGGGAGATTTACGTTTCCGCCGACATGGCGGCCCATGCCTTCGAAACGCTGTTTGAAGCCGGACGGGACCGGGGGTTGAAATTGTGTGGGATGCACATGATGGATTCATGCCGGATCGAAAAGGCGTTCCGCCACTTTGGCCACGACATAACCTGCGAGGATCATGTCCTTGAGGCGGGTCTTGGCTTTGCAGTCGGGCGCGACAAGTCGGATTTCATCGGGCGCGACGCGGTGGCCGCCAAGCGCGAAAGCGGGCTTGACCGCCGCATGGTGCAATTCCTGCTGAAAGACGCCGAACCGTTGCTTTACCATAACGAGCCCATCCTGCGGAATGGCGAGATCGTGGGTTTCCTGACCAGCGGAAATTACGGGCACACGCTGGGGGCCGCTGTCGGCATGGGGTACGTGCCCTGCAAGGGCGAAAGCGCGGCGGAGGTGCTGAATTCCGATTTCGAGATCGACGTTGCAGGCACGCGGGTCAAGGCGATCGCCAGCCTGAAACCGCTCTATGATCCCACGTCGGCGCGCCTCAGGACCTGACCACGGGCGCGGCACCCGGCGACTTTGGCGGCAAGGCCGGTGCAGGCATCACGAAAGCGCCTTGCGGAATTCCAGAAAGCGTGCGTCGGACATGACGGCGGCGTTCATGGCTTCGCGCAGCGCGCCGACGGATTTGTGCGGGCGCATGACGACTTCGAATTTTGCGATTTCACCGGCCGCGTTCAACGTGATCAGGTCCACGCCGACAGCATCGAGTTCGCCGATCTTGCACTGAAACTCCAGCGCCCAGTCGGCACCTTCTCCCATTGCCCGGCGATAGCTGAAATCCCGGAAGACCCGACCGACATGGCCCAGCACCGCGGCAACCGGTGCGCGACCGGTCCAGGTGGCCCAATAGGTCGGTGGCAGAAAGGTGACGTCCGCTGCAAGAATTTCGGTGATGGCGTCTTCATCGCCCTTGGCAACGATTTCCATCATCCGTTTGATGGTTGGGTGCATGACGGTCTCCAATGGTTGGTCCGGCACAGCAAAGCCGAGGTTCGCACGGCGCGCAAGGCGGACTTGACGTCAGGTTGCCAAGCAGCGAGGGGAGGGCACATGAGCCGTTTTACCTATGCCCCGCCGCAAGAAGCACTCAGCATCCTCCACCATGATGCGGAACTGCTGCTGGTGGACAAGCCGGCGGGGCTATTGTCCGTGCCGGGCAAGGGCGCGCATCTGGCGGATTGCCTGCTGGGGCGCGTGCAGGCGGTATTTGCAGCGGCCTTGCTGGTGCATCGTCTGGATATGGACACATCGGGTACCATCGTTTTCGCGATGAACGCCCCGGCACAGCGGCATCTGGGCCTGCAATTTGAGCGGCGGCACGTTGAAAAGACCTATGTGGCCGAAGTCTTTGGCGATATGGCCGACGAGAGCGGCACGATCGACTTGCCGCTCTGCGTCGACTGGCCGAACCGGCCCTTGCAGAAAGTCTGTGCCGAAACCGGCAAGGCGGCACTAACGCGGTGGCAAGTGATCGGGCGCGGGAATGGCCGCACGCGCATCAGGCTGTTTCCGCGCACCGGGCGCAGTCACCAGCTACGCGTTCACATGCAGGCCATCGGCCACCCGATCCTGGGCGACCGGTTCTATGCCGATGCGGATGCGCTGGCGGCATCGGACCGCCTGATGCTGCATTCCGAATGCCTGACGATCCATCACCCGACGGGTGGGGCAAGGGTACGGTTTTGCAGCCCTTGCCCGTTTTGATGCGGTCAGCCCTGTTCTTCGAAGTGATAGTACGTCGCCGAGCACAGATCGACGCCCATACGTTGTTCGATATCGCCGCTGTCGCGGGTGAAACGAAGGTCGTATTTGCAAACCGTGGATCCGTCCGGGATCGCGTGTTTGACGAAATCTCCGGCACCCAGACTGCCATCGGGCAGCGGAATGGCAACATAAGCGTCGGTGCCCGCCGGTGAAAGCTCGACCGCGCTGATCGGTTTCCAGAAATTGTTGCCGAAATTGATTTCCATCGACGCCGAACCGATTGCGTCATCTCCGTCGGGCTGTGATGAATTCTGTGGACCTAGGTACATATAGGCGACAACGGCGCCCAGGATCAGTACGACGGCAATGGCGATGTTACGTATCATGGATTCTTTCCCCCAAAAATTACCTACTAGCAGATATTATCCTTGCCTGCCACAGTCGCGCCACAGCGAATTTGGGCCCAAACCGCACAAAGGATCAAGAAATGGATCAGGATTTCCCCGACCAATTGTCCGCCACCATCGGCGTCCTTGCCCGCCGCGAGACCGAAGCCCGCGTGCTTGCCCCGGTGATTTCCGCGCTGATCGCAAGGTTCGGGCGCGAACCGGTGCTGGATATCCTGCGCACGACGATCGTGGCGCTGGCACGGGATCAGGGTGCTGCGCTGGCGGCGGAACATGGAAGTGACCCGGCGGCGTTTCTGCGAACTCTGGAATTCTGGACCCGGGACGATGCGCTGGAGATCGAGGTGCTGGCGCAAACCGAAGACACCCTGGATTTCAACGTGAACCGCTGCCGTTATGCCGAAATGTATCGTGCGCTTGGCATCGCCGACCTTGGCGAGGTTCTTTCGTGCAACCGCGATTTTGCCCTGATCGAGGGGTTCAATCCCGCCGCACGACTGACCCGTGATCAGACCATTCTTGGCGGTGCGGCGTGTTGTACGTTCCGGTATGATTTCGCAGGCGCGCCGGACGAACGCGCGCTCGAAGAATGAGGGCCTGACGTTCGCGCGGCGAATGCGATCGCGGTGTGCCGGGATTGTCGCGTGCCCGGCGGGTCATCCCGATGCAGGGACGAAGCCGCCGGTGGCGCGGAAATCGGGCTATTTGCCGCTGGGGCCGACCGCTGCGGCGGGTGCGGCGGGTTTTGGCATGGGTTTGGCGACGGCCGGTTTGCCGCTCGATGGGTTCAGGGGGTCGTCCTGGCGCTGTACCGAACCTTCGAAATGCGCACCGCTTTCGATGGCGATGGTCTTGTGGATGATGTCGCCCTCGACCCGGGCCGAGGATGTCAGCCGAACCTTCAACCCGCGCACACGTCCGATGATCCGGCCATTGACGACCACATCGTCCGCGACGATTTCGCCCTTCACCGTGGCACCTTCGCCCACGGTCAGAAGATGGGCGCGGATGTCGCCGTCGACCATGCCCTCGATCTGAAGATCGCCCGTGGTTTTCAGGTTGCCCTTGATCACCAGATCGGACGACAGCACCGATGCCGCCGGTTTCGGCTTGGCCGCAACGCTGCCCGGAATTTCCGGTTTGACCAGTTTGCTGGCCGCCGGTGGGACAGTTGCGGGTTTTTCGCCGCCCAAGACGGGCTTGGGGGCGGGTTCGTTGATCTTGCTTTTAGAAAACATTTCTTGCTGCCTTCACATATTTCATAGGGTTGACCGATTTGCCCCCGATCCGAATTTCGTAATGCACATGCGACCCGGTGGAACGACCGGAGCTTCCCATATCACCGATTCGATCCCCGCGCGAGACCCTTTGGCCTTTCTTCACCCGGAATTTCGACAGATGCGCATAGCGGGTTTCATAACCATTGGGATGACGTATCTTGATCAACCGACCATAGCCGCCGGCCCAACCCGCGAATGTCACCAGGCCATTGGCCGTCGCGTAGATCGGCGTTCCCAGAGGTGCCGCCATGTCCACGGCGTCGTGCATCTTGTATTTCCCGGTCACCGGGTGGCGCCGTGGTCCGTACGAACTCGTCAGCCGATAGGACGATCGGATGGGAATCGCGAATGGCGTGCTTTCCGCCAATATCCGCAGCATATTGACCTTGTCCATTTCGTTGAGCAACTGGTTTGCCTTGAACGACGTCGGGTCTTCGGGGCGGCCCTTGGTGGAAACCGCCAGCGGTGTCAAAGGCCCGCCGATGCCGGAATATCCGGCCTTGACGTCTTCAAGCAGCTTGTCAGTGGACAGACCCAGTTGCTCGAACATTTTTTCGAGCGGGCTGATGGATACTTCGACCGCCCCTTCCAGCCGCGAGAAAATGCGCTCGTTGCGTTCGCGCGTCAGTTTGGCCTGATGCCGCAGATCGGCCACCCGCGACGTCATTCTTGCCGTTTCCTTGACCATGCCGTCGCGTTCCGTCACCGTGGCCGCCAATGCCTCGTTGAGGTAGTCGAGCGTCGCCTCCACCGCCTCGGCCGCACCCGATGCGGTGCTTGCGGTTCCGGTGACCGATTGCAGTTCCGCCAGCAACTTGTCGGATTGTCGCTGGGCGCCGTCGCGTTCTTTCATGGCCTTGCGCAGCGTGCGCTGGATGACTTCGATGCCGGTTTCAAGCTCTATGCGGCGATCCTCGGACGCCAGCAGCGCCGATTGCTGGGCGCTGATCTGCTCCAGCGCGACATAGAACCGTTCCTGTGCCTTTTGGGCCTCAAGTGCACGCTTGTCGCGCTCTGCCGAAAGCGCGTTCAGCCGGGTCTCGTATTCGATTTGCTGAATCTGCGCCTGATGGCGATCACTGGTTGCCGTCAGCTTGCCGACCAGAAATGCCGACGACGCAAAAACGGTCCAGCCGAACACCAGCGCCGAAATCAGGATGAGACCCATCTGGGTCGCGGGCGTCAGTCGCAGGAACCGCGTCGATGCATCGGTCCGCAGGTACAGTCGCTGTTCCGGAAGATATTTTTCAGCGGCAACATGCAGGCGGCGGGTCAGACGTGGCTTCAAAGAACTTCCCCTGCTGCTTGCCGTAACCCGCCGATACATGCTGAGCGACTGGCAGGTCACCCGAATGCCCTAGCAAATTTGGCGGCGTCGTTTCAACTGTTTTCAACCCGATGCGGCCCGGTGTTTTCGCTTTGGAAACAATCGCGAATATTGTCGGGAACTGCATTGCGATTTGGTGGGGATAGGCGCGAAGCACGGCCAATCTAAGGTGGCAATATGGCAATGCGTGGCGGTTACCGGTTGAATTGATGGCGAAATTCCGAGCGTC
>Ga0114932_10005717_pt1 | contig 10911 bp, 10 predicted proteins | sample 2SBtaG_2_FD_87286 | JGI IMG/M metagenome (GOLD analysis project Ga0114932, IMG submission 87286) | Deep subsurface microbial communities from Kolumbo volcano to uncover new lineages of life (NeLLi) - 2SBTROV12_ACTIVE470 metaG | ecosystem: Environmental > Aquatic > Marine > Volcanic ... | reverse complement strand
CAAGATGATGGAGCACCGCCTAGACGGTGTTAACAAAAACAGTCTCATCTTTCGTGATGAGTGGGTCAGCCGTCACCAGCTACTTGACAACTTCCGCAAGTTCACAAGGTTTCTTAGCATTGATGACAGTTATGTTTTTCACTGCCTCAGACATTCCTTTGGGACTTGGCACGCACAAGAAGGCACCTCGATGCGCACCCTGATGGCCCTTATGGGTCACAAGCGTATTGAGACAACATTAATTTATGCCAAGTGCGTAGATAAGACGCTGCACCTCGCTCAAGCGAGTATCTAGGGCGTCTAGAGGGTGCCGTGGTAACCTCTACCAGTGGCAAAGGGCTGCAATTCTCTCCTGTCTCAAGGATGAGCCATTGCTGAAAACCCTTGCTACCGCTACGCGGATGTGGCGGAATTGGTAGACGCGCTAGTTTCAGGTTCCAGCGCCAAAACGGCATCACAAGTGGATGGGTCAGGGGTAAAACCCTGGCCCTTTCTTATATCTCACCCATCCACAAGTGGATATGGGTTAAATATCGGATCTAGCGAGGATTCTTATTGCCTACACCTGCAGAAATTGATGAACAAATACAACTAGAGCGTCAGCAAATAAAAGCCGGTCTTAAGAGATTGCGTGACAACACTAAGAAGCTCGAAGAAAAAGACTACGCATCAGCTTCTCCATATGGCGTCGCGTCGATAGACACATTGCTGCCTCTGGTGATCCAACGTATCGATCAGACCTACGATCGAATACACGAACGGAAGAACGGGGTCCTATTCCGCGAGATTCACTCTCATCTGGCACAGATCAGCTCTGAGGCGGCCGCGGCCATTGCTTGCAAAATGACCTTCGATAAGGTCTTTAGCTATCGAGTAGAGAACACCCGACTTGTTTCTGTAGCTCGGGCTATTGGTAAAGCAGTGTCTGATGAGTGTCAGATGCTGCACTACGAAGCTAATGCGCCAGGACTCCTAGAAAAACTAAAAGAAAATTATTGGCACGCTTCTATTGGCACTCAGCAGAAGGTCAAGGTGATCTCTGTTCTGATGAAGCGTTATGACGTTAAAGAATGGAAACCGTGGGGCTCGATCATTGAAACCAAGCTCGGCACATGGTTGCTGGAATGCATCATGGCTGCCAGCGGCTGGTTCATGCTTGACACGAGACGGGAAGGAAAGAAGACACACAATCATGTAGTTCCTACTCCTGAATTCATCGAGATCAAGGATCAAGTCATGGCGAACGCTGAGCTATTCAGCCCGCTAACTTGGCCGATGCTGATCGAGCCAAATGACTGGTCAAATGAGAGACCAGGCGGCTACATCCTGAACGAGGTGATGCGCGGGCACGAAATGGTCCGCCGTGGGAGCAATGGCCCCCTTATACAGGGGGAAACTCCAATCAATTTTCTCAACCATATTCAAAAGGTTGCTTACACCCTAAATCCCTTTGTGGTACGGGTTGCTGAGGAACTGGAAGAAAGAGGTAGAGCGGTTGGTAAGTTCCTTCCTATTGTTCACCACGAGCTCCCACCTAAGCCTTTCGATATCGCAGATAATGCGGAGTCCCGTAAGGACTATCGAAGGCGAGCTGCGGAGGTGATGAACCTCAATGCGCAGGAATTCAGGAAGTCATGCCGTACAAGGATGACGATGGAGGCAGTTAATAGATTTAAGACTGTCCCTAAATTCTACATTCCGTGGTCTTTTGATTACAGAGGTAGAGCTTACCCAATTCCTGCATTTTTAACACCTCAAGATACTGACTTTGGTAAGAGTTTGCTTCAGTTTTATGAGCAAGGATTTCTTACACCAGAGTCAGAGGAATGGCTGGCATTTCAGTGTGCCACTACATATGGTCTAGATAAAGCCACTATCCGGGAACGGTTGAAGTGGTCTGAAGAAAACCATGAACTGATAACCAAGGTCGCTACTGATCCAATAGGCAACTTGCCTGAATGGGAAGCAGCAGACGAACCTTGGTGTTTCTTAGCAGCTTGCGAAGAATATTATGCTTGTCTTATTGATTGTTCTCGCCATTACACCGCTTTACCTATCGCTGTGGATGCCACGTGCTCAGGTTTACAAATCCTGGCAGGGATGGCCCGCGATAAATCTACAGCTCGGCTCGTTAATGTACTCCCTGGGAGCGAACCTCAGGATGCTTATAAAGTCGTAGCTGAAGAAGCAAAGCCTCACGTACCAGAGTCAATGCGTCCACATATGGACAGGAAAACTGTTAAACGTGTAGTAATGACAGTTCCATATAATGCTAAACCTTATAGTAATAGACAGTACATTAGAGATGCTCTAAAAGAGAAGAACGTAGAGATAGATAAAGACGATTTAACCGCTACTGTAAAAGCCGTAAGAGCTGCCATGGACAGGGTTGTACCCGGTCCTATGGCTGTAATGAAATGGATTGAGGATGAAGTAGCTGGTGTAATTAAAGATGGAGCAGATGAAATTGAGTGGGTTACTCCCTCTGGTTTTGTCGTTACTCAGAAGCTGATGAAAGCTAAGATTTCCACAGTAAAGCTTCAGCTACTTGGCACAGTAAAGGTCAAGGTTGCTGATGGTTATACCGATGAAGTTGATATAGCTCACCACAAAAATGCTACTGCGCCCAATCTTATTCATTCACTAGATGCGAGTTTACTCCACTTATCTGCACTCCGCTTTTACGCACCGTTGGCCCTCATACACGACTCGGTTCTCTGCCGTAGTTGTGACATGGCTACTTTATCGAGCATTGTCCGCGAAGTTTACATGCACTTATTTGCGGAGCATGACTACCTAAATAGCTTCGCTGAACAAATCGGAGCTAAAACTAAACCGCCGATTATTGGTGACCTTCAACCGGAATCAGTAATCGAATCCACCTATTTTTTCTGTTAATGGCACGTACTATCCACAAGACTGACTCTCCTGTTACCCTGACGGGGTATCAAGCTGTCCTGAAGCCAAGCAAATATGGCTATTCACTAGGCGCTGTAGTTGGTCAAGATGTTGTCGATCTTCTCGAAGAGGAACGACTCAATATCCTTAAGTGGGCTGAATCAAAACTGAAGAACCCTAAGCGCAGCACACTGAAGCCCGAACCTTGGGAAGAAGTTGCTGAGGGTCAATACAAAGTCAAGTTCTCTTGGAATGATGAGAACCGCCCTCCTGTTGTTGATACAGAGGGTATGCCTGTGACTGATGCTCCCTTGTATGAAGGTAGCAAGGTCAAACTTGGCTTCTATCAAAAGCCTTACATCCTCAAGGATGGTGTCACCTATGGCAGCTCATTGAAGCTGGTTGGTGTCCAAGTTGTCAGCCTGAACGCTGAAGCTGGTGTGGACACTGGCGATATGTCTGCTGATGCTGTTGCTGAGCTGTTTGGCAAATGCGATGGCTTCAAAACAAATGATCCCAACGTAACTCCTGCTGCACCTTGCAGCGTAGAAGAAGACGATGATTTCTGAAAGTGGAATGACTTCGACGAATTATATGATTACTGGATAACAAGTGGCTTTTAGATCCAAGTTGGAAGAGCGAGTCGCTGACTTGCTCGGGGAGCTTGGTGTCTCATTTGAGTACGAAAGCACAAAGATCCCTTATCAAATCCAGCACAATTACACCCCAGATTTCTGCCTCCCTAATGGGGTGTGGCTGGAGACTAAGGGGTACTGGGACAGTAAGGACCGTCAGAAAGTACTAGCAGTGATTAAACAAAATCCACTGGTAGATCTTCGGATGGTCTTTCAAGCTCCCTACAACACAATATCAAAGAAAAGTAAAACAACGTACGCCCAATGGTGCGATCGGCACGGGATTAAATGGGCCTCATATGCAACCATCCCAATTGAATGGCTCATCTGAATTTATCAGACATGAACCATGTATATCTTGTGGCTCATCAGATGCGAATAGTTTGTACTCTGATGGCCACACTTATTGTTTCGCTTGCCATACCTATGTATCTGGTGATGGCAATATTCACTCTCAAATGACTAGCAATGTCCACCTCCAAGGCTCAGCCCAAAGGCTGCAGAAACGAAAGCTGTCAGAAAAAACCTGCGAGCTCTACAAAATCTACAAAGACGGAACACGATTACGTTTCCATTATTTCAGCCGCGATGGCGTCCTTCTAGGCGCAAAGCTCAAGACAAAGGATAAAACTTTTACCTATGAAGGCGACACTCATGGATGCTTTTTCGGCCAGTATTTATTCCCTAATACAGGAAAACGAGTTATCATCTATGAGGGAGAGCTGGATGCAGCGTCAGGAGCAGAAGCTATGCCTGGCTGGCCGCACGTCAGCCTTCCTACTGGTGCTGCTGGGGCGAAGAAATCAGTCCAAAAAAATCTTGAGTGGCTCCAAGGTTATGCCGAAATAGTCTTATTTTTCGATAACGATGAAGCCGGCAGGAAGGCCTCTGAAGACTGCGCCAGTGTGTTACCACCTGGCACGGTAAAGATCGCCCGTCTAGAGGCGCACAAGGATGCCTCAGACGCTCTTATGGCTGGAGATCAACAGTCTCTGAAAGAAGCCATTTGGAATGCAAAGCCTTATCGACCTGATGGAATCGTCGAAGGTAAGAACTTACTTGAGCTTGTAACTACACCCCAACCACCATCGGATTATGAATATCCTTTTTCAGGACTCAACCGAAAGCTTCACGGGATCAGATATGGAGAGCTTACAACGATTACTGCTGGAAGCGGGATCGGGAAATCATCCTTTTGCCGTCAACTCGCAACTCATCTTCTCAGTGAGCAGTGCAGGGTCGGTTACGTGGCGCTTGAAGAATCCAACCATCGTACGGCTCTCGGACTCATGGCCTCACATCTCGGACACCCCTACCACTTAGGGGAGCATGACCGAAAGACGCTAACTGAGGCTTACGAACAAACACTAGCCAAGTGGCAACTGTTTCTATTTGATGGCTTCGGGTCTTATGACCCTGATGTTATCTACAACCGAATTGAATATCTTGCTTGTGGACTAGACACCAAGATTATTTTCTTAGATCACCTCTCAATTCTCCTATCAGGTTTGGAAGGTGATGAAAGGCGGATGCTTGATATCACTATGACCAAACTTAGGTCACTTGTTGAACGTACAGGTATCGCACTATTTTTAGTTTCACACTTACGTCGCTCAGGAGGCGATATTAATCATGAGGAGGGAGGAAGAGTTACCCTCGGTCAGTTACGTGGAAGCGCTTCTATTGCTCAGTTATCAGATTCAGTCATCGCACTGGAGCGAAATCAACAGGACGGATCTGAACACTCTGATACAACAGTTAGAGTCCTTAAAAATAGATATTCTGGCGAAACTGGCATCGCATCAACGCTTAGATATGACCTAGAAACTTGTAAGTTTACTGAACATGAAATTAAACCCGACTTCAATCCGGCAACCGATTTCTGATGGTTATAAAAATGTACCTTGGGAACATCCTTGGTATGAAGCATCAGAACGTCTAAAGCGCCCCAATCCACCTACTGAACAGGCCGTTAAAAGGGCTCAGTTTGTTGATAAGACTTACACCTGGAAAACTAAATGAATTTGCTACCCACCCTGGCAATACTAATATTCGGTGCGTTTGTTTTAATTGAGTCAATTCATTGGCAGGGTCACCAGGAACGTCCATGCGTTCATAGGGGTGACGATGCTGATTTTTGATTTAGAGACTGACGGGCTTCTTAAAGACGTGAGCAGGGTTCATTGCCTTGCTATCTATAACACTGAAGAAGAGAAGATGCATATCTTTAATGATCAAGGAAACACAGATCCACTCATTAGAGGCATCACATATCTAGAGGAAGCTAATGCTATTGCTGGTCATAACATCATCAACTATGACATACCAGTAATTAAAAAACTATATCCGTTTTTCGAGCCTAAGGGTAAAAAGGTCGATACCTTAGTGCTCTCACGTTTGTATCATCCCAACATGCTTGATATAGACAAGAAAAAGAATTGGCCTCACATGCCTCTCAACTTATATGGAAGGCATTCTCTTGAATCCTATGGATACAGGCTTGGTGAATACAAAGGCAGCTTTGCTAAGACCACAGACTGGAAAGATTGGAGTCAGGAGATGGAGGACTATTGCGTGCAAGATGTAAACGTAACCACCAAATTGTGCAACCATTTCCGCCCTTACCTGACTGGATCTCGTTAGAGCTTCGAGTCGCAGAAATACTTACAGATCAAGAAATACATGGATGGCGAATTGATGAACGCGCTGCATGGGAGCTTGCATCGGCTCTCCAAAAAGAACTTCAAGAGACTACTGAAGTACTACAAAAAAGGCACCCTTTCGTCCAAGGCACGACGTTCACTCCTAAAAGAGATAACAAAAGGCAAGGATATGTTCAGGGCTGCGAATCAGTCCGACTTAAAGAACTAAACACAACATCGCGAGATCATATTGCATGGATCCTTTCCACTTTTTATGGCTGGACTCCGACCCAGAAGACGAATACTGGGAAGCCGGTTATCGACGAGATCATATTGAAGGAGATTGCCTCAGATGGGATCTCGATTGCCGGGGACTTCGCGAAGTGTCTGGATATTACGAAGAAATTGGGGATGATCTCGGAAGGCACGAACGCATGGCTCAAGCTATCTACGACTGCTGAAAGAATTCATCACCATTGCTCAGTTAGCTGTGCCACACATAGATGTTCCCACCGAAATCCCAATTTAGCCCAAGTACCTAGTGAAGATAGATTCAGACGATTATTTGTACCAACTGAAGGTCAACTGCTGTGCGGGGCTGATTTGTCTGGCATTGAGCTTCGGATGCTTGCTCACTATCTGGCCCGTTACGACGGTGGAAGATACGCAGACATCCTTCTCAACGGTGACATTCACCAAACCAATGCTGACAAGATTGGAATATCTAGACGAGCCGTTAAAACTGTCACATACGCCTTTCTTTATGGCGCTGGTGATCTCAAGTTAGGACAGAGCTTTGATAAACAACTATCCGATAAAGAAGCTCGTGCGAAAGGCAAAGAGATTCGTGCTGCATATATTGACGCGATTCCTGGACTTGCTGATCTTTTGTCTGCTATTAAAACTGCAGGCGGGCGCGGCTATATTAAAGCTCTTGATGGACGCAAGATCATCCTTGACAGTCCGCATAAAGCACTCAATTTTTGCCTCCAATCGGGGGCCGGAGTGGTAGCAAAGCGTTGGCTAGTAATAGCTAACGATATGTCCAAACAATTCTGTTGTAGTCAGCTGGGTTTCATCCATGATGAGATCCAATATGAAGTTGATCCAGAGCACGGTGAAAATCTCAGGTTTGCTCTTGAGTTAGCTGCCGTGCAAGCCGGTGAATACTACAAAATGCGGCTGCCTATTGCAGCTGAAGCCAAGCTCGGTGCAAACTGGGCGGAGACACACTAATGATTAACAGACTAAAGAATCCTAGATTCTACTCATACCAGCAGATGAAAGAGCTATTCACTGGCCCTAACCTCAGCTGGTCTTATTCGCAGGATTTGCAGTTTGAGCAACCACCTGAAGGGCATCAAAGAATGCCTTTCATGAGCCATAATATTCTAATTAGACCGGAACACATTGGCTACCCAACTAAAGCGTCACCGTATTTCAATATGGTGTGCTTTGCTCTGAAGGAAATACTTGAGTTCAATGATGTAAAAATCAAAGGGCTGTATCGTATTAACGCTAACTTAACCTTCCCAACTGCACCACTTTTACCTTCCATCCCACATGTAGATCATGACTTCCCTCATGAGAATGTCCTGATTTATTTGAACGATACTGGCGGAGATACTGTTGTTGATGGTGAGCACTACTCACCTCATGAAGACGATGTGATCACTTTCGGAGGGGAGAAACATTACATGTATCCCCCAGAAAAAGGTGGGCGGATCGTTATCGTAGCAACATATGAAACTTCTAATTGATGCAGACTATATAGTCTACAAATGCTGTGCCGCGGCCGAGACAGAGATCGATTGGGGAGATGACGTTATTCTCGTTACTTCCAAGTTCTCTGAAGCCTATGAAGCCGTAGCACGCGAACTAATAAAAATAACCAACGCATTCCTTTGGGATGTACCAAAAGTCATTCTTTTCTTCAGTGACTCAGTAAATTTTAGGAAGAAAATTTTGCCCGAGTATAAAGGGCATCGAAATAGAAAGAAGCCGTGTGGCTACAAACGTGTCATCAACGCACTTAAGGAAAAGTTTGAGGTGATCCTCATGCCTACCTTGGAAGCTGACGATGCCATGGGTATCTATGCGACTCAACATCCTGGCAATGTCATCGTCTCGCCCGACAAAGATATGCGCCAGATACCAGGCAAGCTCTACAACATGGATGACGTCCAAACCATTACACCTGTAGAAGGTGCTAAGTGGCATTTGGTACAGACACTAGCCGGTGACCAGACAGATGGTTACGGCGGTGTCCCTGGCATTGGAGTTAAGAGAGCAGTGGCTTTGTTTGAAGAACACGGCTACTCCTGGAAAACATGTGTTGATGCATTTGCTGCTAAGGATCTCGATGAAGAGACCGCACTAGTTAATGCGCGACTGGCAAAGATTCTTACCGTAGACGATTATGACTTTGACGCCGGAGAGCCGAGACTTTGGACCCCCTCCCCCAGTTTTAGAATTGACGATGGAGCAGAGCTTCAAGCTAAGACGGCTTGAAGATCTACTACCTGAAGCTGATAAGAAAGACATCATCACCCTATTCATGGCACTCCAGCGCCAGAACTTCGCGCTAGGAAATTCACTCTCAAACCTTTTGAAACAGTGGCCCATTCACCCACCTACTACACCCGAGGAAAAATAGAAGTTTGGGATTTCATCCGAGATCAGAACCTGAACTACCACCTGGGCTGTGCAATTAAATATATCTGCCGTGCTGGTCATAAAGACTGCAAGGAAGCTGATCTCAAGAAAGCAATCCATTATTTAGAGAACGAACTTAACCATCATGTCCTTGTTGAGCAATCAAGCGATCGAGTTTCGCAACAAGTTCGGCATTCCGAACTCTTTGAGTGGGAGGGACCGACAGACGCGTTTGATCGTTGAGGAATTCAAGGAGTTCCTTGAAGCTGACAAGGAGATGATCCTTATGCACCCAAAAGACAGGGAAGCCACTCTAAAAGAACTTGCTGATCTTATCTACGTTTGTGCTCAGTACGCTGAAAACATGAACTGGGATATTGAGCAAGCGCTACGCCGCGTCCACAAATCCAATTTGTCCAAGCTTGGTGAAGACGGCAAACCAATTAAGCGCGAGGACGGGAAAGTCCTCAAAGGACCTAATTATCAACCACCTGATTTGTCTGATCTCGTATAATGTCTAATTTTATTTCTCGTACAGGACGTGTTCAGTCCTGGATCGATAACCCCGAGTCACGATTGCCGGTTTCATGCACTGTCTTCCTCGTGGATGACAGCATGACCGGTCCTAATGGTATTGAAGCCAGCTGGAAGTTCGTGTCTCATGCCTTGCGTTACGGCGCAGGTGTAGCTGTTCACCTCTCAAGCCTTCGAGCTAAAGGTACTGAAAACGGCAAAGGATTGACCGCTAGTGGTCCTGTTTCCTTTGGCAAGATCTATAGCACCTTAAATGAAGTTATTCGACGGGGGGGCCATTATAAGAATGGTGCATGTGTACTACATCTTGATCTCAATCACCCAGATATTCAAGAATTCATTGAAGCTCCACGTAATGAGCTCCCTTGGGTTAAACGGTGTGTCAATATTACCCAAGAGTGGTGGGATGAATCATCCCCATCCACAAAGACTTCACTACTTCAAGGCATCCGACAAGGAGACATCTGGCTCGTAAAAGTTAAGTATGACCACAACAACAGACGGGTTCGTGGCAATGTATGTCTTGAAGTGTTCCTGCCAAGCCGAGGAACCTGCTTACTACAACACGTTAATCTCGGTGCCTGCAAACCAAACGATCTTCCAAAAGCTTTCAACGATGGAATGTCTGAATTGTGTGCGTTGCATGCGACCACTGGAGTCGAAAGTAGTGGGGAATACCTCCCGCCTGAAGTAGATCGACAGGTTGGCCTTGGCATGCTTGGCCTTGCAAACTTCCTGCGACGTGAAAATATCACCTACAACGAGTTTGGTGATGCACTAGAGAAACTAAACAAAGGAGGTGTTGGCAATAGCCACGCTTTCTATTGCGCTACTCAATTTTATTTGGGTGTCGAACAGGCTGCAATGGTTGCACGAGCACACAAGATGGATCGTGCTTTTGCCATTGCTCCGACTGCATCCTGCAGTTACCGCAGCTTGGACCTTGACGGGTTCACCTGCGCACCAGAGATTGCTCCACCTGTCGGCCGCACTGTAGACCGTGACAGCGGTACTTTCGGTGTTGAAACTTATGAATATGGAGAGGTTGAGATTGCCTCTGAAGTTGGTTGGGATGCCTATAAAAAGGTAGCTGACGAACTTATGAAAATGCTAGATAGGACTGGACTTCTGCACGGCTATTCGTTCAACTCTTGGAGTGACGTTATAACCTACGATGAGGAATTCGTTGCAGAGTGGCTGCGCTCGCCCCAGACATCTTTATATTATAGCCTTCAGGTTATGGGGAACACGCAAGACAAGTCAAATGTATATGCAGCACTTGATGACGGCGAAGTAGACACTTATCTGGAGGAACTTCTAAATGACGTTACCTGCGACTGCCAAGAATGAAAACAACAAATCCTTATCAAACACTCCTAGAACGGAAGCGTACCTGGACCCCAGTTGCTACTACAAAGGGATCAGTAAGAACTGGCGCGGAAGAAACTATCTACCGCGCTCTTGCTATCCGGCACATGGAACTACCAGTGGGAGATTTTATCTCAGATGCCCTCAATAGTGAAGTTCCGCCTGCAGCGCGTGAGGTT
>Ga0114932_10005715_pt1 | contig 10917 bp, 10 predicted proteins | sample 2SBtaG_2_FD_87286 | JGI IMG/M metagenome (GOLD analysis project Ga0114932, IMG submission 87286) | Deep subsurface microbial communities from Kolumbo volcano to uncover new lineages of life (NeLLi) - 2SBTROV12_ACTIVE470 metaG | ecosystem: Environmental > Aquatic > Marine > Volcanic ... | reverse complement strand
TGGAGAGATTAGTGAAACTTATAATATTGGTGGACATAATGAATTACAAAACATTGATGTTGTTAAAACTGTTTGTAGCATTCTGGATGAATTAGTACCATGTAAAATTGATGGGGTCGATAAGTATGAGCAGCTGATTACTTATGTTGGAGACAGGGCGGGACATGATGTAAGATATGCCATTGATGCGACTAAGATAGCCAATGAATTAAACTGGACACCGGATGAAACTTTCGAAACAGGGATTAAGAAAACAGTTGGGTGGTATTTAGAAAATGCTATTTGGTGTGATAGAGTTAAAGATGGTAGTTATCAAGGTGAGAGATTAGGAATGGTTAAGTCATGAAAGGAATGATACTAGCAGGTGGTTCAGGCGCACGCTTATATTTATTTACTAAGTGTGTATCAAAGTAACCACTGTCTAGCAGATGACTAGTCGATGAACAATGTGTTTAAACAATTAAAACTTTATCTAAAAATAGTTATGTCCAATATTCTATTGCATAAAGCATGTCAAAAATAAATCTCCATATAGCTCCTTCTGATAAATTTTTGCCAGATTTTATTAACTTCTTGTCTGAAAATTTTGACTACAGTAAGCATTTGTTTCTACTTGGCCCTAATGATCAAAATCTTACATTTAAAAAAAGTAAAAATATTTTTTTCCTTAAGAAAAACATAACAAGCTTAGTAAGAGTGATTATATCTATGAATTATTCAAATAAAATCATACTCCATGGGTTGTCTGATAAATTTATTATATTACTATTGTTTATACAGCCATGGCTTCTGAAAAAATGCTATTGGATAATATGGGGGGCGGATCTGTACACTTATCAGCTGGATGATCGTAATTGGAAGTGGCGGTTAAAAGAGTTTTTCCGTCGCTCGGTAATAAAAAATATGGGCAATCTTGTTACCTATATCAAAGGTGACTATGATAAGGCAAAAGAATGGTATGACGCGCAAGGGCGGCTTCATGAGTGCTTTATGTATCCAAGTAACCTCTACAAGAGTCATGAAGTTAGATACAAAACGCATAATACTGTTAATATTTTAGTGGGAAACTCCGCATATTCGACAAATAATCACACTGAAGTATTTAACAAATTAGAAGTATTTAATGATCAAAATATTAGAATATACGTGCCACTTTCCTATGGTGATCAGGTTTATGCTAAAGCAATCATTATGGAAGGAAAAAATCGTTTTGGTGATAAATTTTATCCTTTAACTAAATTTTTACCATTTAGCGAGTATTTAGAATTATTAGGAATGATTGATATTGCGATTTTTAATCACAAGCGTCAGCAAGCTATGGGCAATACAATTACTCTCTTGGGGCTTGGTACAAAAGTCTATATGAGAAGTGATGGTGCTCAATGGGATTTATTTAAAGAACATAGCGTTAAAGTCTTTGATATTAATGATTTGGATATTCAGAAGCAGACGATTTCTGATAGAAGTAATAATAGAGAGAGAGTAAAAATGTACTTTTCTGAGAAGAATTATAAAAGTCAATTACACAAATTATTTAACTAAATATCTTGTGTAATTAGAAATATTTTTCCTGAAACAGATTTAAAGATGACTTTATATTGGGATGAAACAGGATATTTGTCTAATATAAATTAATTAGAGTTGTAGATGTCTTAGAATGCGATAGATGTAGACGATAAGAAATGAGCGCTAATTGTATCAGGATTATGCTAAAAAGAAGTTAGCAAGACTGTTCAAATGTATAAGCTTAATTAAATTTTAAAAGGAAGATGGTAGAAATGAAGGGAATAGTATTAGCAGGCGGATCAGGAACAAGACTTTACCCTGTGACAAAAGGCGTTTCAAAGCAGTTGCTGCCTATCTACGATAAGCCAATGATTTACTATCCAATATCAGTCTTGATGTTGGCAGGTATTGACGATATATTAATTATTACTACACCCGAAGACCAGTCTGGCTTTATAAGAGCGTTGGGCGATGGCAGTGATTTTGGAATTAAATTAACCTACAAGATTCAGCCAAGTCCTGATGGCTTAGCACAAGCTTTTATTATCGGCGAAGAGTTCATCGGAAATGAAAGTGTTTGTCTTGTACTTGGAGATAATATTTTCTGGGGTCATGGCTTTACGCCAATATTAGAAAAAGCAGCCTCTAGAGTTGATGGTGCAACTGTGTTTGGTTATCAAGTTAATGATCCGGAAAGATTCGGCGTTGTAGAGTTTAACAATGAACAAAAAGCTATCAGTTTAGAAGAAAAGCCAGACAATCCAAAATCAAATTTTGCTGTTACAGGTCTTTATTTTTACGATAATGATGTAGTAGAGATGGCAAAGAAAGTCAAGCCATCAGATAGAGGTGAATTAGAAATTACAACACTTAATCAAATGTATCTTGAAATGGGTAGTCTTAATGTGGAGCTCTTGGGTAGAGGTTTTGCATGGCTAGATACAGGAACTCATGAAACTCTTTTAGAGGCAGCCATGTTTGTAGAGACAATAGAAAAGCGACAAGGTTACAAGATAGCCTGCCTTGAAGAGATTGCTCTAAATAATGGCTGGCTATCGATTGAAAAAACTCGGGAAATAGCCAATTCATTGTCAAAAAATGGTTATGGGCAGTATTTATTGAATTTGCTTAAATCCAAATAATGAAAATTGTTGTTTTAGCCGCCGCAGAAAGGGGTAGACGCTGCCTGCAATCTCTCTTGGATTGTGCAGACAGTAAAGATGATATAGCGGTATTTACCTTTCCTGAAGAGCCGTGGGAACCTGCTTTTGTTCAAGATATTAAAGAAATTTCCAAGATTAATGATATAGATTTTTTCTTAACTAATAAAGTCCATGATAGTAAATACCATGATTTTTGGAAAGATGGATGTGACATTATTTTTGTTATTGGTTGGAGGTACTTAATTCCATTTGAAATATATAATTTGGCTAAAAGAGGTTGTTATGTATTTCATGATTCATATCTTCCAAGCTATAGGGGGTTTGGCCCAACAGTTTGGTCAATAAGGAATGGAGAAAATAAAACAGGCACATCTCTTTTTAAAATTTCTGAAAAAATGGACGAAGGGCCAATTCTTTTTCAAAAGAAAATCATGATTGAGAATGATGATTATATTTCTGATGTAATGGAGAAAGTTACCAAGGAAAATGAGATTCTAATTCAAAAAGCATACCGATCTCTTGTTGGTGTTAAGGTTGTATTGACAGAGCAAGACCATAAAAGAGCAACATATACGTGTAAAAATATTCCTGATGACTTCAGAATAGACTGGTCAAATAATGCAATAGATATCATTAATTTAATTCGATCATATTCTAATCCATATCCAGGGGCATTCACCACATTAAATGGTCAAAAGGTTAGTATATTTAGGGCCAAAATGGAAAAATCACAGTTTTATATTGGCTATATTCCAGGTCGTGTGAAATCAATAAATAAGGATGGCACGGTTACAGTTTTTTGCGGAGATGGCGGTATGTTAAGATTAGAAAAGATAATGGTTGATGGAGAATTGTCTGTAAATCCAAGTAATTTTATTAAAAGCATAGGAGGCACGCTTGTCTAATAGCCCCATTAAATTCAATAATCCTTATTTAACCGGTAATGAAGAGGCATACATTAAAGATGTTTTCGAGCGAAAACAGTTCTATGGAAATGGTTATTACACTCAAAGATGTCAAGCATTAATTAGTGAAAAAATTTCAGTTGAAAATGTTTTATTAACGGATAGCTGTACATCTGCTTTGGAAATATCTGCATTGTTGTTAAGAGAATGGGATAAAGAACAAGAAATTATTTTGCCATCGTATACTTTCTCTTCGACAGCTGCGGCTTTTGCCCGTGCTGGATTTAAGATTATCTTTGCAGAGATTGACCCTCAAACAATGATGATTGATATTGAGGATGCAAAAAACAAGATCACCCCTCAGACAGTAGCAATTGTCGTTGTTCATTATGGTGGCTTTGGTGCAAATGCAATTTTATTTAAAGAGATTTGTAATGATAATTCAATTTATTTAATTGAAGATGCTGCGCAAGCTTTTGGATGTATTGAAGATGATCATTATTTAGGTACAATAGGCGACTTAGGCTGTTATTCTTTTCATGAAACAAAAAATCTGCATGCAGGGCTTTCTGGAGCTTTGGTTATTAACAATGATAAATTCATAGGCAGAGCAGCACATATATGGGAGCGAGGTACCAATAGACAAGAAGTGCTAAAAGGACTTGCTGATAAATATTCATGGGTAGAGATTGGCGGAAGTTTTTACCCTACTGAATTGCAAGCAGCCTTCTTGTGCGCTCAGTTGGAATCATTCGACATGAATTTTGCCGAAAGAAAGGATATTTTTTTCGGATATTACGATTTTTTCATAAATAATAATATTGCTGATTTTTATTATCCTAAGATTTCTGATAATTTCCAAACAAATTTTCATGCATTCTGGGTGGTTTTTTCCTCAAGTGAAGAATGTGATTTTGTGAGATTGAAGCTGGTTGATAACGAAATTAGTGCATACATCGGGTATGTGCCGTTACATTCATCTAAGGTTGGAATAAATATGGGATATGCTCCTGAAGACCTAATGGTTACTGAAGAATATGCGCAAAGAATTTTAAGGCTTCCAATGCATAATAATATGAATAAAGATGAGTCAACATATATTGCAAAATCAATCATCAAATATATTAAGGAGTATAGGAAGTGAATTTTGTAGAGGCTCTATCTAAATATACTGATTTTTCAAATAAATTTTCAGAGGTCGGTAGCGATAGTTTGCGTAATGAGGCAGTGGTAGAGAGCTTAAAGGATTGGTCAGAATATGAGACTATTGATAGCATTAAGTCGTGGTTTAAAGAGGAACAGAAAAATTGCTCAATGAGTATTGAAGATATTCCTTTAATGGATTGTGTAGGATGGTCTTTCAATGAGGAAAAGGGTGTATTTGGACACGATAGCGGTGAATTTTTTTATATACAAGGGGTACGTGTAAAAAATACAACCGCTCGGGAGGTGACAGGTGGTTGGGATCAGCCAATTTTGACGCAAGTTGGGTATAACGGTGGGCTACTAGGTTTGCTTAGAAAGAAAATTAACACCATTCCATATTATCTAGTTGACGCAAAGGCAGAGCCAGGCAATCCTGACAAGGTGCAGATAAGTCCAACGTTACAAGCTACTTTTAGTAATCTAAAGCAGGCTCACGGAGGTACAAAGCCGAAGTTTGCCGAGTTTTTTGAAACTCCTGAATTGGTAAATGGGAAAGTTCTGTTTAATCAGTGGATGTCTGAGGATGGCGGAAGGTTACATCTTAAAAGAAACAAAGGCATGATTGTGGAGATTGGCGACAGTGTTGACATTCCTAAAATGTCATCCTCATATAAATGGATGACGCTTTATCAAATCAAATGCCTGATCAAAGAAAACAGTTGGGTTAGTCCGCACATCAGAAGTATTATTTCACATTTATGAATACTTTAAATATTGCTGTATGGACAGTAGGGGAGCATGCTAGACGTAATACACTTCCAGCTATTAATAAGAGCGAAAGTGTTAATTTGATTGGGATGTTCACTAGAAATATAGATGTGCTGACCAGTCAAAGTAAACAGTATGATTGCCACGCCTATAATAATTCAGATGAGTTACTTGTAGATTCTAATGTTCAAGTTGTTTATATTAGCAGCCCCAATGCAATGCATTATGAACAAGTTAAGCAATGTTTGTTAAACAATAAACATGTCATTGTAGAAAAATCTGCTCTCTCTTCTCTAAAGGAGACTCAAGAGATTGTTGATCTAGCAAAAAGCAAAGATCTTTTGATTATGGAAGCCTTCATGTTTTTATATCATCGCCAATTTTCCAATTTAAAAGAGTTGATAAAATCAGAAAAATATGGAAAGATGCTTTTTGTGGAAGCAAGTTTTGGTTTTCCGCACTTAAGTAAAGATGATATTAGATATTCAAAAGAATTAGCCGGCGGCGCATTGAACGATGCAGGGGCATATACTATTTGCGCAATTTTGAATTTATTAGGTTCTGATAGTGAGCTAATATTTTCAGATTTAAATACTGAAGATGGTTATGATGTAGATACTTCAGGAATGGCAGTCTTTAAGAAAGATAATATTAAGGCGGTTTGTAAATGGGCAATGGGTGGCAGTTACAAAAATGAAATAACTATCTGGTGTGAAAAGGGACATATAGTTGTTGACAGGGCTTTTTCAAAGCCTGAAACTTATGAGTCTCAAATTAAAATTACTCATAATGGCAAGATGGTAGAAGAAATTACATCTGGAAAAGATAATCATTTTGTTAACATGATTCAGTCTTTTTCAGCCACGATATGGAGTAGATCATTTAATAGTGAATATGTTGCATTATTGGCCCAATCCAATATTCTTGGTGGAGTCAAACAAGAAGGGCGGTAGCCAGAATGAAAATAAAAAAAATACTGCAATTTTCAATTGGTCCTATCGGCATGGGTATATTTAGTCTAATTACTCTACCGATACTTGCGTGGATCTTTACTCAAGAAGATATAGGTAAGTTTGCAATGCTGCAAGCTGTAATTGGCCTCAGCGTAATGTTATTTACCTTTGGACTGGATCAGGCCTATGTGCGTGAATTCCACGAAGTGGAAGATAAGCCTGCTTTGTTAAAATCGTCTATATTACCTGGGTTTCTTTTTTTAATATTATTTATTCTATTTTTATCCGTATCATCCTGGTCAATATCAGAAATTATTTTTGACGTCAACTCTACTGATTTGAACAGTTTGTTGTATATAGGGATAATTGCAGCATTTTTCTCACGTTTTCTAGGTTTGACTCTACGAATGCAAGAGCGTGGTTGGGCATTTTCTATCAGCCAGATATCACCAAAATTACTGTTTCTTATTATTATTTCAGTTTATGCAGTATATTTTTCTAGCGTTCCATTTGTGTATTTAGCATTAGCACATGTAGTATCTTTATTATTGGTTTCTTTAATTTATGCCTGGAATACCCGCGCACAATGGGTGTTAGCAATTAATACGGTTGTTGATCGTAAAGCGCAAAGTCAAATGATTCATTATGCAATTCCACTGATGGGGAGTGGGATTGCGTTTCTTGGGTTGGTAACAATAGATCGATTTTTTCTGCGCTACATGTCCTCTTTCGATGAATTAGGAATATATGCTATTGCAGTTAATTTTTCTGGAGTAGCCTTAGTGTTGCAAATGATATTTACCACAATATGGATACCAACTATTTATAAGTGGTCTTCAGAGGGGGTTGATTCTAAACGTATTAACAATGTTGTAGATTATGTTTCATTAGCTGTGGTTGTGCTTTGGTCGTTGGTAGGTATTTTTTCATGGTTAATTTCCTACATACTTCCTCCAGAATATGGGCAAGTGCACTTAATAGTCATGACCACAATGACTTACCCGTTATTACTTGCATTATCGGAAGCAACCGGTGTTGGTATAGGAATTAAAAGAAAAACCGTATATGCTTTGATTACTTCTTTATTAGCATTAGCAGTTAATGTTGTGGGCAATTATTTATTGATACCAATATATGGTGCGGCGGGCGCTGCAATTGCATCTTCAATAGCATTTATGGTATTTTTTATAATCAAGACAGAGATATCTGCAAAATTATGGGTTGATTTTAAAAGGATGAAAATGTATTTATTAATTACTGCTAGTCTATTTTTTTCCATTTTGACCAACATTCAAGACGTGCCAACATATACAACATCCGCCACTTGGCTTTTGTTGTTAATAATTGGATTATTCTCATATCGAACACAGGCCAAAGAAGCTTACCATTTGTTAGTTAGAAAAATACCCAATTTACAATAATTGTGAAGCTATGCATAAAGATGAATTAATTTCTATTGTTACCCCTTCTTACAATTGTTCAGCATATATAGCTCAAACAATTGGGAGTGTCTCAAATCAAAGCTACCAAAATTGGGAGATGATTATAGTTGATGATTGCTCTACCGACGATAGTGTTGTCGTCATTAAAAAAATTATCAAACACAATCCAAGAATTAGATTGATTGAGTTGGCAAGAAACGTTGGTTCGGCAATGTCAAGAAATGCCGCTTTAGAAGCAGCTAACGGTCGATTTATTGCTTTTCTTGATAGTGATGATATATGGTATCCTAATAAATTAGAAAAACAAGTGGCATTTATGCTGAAAAGACATGCGCCTATCAGTTTTACATCGTACGAACTGATTGACGAAAATGGAGTGAGTAAAAATCATACTATTCATTCTGTGGAAAAACTCACTCAAATTGATTATCTTAAAAATACAATTATTGGATTTTCAACGTCAATGATTGATACACGAATAGTCGGCAATAGTTTTCGAATGATGGATATCCGCACTCGTCAGGACACTAGTTTGTGGATCACTCTTCTTGGTAAAGGATTTACGGCACATGGGCTTAATAAAGTTTTAGTAAAGTACCGAATACATTCTCATTCTATATCTGCAAATAAAATAAAGGCTGCAAAACAGGTCTGGAATTTATATTTTCATATACATAAATTTGGATTATTCAGATCAATGTATTATTTTTCATCCTATGCATTTAATGCAATCAAAAAAAGAACTTATTCATGAATAAAGATTTTGTGCCTTTTGCACTACCTGATATTGGTAACGATGAAATTAATGATGTTATAGATGCACTAAAAAGCGGGTGGATAACAACTGGTCCAAAGGTAAAGCAATTCGAATCTAATTTCCAAGATTTTATTGGAAGTGACGTAGAAGCAATTGCGGTTAATTCTGCTACATCCGGACTGCATTTGGCTCTTGAAGCGTTAGGGGTTGGAGAGGGTGACGAGGTGATCATCCCAAGCCTGACATTTACCGCAACAGCAGAGGTTGCAAGATATTTAGGTGCTAATGTTAAAATTGTGGATATTAATCCAGTTACTTTAAACATCGATATTAAAGCAATTAGGGCTGCAATCACATCGAAAACAAAAGTAATTATGCCAGTGCACTATGCTGGCTTGAGTTGTAATATGGATGAAATCTTATCATTAGCCAAAGAGTTTGATTTAAAGGTGGTTGAAGATGCTGCGCACGCATTACCAACAACTTATAAAGGCGATATGATTGGATCTCTTGAGTCTGATGTTACTGTTTTTAGTTTTTATGCTAATAAAACCATGACTACTGGAGAGGGTGGTATGGTGGTCACTCGTAATTCAAATCTAGCTAAAAGAATGAATATAATGCGTTTACATGGTATTGATAGAGATGCTTTTGATCGTTTTCAATCTAAAAAACCTGCGTGGTATTATGAAGTAGTTGCACCTGGATTTAAATATAATATGACTGACATTGCTGCAGCAATGGGCATTCATCAGTTAAACAAATTACCAGGATTTTTAGATAGAAGGCAATATTTAGCAAAAAGATATTTTGATTCATTGGTCGATTTACCTTTAACCCTTCCAGTGGATGACGTGGATGGTGGGTCCCACTCTTGGCATTTATTTGTGATTCGCGTGCAAGATAATTCACCAGTAAATCGAGATGAATTGATTCAAATCTTAAGCGACCAAGGCATTGGTTCGAGCGTTCACTATGTTCCTTTGCATCGTCAACCTTACTGGCGTGATAAATACCAATTAACGATTGATATGTTTCCAGTAACTGATAAAGCATATCAAACCATGTTAAGCATTCCCTTGTATACTGCCATGTCTGATGAACAACAGGATCGAGTTATCCATGTATTACGCGAAGCATTAACATGATGAAGCGATTGTTTGATTTTTTTGCCTCTTCTTTTGGGTTGGTATTTCTAGCTCCTATTTTTGTATTTACTGCACTTTGGGTTAAACTCGATTCAAGAGGTCCTGTGTTTTTTCGCCAAGAGCGTGTTGGTTTTCAAGGTTCTCTTTTTCGAATTCACAAGTTTAGAACAATGGTTTCGGATGCAGAAAAAAAAGGAAAGCAGATAACAGTTGGTGCAGATTCACGAATTACTACTGCTGGGGTTTTTCTTCGTAAATATAAGCTAGACGAACTTCCACAATTAATCGATGTACTTGTTGGAGATATGAGTTTAGTTGGTCCTCGTCCTGAAGTGCCAAAATATATTTGTTGCTACTCTGTTGATGAAAAACATGATGTTCTTTCTGTTAAACCTGGCATTACTGATAATGCCTCTATTGAATTTAGAGATGAGAACGAGTTGTTGGCTAGCTCTAAGAATCCTGAGGCCGCATATATTAATGAAGTGTTACCAAAGAAAATCGCACTATATCGTAAATATGCAAGAGAGCAATCTTTTTTTGGTGATATAGCAATCATATTTAAAACAATATTTTTAATAATAAAGAAGTAGTTTAAATCAACATTTAATTGTGTTGTGTGTCTTTACTAAGAAACGAACTGACTTTTGATAAATTCATACATCGACCATAAAAGCAACTATACTAAGCCAATCAAAACTAACTAATTCACTCTCCTTTGATCAATAAACTTATTAATTCAACACGCATTAAAAAGCAGATAATCATGGTGCTTGTTGATTCTATCGCACTAGTATTAATACTATTGGCATCATTCTCAATTCGACTTGGTTATTGGTATTTTCCGGAGAATGATTTGGTTTGGGTGATATTTGGCGCTCCAGTTGTTGCAATCCCTATTTTTATGCAATTTGGGCTATATCGTACAATAATTCGTTACATTAGCTTTCAAGCAATATGGATTGTGATTAAAGCTGTGTCTTTGTACGCATTGGTATGGGGTGTGGTTGGCTTTATGGCGGCTGTTGATGGTATACCTCGTTCAGTAATATTAATTAATTGGGTATTGTCTCTATTGGCGATTGGCGGAGTTCGAATTTTCGCCAGAGCTCTGCTCAGCGGAAATTCG